>Ga0105097_10001553_pt1 | contig 11040 bp, 25 predicted proteins | sample PPLLak12cMay2015_FD_87035 | JGI IMG/M metagenome (GOLD analysis project Ga0105097, IMG submission 87035) | Freshwater sediment microbial communities from Prairie Pothole Lake near Jamestown, North Dakota, USA - PPLs Lake P7 Core (1) Depth... | ecosystem: Environmental > Aquatic > Freshwater >... | reverse complement strand
GGCCGTCACGGCCATGCTCCGCCGGTCGTGGTCGCGGCCGTTCACCCCCGCGTCCCTGCGGGTCGAGGCGGTGGCGACGTGGCAGTGGAAGTGGCACGCACCTGACGGTCACAATCGTGGCCGGGGAGAATGGGAGGCAATGTAATGTACTACGACAGGATCACCAAGACCGCCAGCGTCGCGCGCAACGCCGAAGGTCTGGTCGAGTGCGCCGACGCGCACTGGTCCCGCTACTCGTACCGGGGCCCTATGAGCCGCCCGGCCGCAACCGTGGCATTCGTGGACATGAGCGACGGCGGCACGGCGCGGGGCGTCGTGTTCCTCTGCAAGCGCCACGCGGGCACCATGAAGGCCCAGCGGACCAAGGGGTCGTGGGGCTGGCGGGGCGTCCGGGACTGCGCCGACGCAGTCGAGAAGGTCGCCAAGGACGTCGAGGGTTACCTCGCCAAGGCCGAGGCGGAGTTCCGGGCCGAGGAGAAGGCTCGCCGCGAAGCCCGCGAGAAGGCCGACACCGACTACGCCCGAGCTGGCTGGGACAAGGCCCGGCGCGATTACAATGCTGGCCCGACATCCGACGAGCTGGATCGCATCCAGCCCACCATCTCCGACCCGAAGGATGACTCGTTCGGTCGCGTGTTCGTCCACGTCCAGCCCCGCAAGATGACGCCGAAGGCGGCGCGGTTCCTCGCGGCCCGGCTGCTGAAGGTGGCCGACGAGGCCGAGGCCAAGACCGACGCGGCGGTGAGGCCGTGATCTGTCCGCAGTGCGGCGGGGAGACGAAGGTTCTCCCCGTCCACTCCCCCTCCCGCGTCCGCATCGAGCGGGTCCGCCAGTGCCTCCGGTGCGAGGCGAAGTTCCGCACCGTCGAGGCGTACACCGAGAAGTGGGTGGACCGCCGGCTTCGCAACACTACTCAACCTGGGATTGACCCGGATAGCCAGTTGACAGGAGTGGTATAGTAGCCCCATGGCAAACAAGGCGGCAAAGACCGAACACTCTGGCGCGAAGCACGGCAGTGGCGCCTACTGGGGCCGCAAGGCTGACGCCAAGCGCGAGTCCAACAAGACCCGCCGCGTGATCGCGCGGTACATTGCATTGGAGGCCCAGTGGCGACCCAGCGAAGCCTGACCGACAAGATCGCGGATGCGCGTCGTGCGTACGAAGTCCTCCGCGACGAACTCACCACGGACGTGATGCGAAACGTCCTCAACGATATGACCGGCGCGCAGATGCAAGCCGCCGCCAGCGCGGGCGACGTTCAGGCGTACGCAGCGCTGGTTCAGGCGGCCCTCAACCTCACGCGCGTCGTCGCCGCCAACGACCGGGCCGCCATGATCGCGGCCGTCATGCTCACCCAGTCGGGCGTGTCCCGACCTCAGCTCGACGTCATCGACGGAGGAGAATGACAATGCGCAAGCTCGTGCTGGCAGCTCCGGCGCTGGTTCTTCTGGCGGCGTGCGCTGCTCCGCCCGCTCCGACCGCCCCGCCCGCCCCGACCCCGCTCGTCATCGTCAAGACCATCGAGGTCCCCGGGCCCGTGCAGGTCGAACGCGTGGAGGTCCCCTTCGTCCCGCAGTCGTGCATCGACTACATGAACGACCTCGACACCGCCCTCTGGGGTGCGGCTGCTCTGCTCGATGACAATGCGCCCTACGACTACGAGGCCGCAACCGAGGCGCTGGGTCGGCTGGATGCCGAGCGGGCCGCGTGCATCAAGGACGGCAACCTCGATCCCGGCGTGGAACCGGCCGGGCAGGGCTCCTAGCATGTCGAAGCGACGCGTGGCCAACACTGGCGACCCGGCCAAGGACTGGCTGGACGAGGGGCCATCTGCCCCCATCCCGTGCGGTCCCACGGGCGAGCGTCACACCAACGACGACTCGCGGGAGAGGCGGGACACCGAGGCCCCCATCTACGGGATGACGTTCGCCGTCAAGGGCCGACGGCCCATGCAGTTCCCCCCGAACGTCGCCATCGAAACCCTCTACAATGACTAGGGGAGAGCGCGATCTGGGCGATGGCGACCGCTGCCCAGTCAGCCCCCACCACGGGAACATGTATGTGATCCCCCAGACGCAGCGCCAGTGGTGCGCCCACACCGAACACGACGGCCACCCGAAGTCCCACTCCGGTGGGAAGCTTGCGCCGACACGCAACATCTGGCCGCTGGGCGACAAGGCACTTGCCGACGCAGTAGCGGAATGGACCCTGACCCGGGCCCAGAAGGAGACCACCGATGGGTGACGTCCACATCGAGCCCGACCCCCCGAACAAGGTCGGGGCCAAGGTGCAGGAGTTGATCGACTCCGGCCACCAGTTCTACGCGACGACCGTGACCGGCCAGCCCGCTGGGCGCGTGCGTCGCCCCACGCTCTTCGTCATCGCGATGGTCGGCTGCGTGTTGGGCACCCAGTTCTGGGGAGCTGCGGTCGTGGCTGTCATTGCAATGACGCTGCTCGCGCTCTCCGATCAGGTGGTTGAGCTGTGAGCGGGCCCGCAAACGCCAGCAGCAGCGAGGCCGGCTTCCGCATGTACGAGTGGCCGGGTGGTGACTCCGACCTCCACCGGGAGTTCGGGGCCGACAAGCCCGCCACCGTCATCAGCGTCACGGCTGCTCGCAGCGTGGTGGGCATCCCATACCAGCTCCAAGCGTGGCAGATCAACAACGTCGTGAACCTCGCCACCGGCCAGCGCCGGGCGGAGTGGCGCGACTACTCCAAGTCCACGCGCGGGCGTCTGGTGAAGGGCTACAAGAAGGATGGCCCGTTCCCCGGGGAGTTCGTTCGCCGGATGATCGCCACCGAAGGCGACGAGGACAAGCTGCGCGAGGTGCGCGCGTGGACCAAGACCACGGCGGACGAGCCGCGCGACATCGCTGCCGTTCGAGGGTCGGTCGTCCACAAGCTCCTTGAAATCCGGGCCCCCATGAAGGCGCTGTCGGAGGAGCTGATCCGCTGGTACATCGACCAGCAGTGGGAGCAGGAGGGCCGCAAGGTCCTGCCCACCGTGACCGACGAGGACGTGGATTTCGTGGGCGACGCCATGGCCAACTACTGGGACATGCGCGAAACGATCCCCTTCGTGATCCTCGCGCAAGAGCCGCAGGTCTGGAACCTTCGGGTCGGGTACGCTGGTTCTGCTGACGTCCTCATCTGGTTCCTCCCGGCCGACCAGACCACCCGGGTCCGGTACTGGCAGGAGATGGCCAACAAGGGGCTGGTGGACGCCGAGTTGATCGGGTCCGTCGGTGGGCACACGGCGCTGGGGGACTGGAAGACCAGCCCGGACGTCTACACCGGCCACGTCGTGCAGGGCGTGGCGTACCTCGCCGCCGAGTTCGTCGGGCGGAGTGGTATCATCGATGAGCGACTGACCCGTATCCTGCGAGGCACCATGCACGGGCTCATCATCAAGATCAGGCCGGACGGCTGGGAGGTTGACACCTTCCAGTACCGTAACGACGTCGCGCACGCGTTCTTCGGCCAGATCGCTCTCGCGCGGTTCCTGCTGACGAATGAGAAGCCGACCAACCTCTTCAACGAGACCGTCCACGGTACGGCCCCCACGAGCTGGAGACATTGCAATGACTGAGGGTCGAACATCCGTTCTGGCGAAGCTCACCGCCGACATCATGTCGGAGAAGAAGGTGGCCGCCCGTGTCCTCACCCCGGTCGAGGGCGAGGCCCGCCCATCGCTGAAGGAGGCCCCTCCGCTGGAGGTGCTGGCGTCCCCGCTGGCCGGGCTGAAGGGCGACGTCTTCCCCCACGACGGCGGCATCACGGAGTCCGTCCGGTTCTCGATGACCAACATCCGCGACAACCTGAGCAAGATTGCTCAGTACAGCGCGATGATTGAGGAATGCCTCCAGTCCATCGAGCGCGAGGCCGGGGCCCCGGTCGGCGGCGTGCCGAAGCGGGCGTCCGGTGAGCCCACGCCGGAGGAGCTGGAGCAGAAGGAGAAGGAGCGCACCGCCGACGAGAAGGCCCGCGAGCAGCAGAAGTTCGCGGACGACCTCGCCGCCAAGACCAAGGCGGCGCAGGAGCAGGCGTTCCCCGAGCCGGAGGCCGGGTTCTGGGTGTGCCCCGACCACGGCAAGGTCACCGACAAGGTCAGCGCCAAGACCGGCCGCGCTTATCGCGGCTGCCCGGATTGCAACCGCTTCGAGAGGTAGCCCAATGAGAACAGGCGTTCTCACCTACACGGCCATCGTATTCTTCGTCCTCCTGTTCGGGCCGCTCGCCGCGTCGCTCATCTTCCCGTTGGGCGGCGGCGGCGGGCTCCCCGGACTGCTGGCGTTCTTGGGCCTCGACTTCCTGTTGGGGCCCGTCTACGTCGTGTTCGGCGTCGCCATCCTCGTCATGCTGTGGGGCATCCTCCTCAACGCACGGGGTACGGCCAACGCCCGGGAGCATATCCGCGACATGCTCCCCGGGGCCGTCCTCGTCCTCGTCATCGTCGCGGTCATCAGCATCGTCCGATGAGCTACGGCCCGACCCCCCACTCCGGGAACCGCTGTTCCGGCTTGTGCGAGACGCCGTGCAGGCACGAAGGGTGCTGGCAGTGCGCCGAATATCTGGCGAAGGCCGAGCGGAAACTCCACACGGGCGCCGATTGCAATGACAAGTGCAGCACCCCATGCCCGGACCCGGATTGCAAGCACTGCTTCAACACCGTCCACAAGGAGCAGATGCGGAAGCAGCGCGAGACGGACCTCGCGGCCTACAAGGCGAGGGTCGAGAGCTTCATGAAGGGTGTCCCGGCGCAGGGCCCGGGCGACACCCAGAAGACGTTCATCTCCCGTGTGGCCTTGGAGAGCCTGTGCAAGCGGGCCGGGATCGCGATGGACTGGAACAACGGCGACCCGATCCTCCGAGACGAGCGCGGCTGGAAGTCGGCCGCGAGTTGGTCGTCCGTTACCCCCGCTGAGACAAGGGCCAAGACGTTCGAGGAGCAGGTCCGCATCATCTCTGAGTCCACCGAGCAGGTCCGCGTCATCTCTGAGTCCACCCTCGCGGACGACCTCCAGCGGTCGGTGGATCATGTGCTGAAGGCCAAGGCGAAGCAGGCCGAAGAGGCGGCCCGCCAGAAGCTCCGCGATCAGGGGGCGAGCGAGGCCGACATCGAGGCAGCCGTCACCCTGATGAACTGGAAGCCAGAAGCGAAGGAGGGATGACAATGCGCCGCGAGTGGTTCTGGTGGAAGCGCCATGAGGAGGAGTCGTCGTCGGGTGTGGATGAGACGCGCCACACCCTGCAACCCGTCGAGTACGAGGACTATGCCACGGACTCGCGTCTGTCTGCTATGCTACCCTCTGGCCATGTCCACGTCGGTGAGTGGTGCGCCAAGTGCGTCGAGCATGGAGTGGCCGAGCAGGTCCGACGCGAGAGGGAGTCATGAACGAAGCACCGATCGATGCCATCGCCGTCGAGGGAGACAACGTCGGCAGGGCGATCCGAGTCGTCTGGGTTGACTCCGGCCTAGCCGTACACGACGGCTGGATAGACGCCGACTCCCTCCCCGACAACGTCGAGACGGTCGAGAGCGTCGGCATCTGGATCGGTGAGAACGACAACGTCGTCATCATCGCTGGCACCCGCGACCACGAGAACGAGCAGTGGCTCAACTGTCAGCTCATCTGGAAGAAGGCAATCGTGGAGAAGAGATGGCTCTGGTGAACCCGGTCAATTACAATCGCGCGGGGCGACGCCAGCTTGGCTTCAGGTTCCCCGTCGCGGAGCGCGACAGCCGCGTCGTCCCCGGCACCGGGGCCCCGTCGCTCCCCCGGTACGTCCGGCGGCACTTCGTCCCGGACCTGATGACGGCCCCCGCCACCCGGCGGCAGCGCCGCCACCGGGCCCGCATCCAGCGGCTCATGAGGCAGTTCGCATGAAGGTCTACATCGCGGGCCCCATGAGTGGCCTGCCCCAGTTCAACTTCCCTGCCTTCGACGCCATGGCGCGGTCGTTGCGGAAGGCCGGGCACGACGTGGTCAGCCCGACCGAACTCGACAGTCAGGAGTGGCGCGACATGGCGCTCGCCAGCCCGGACGGCAAGATGGCCGACTGGTTCACGGGCGACACATGGGGCTCCGTCCTCGCCCGCGACGTTCGCCTCCTGTCCGACGGCGGGATCGAGGGCGTCGTCGTTCTCCCCGGCTTCGCCAAGTCGCGCGGCGCGCGGCTGGAGACCTATGTGGCCCGCCTGTGCGGGCTGCCCATCATGTGGTTCGACGGGAACACGCTCCGTGTCGTCCCCGAGCCGACACTGCGGAAGGGATGGCTGGGAGATGAGTAGCCCGGCGTACAAGCGCCTCCTCGATGAGGCGTGGGAGCTTCACGTCGCCAAGAACGCGGGGTATGCGGGCGAGGACAACGCCGACCCGTGGGCCAACTTCCGCATGTCGGAGGCGTTCGGGATCAGCGCCGTCGATGGGTGCCTCGTCCGCATGTCCGACAAGTACATCCGGGTCACCAACCTCCGCAGGCGCCCCGCCAACGACAAGGTCAACGAGTCCATCCGGGACACGCTTCTCGACCTCGCCGCGTACGCCTACATCGCCGTCTGCCTGATGGACGAGGAGCAGGACATTGCAATCTCTCCGGGCCAACTCCTCATCGGCCTGTAAGGGCTGCGGGGTAGAACTCACGGGCCGGGTGGCGACCAAGCGTCGCCCCCGGCTCTGGTGTTCTGTGCGCTGCGCCACCTACTGGCGCCGCGAGCAGCGCCGGATCGAGGCGCGCCACAAGCGTCCCCGCTGTATGATCTGCGGGATGTTCATGCCCTACGGCAAGCCCGGCCTGAACCTCTCCGCTACCACCTGTTCGCCGGAGTGTCATGTGAAGCGCAACAACTGGTTCGTCCGTGGCTAGGGCTCCGCACGCCAAGGCTCACCCGCAGTGCCCCCACAAGAGCTGGGCTGCCTGCGACCTTGCGGCAAAGCAGCAGTACGGCCAGTGTGTGGCTATCACTGGGGACCGCGAGCCCGTGCCCTGCACCCGGTGGGCCGTCAGCGAGAAGGGCTGGTGCTGGCAGCACCATGTCTCCGAGCTGGAGAAGACGAAGCGCGAGGAGCGCATTGCAATTCGGCAGGCGGAGCTTGACTCTAGGATTGAGACCTACCTCGCGTGGGTCCGGGACCATCCGTCGGTCCACGACTCGATGCGCGACAGTCGAAAGCCGCTTAGACGAAAGCCGTTTCGACTGGACGCCCCCGCGTAGCTACTTGCTCTCCCCGATGACCTGAACGCCGCCCCCGGTTACCTCGCTGAAGCCGCCGCCGGGGTTCCACATGCGGGGCCCGCGCAGCATCCCCCGGCGCAGCATCTCGTCGCGCATGTGCCAGTGGGCGTGGACGTCGGTGGAGACGCGCACTCGGGTGGCCTCGATCCCAGCCCGGCCCAGCCGGTTGGCCTCGCGCCAAGTCCGCTGGGACATGTGGTGCTTCTCCAGCGGAATTGCAATTGGGCACTGGGGCTGGAGGAGTTCGAGCAAGAACTCCTGCGTCGCCGGGATGTCGGCTTTCTTCATCATGTCCAGCTTCGTGTCGCTGGTCAGCTTCGGCTCCAGCAGCGGCATGTTCAGGTCGTAGAGGGCGCCGTTGATGATGGGGAGGTCGTGCTTCCTGATGTAGTGGCCGGTCACCATGTCGGCCCGGTTGTACCGGGCGAGGAAGCGCTCCAGCATGGTGCGCTGGTTGACCACGCCCTCCGGCCAGTCGGGGCACACCTCTTCGTGGCCCTTGTGGTAGCACGGCGGCGCCAGCAGCAGGGTCTCGATGCTGTCGTGGTCACCGATCCATGCGCTGGTGATGGCCGTGATGTCGGCGGTGGGGCGGTCGGCCATCCAGTATGACAATGGCCGGTTCTCGATGTCGAAGTCGAGGATGCGGAGCGGCTGGCGTTCAGTCTTCATGGACGTCCGCCACTTCCTTGATGGCCTCCTCCAGCGTGCCCGGGGCGAGCTGCTTCAGGCCGCCGGTCTGGAGTTCGAGGTTGTGGTCTTCGGTCATGTCCGCGAGGAGCATGTTCAGCTCGCGGTCGGCTTCGAGGGAGTGCTTCAGGCGGACGAGGGTCCGGGCGGTCTTGATCCGCGCGGCGAACGCCATCTCCTCCGGGGTCTTACGCACTGGCATCGAGAGTGGCCTCCAGTTGAGAGAGGCGCGCCTCCTTGGCGCGCATTCGATTGACGATCGTCCCCTTCACATGGGAGAGGTAGCCCTTCGGCGTCGCCTGATAGGCGGTGACGTAGGCGATCTTCCGGGAGCGGTTGGCGACGTACCACCTTCGCGCACGGGCGCGGGCACACACGGAACACTCGTCTCCACGAGCGCTCCGTGTGTATGGGTGCCCGGAGTGGACCGGCACTAGCGCCGGTCGAGCGTCGAGGTGGAGGTGGGGCTCACCTGCGACCGGGTGATGAGGCCCAGCACGACGGCCGTCAGGGCGAGGATGGCGCCGGTCTGCTCCGGCGTCAGGCTCAGACCGAACGACACGCCGAGGACGATGAGGCACTGGACGAATGCCAGCACCATCGTCGGCTCACGACCCCACAGGTTCCACACGTTCTCCATTGCAATTGCTCCTTCCCTACGACTGCCTGATGGCGTCGGCCGAAGCCTTCCCCATTTCCACAGCGATGCGCTCCTTCTCGTCCGCCTTGGCCTTCGCCGCTGCGGCCGCCACGGCCGCGTCCTGCGTGGCCTTGGTGAAGCCGTCGTCCGTCACCGGAGCCGTGGGCCCGGCCGTCACGCCGTTCTTGTTGACGTACTCGTACCGCCCGCCAGCCCAGCGGACGTACCAGACGTCCACACCAGCCAGAGCCTCGCCCTTCACGGAGCCGAAGATCGTCCATGTCTCGGCCTTGGTGAGCGTCCGCAGCGGGGTGACGTTGTCGCTCGGGTCCTTGCGGATGTTCGAGCCTGCCTTGATGGTGATGGTCTGCCCGGGCAGGTAGGCGGTGAGGGCTGGCATTGCAATCTCCTTCTGGGGCCACTTCAGGGCCGGTGCTACGAGGGCGTTGCCGTCGAACGCGTTGACGAACTTCGTGACCGCATCTGACGTGACGGTGACGGGGACGGCGGCGGTGGCAGGGGCCAGCGGGTCGCACCATAGGAGCTGGCCTTCAGGCGTCTTTCCGATCCACACGGCGTGCCCACTATCGAAGTTCTTTGACCACACGGAGAGGCGGTGGGAAGGACCGAACACGGACATCGACCCCTGCACGACCGCGACGTAGCCCGGCTTCAGGTGGGTCAGGATGGCTCGCGCGTTGATGGCGGCGGGAAGGTCGCGTCCATACCGGGCCTTGACGCCCCGGCGGAAGTCACCGATGGTGCCGCCGCCTGTCATTACAATGCCGCTTGCCTTGCGGATGAGCTGGGCCTCAGCGTGGGTGGCTGGCTTGGAGGGATCGATTGCGTCCCGGTACCACTCCAGCCCGGCGTCGAACGTGCAGTCCTCCCACGTCCCGTCGGCTTCGCGCTCGGAGATGTGGACGTGGCCGGGGAGGGCGCGGACTGGATCGATCGTACTCACTGCGCCGCCAGAGTGATGATGTTGACGGCCGCCCATGTCCCGGCGGCGATTGACCCGAGGAGGAGAACGACCTTCTGCGCCGACGACAGGGTGGCGAGGATGCCCTTCTCGCGAGCCAGCAGGGCCACGTCGTCCTTCTCCAGCGTGTCGATGCGCAGGTGAAGCGCAGTCACCTTCGCGTCCAGCGCGACCATCCTGCCCTCCAGCATCCTTGCATGAGCGGAGCCGTTATGCTCGATGTCGCGCAGGCGCGCCTCATGGTCAACGACTGACGCATTGAGTGGCCTGACCGCCTGATCGATGGCGGCCAAGATGCGACCCTCTGTCTCACCGAGCGCCCGGTAGACGTCTCGCCATGAGAGTGGAGAGTTGCTGCCGCTCACGCTGGTCTGCTCCTCGTTGCTCACCCTTGTATTCTACTCCCCCGAGTGACAATTCGTCTACATGGACGACGATCGGCGGCGACGCTTGTACAGCGCCGAGACGGCCCACGGGTCGAGGTAGTCGCGCACGACGACCTGATAGTTGAAGTCGCGCGGCAGCTCCGGGATTGGCTTGCGGGGCTTCGGTTTCGGGACGTTGGGGTTGGCCGCCTGCACGCCGCCGATGGAGAGGTAGACGCGGAGCAGGTGGTTCTTCTTTGCGTCGTACGCGGCGAGCCATGTGCTGGCGCCGTAGTGGGTGGCGCTCCAGCTCGACATGGCGAGCGCGGCGAGGAAGTCCACGGCCCCCTGATTGCCGCCCTGCTTCAGGGCGTTGATGGCGAGCCGGTACTTGAAGAGGTCGCTGTCCTTGGCCTTCACCCCCCAGCCTCCGTGCATGAGCAGGTAGGCTGCGGCCGCGAAGCCCTTCTCCATGGTGGCGAACACCGAGAAGACGCCGTTGCTCGACGTCTTGCGCTGGCTGGATTGCAATGGGCTGTTGCGGATGTTGAAGGGGTTGTTCCCGATCACCCTGCTGAGGCCACCGGACTCCTGCCGGAACCACGCCGACACGGCGGCGATGAGGAAGGTGTCCTTGGGGTCGATCAGCTTGGAGTAGTGCTTGTTGAGGTAGGTCAGGAAGCCCTGAACTGCCTTGACCTCAGCGTAGGGGATGGTAATTGCCATGGGAATTACCGCCAGCTCACGCGTAGTATTCCGTGACGATGACGATGCCAGCGCCGCCAGCGCCACCAGCGCGCGCTGCCGTCGAGGCAGCCGCCGTCGCGCCAGAGCCGCCACCGCCGTAGGTGTAGCCGACAGTCCCCGCGTTGGTCTTGCCCGGCTCACGGCCGCCTCCCCAGATGGACGCTCCAGACACCCCGTACTGGGTAACGAGGCCGCCAGAGATGCGCGTACCCATGGCCGTGCCGCCCTTCGCGTTCACATCGCCGTTCGATCCGACGCCACCAGCGCCTCCGTCGACGTTCAGCGTGCCGCTGGTTGCGATACTGCCTTCGCCGCCGCCCCCTCCGGTCGCCTGCACGGATGCGTTGGTTCCGACGAATGACGAGGTGCCACCCGTC
>Ga0105097_10001552_pt1 | contig 11050 bp, 9 predicted proteins | sample PPLLak12cMay2015_FD_87035 | JGI IMG/M metagenome (GOLD analysis project Ga0105097, IMG submission 87035) | Freshwater sediment microbial communities from Prairie Pothole Lake near Jamestown, North Dakota, USA - PPLs Lake P7 Core (1) Depth... | ecosystem: Environmental > Aquatic > Freshwater >... | reverse complement strand
CGGACAAAACAGCGCAAACAGCCAAGACCGCGACGCCCAAACCACCGCGCGTTGCCCCCAGAAAAAAACGCAAAGATTCAAAGAGCCTATCGGCAATTCCGGAGATAGTCAAAAAATTCCCCATTAAAATAAAAAGAGTAATGGCGACCAACGTGAAATTTCCCATGATACCAATAAAAATTCGGTCCATAAAGGTGCTGAAAAAACCTGTCCCCACCATAAAAAAACCAAACAACGTTCCCACTCCGCCGAGAACAAAAGCCAACGGATGACCAAGGAAGAAAAAAACAATAACGGCCAAAAACATTAAAAGGGCAATTGTCGTCAAACTCATTCGAACACCTCCCCTGATATCTCAGATAATATAGTAACGGTTACAATTGATTTGATTACTTCCGATATACCCTGTATTATCAGCAGAAATGCGGCAAATGGAATAACGAATTTAATCGGATATAAAACAGGTGCCCAATAACTATATGATGTTTCCGCGGCTGACCATGAGGCATAAAAATAATCCCATCCATAATAAAGCCAGACCACAACAAACGGAAAAAACAACAAAAGGTAACAAATGATGGAAATAATCGCCTGCGCCCTTTGAGATAGGATGCTGACAAAAAGGTCTATACGCACATGGGAACCGTAAAGCAATCCATAGGCGGCGCACAACATAAAATGAGCGCCAAAAACAAACCTGCTGGTTTCATCAGTCCAGATTCTAGGCGCGCTGAATGATTTAGTTAAAAATTCGATAATAATAATTATGGTCAAGGGCACTACGAGCCAGCAAAAAATCCTTCCTGACCATTCAGTAATATTATCAAGAAAATTAGATAATCTAATTAATGCTTCCCCTCCCATAGTTTTCTCCTTTTTTATGTAATATAAAAAATGGTTTGCCACCGCCTTTAAACTTGCGGCAAACCATAATTAAAAACCTTACTTCAAATGGGGCAATTTAGGCCATTTCGCCGGATTTCGTCCCTGGGCATACGGAACTTCGTATTCTCGCGCATGGCCAAAATCTTTTATGAATTGAAACATTGAAGTGACAACTTTATCGTAATCGGGATTCTTCTTTGCTTCTTCCTCAATGTATTCCCATGTCCATTCCTCTATCTGAATCAAGTCTTTCGCGGAAAATTTACTAACCTGCGTGCCTTTTTCTTCAAACTTTTTCAGCGCCTGAGCATTATCCCATTCAGCCAAACTGGTCATCCAGACGATACTGTCATTTGCCGCAATTTCAATAATTGTTTTCAAATCCGGAGGCAAAGTATTCCATGCGTCTTTGTTAATCATTATGCCTCCGACGCTTGAGGGCATGTTCCATCCGGGGCCAATGTTATATTTAGCTACAGCCAAGCCAAGAGTTAGGTCAAGGGCGGGAGTATTAAAAGCCGCAGCATCAATAGCACCTGTTGTCAGGGCCTGAGCAATTTCGTTAGGCGCTGTCATAACCGCAACGGCGCCGGCTTTCGACATGACGTATCCGGCGGCCTTACCTGCTATTCTGATTTTTTTACCCTTTAGATCATCTAGGTTTCGAATAGGCACACGGGAACGGATACCCGAAGCCTGGGAAGTAGTGCCGGTAACGAAATAAATCATGTTATGTTTGCCGTACATATAATTATAAATTTCACGCCCACCCCCCTGAAAATACCAGTTTATTATATCATACTGTGAAAGCGCCATGGGCAAAGACCCTAAAGGGTCAAAAGCGGAATTTTTACCCGACCAATAAGTAGCCCAATCCATGCCGATCTCTGCGGATCCTTTGGAAACCGTATCAAAAACTGCTTGCATGGGAACGAGTTCTCCTGCCGAATAAGTAGTAATATGTAGGCGCCCGCCGCTAAGCTCATAAATATTTTTAGCAAGGCGTCTCTCCATTTGAGCGAGAAATGAGTAAGAAGGCCAGCAGGAAACCAGCCGCCATTTTATTATCGATTGGGCCATGACTGAAGGAGTAGATAATATCAGTGATAAAAAAATGGTCGCTACAATGATCATTGTACATACTACCTTTTTTTTCATAGGTTGATGTCTCCTTTAGGCTTTAGTTTAGCAGTGCTCTTATCGCCTTTTTGATAAAAATCACTTCAATTTAGGCAACTTGGGGTACCTGGTCGGATTGCGTCCCTGGGAGTATGGTTGCTGATAATCTCTTGTGTAACTGAAATCTTTCAAGTATTGAAAAATGGAAGTAGCAACCCTTTCAAAGTCGGGGTTTTTCCTGGCTTCATCTTCAATAAATTCCCAAACCCATGCTTCTATCTGAGCTAATTCTTTGTCGGAAAATTTAGTAACTACAGTGCCTCTTTCCTGAAACTTTTTAAGTGACTGAATGTTGTCATATTCGGAAAAAGAAACGTAATAAGCAAGATTATCGACTGCGGCAACTTCCATAATTTTCTTTAAATCAGGCGGCAGCGTGTCCCAAGCATCTTTGTTAACCAATACGCCTCCAGACGCCGCCGGAATATTCCAACCGGGACCAATATTATATTTGGTAACTTCTGCTAACCCAAGGGTGAAATCAACACCAGGAGCGTTGAAACTTGCGCCATCGAGCTGCCCTGTAGCTAAAGCTTGCGCTATTTGTGCGGGTTCTGTCATCATCGGAGTAGCCCCGGCTTTTGTCATAACGTAACCTGCCGCTCTTCCAGACACTCTAATTTTTTTCCCCTTGAGATCTGCCAGCGTTCTAATAGGCGTGCGTGAACGTATTCCCGATCCAGCTGATACAACAACTTGCAACATATAATGAATCCCATATTTACCATATATTTGATTATATAGCTCTCGCCCGCCGGCATGAAAATACCAATTTATTATGTCATGCTGGGAAGCTGCCATGGGTACTGTTCCCAGTATGTCAAACGCGGAGTTTTTACCCTGCCAGTAACCGGCATAATCTATACCCATCTCCACGGAGCCTTTGGCGACTGTATCAAAAACAGCCATCGAGGGAACAAGTTCTCCTGCTGAATAGACGGTGATCTGCATGCGCCCGCCGCTAAGCTCGTAAATGTTTTTAACCAGACGCTTTTCGGCCATAGCAAAAGATGAATATGACGGCCAGCAGGAAACCATTCGCCATTTATATACCGTTTGGGCAACGGCAGTAGATGCGAACATCACCAGAGCGGTGATGGTGGCTACAATTATTATAATTACATGGGTTTTTTTCATTACGAACACTCTCCTTTTCCAAAAAACATTCTATTTTTTAAATGTTGTTTAACTCGCATAATAGCTTAACTATCTTCAAAAACATTTAACGCTTATTAGTTTCGGTTATGTCTCATGCTGATTTATCTCTTGTGAAACCCGAAACTAATTGCTTCTTTTTTATTTTACAAAACATTATTTTCTTTCTCCGCTAAAAGTGCCTTGCACCTTTTCTGCTCCGTCCGAAAGCTCGACACCTCCGGACATTTTATCACCATCAACCCTGCCCGTATAAACACTTGTTACGCCGCCCAGCGAAAATCTGATTACAAATTTTTTCCCTTCAACACTTCCCCTTACTGATGCTTCTCCAAACAGACCCTTATAATCACCGGTTAATCTATTCCCATCCTGCTTCAAGTTAAAATCAGGGTTACCCGGACCACGCGGCGTGATAACGGTCACTTCCCATTTCCCGGTCATATCTACATCCGCGGCGGCCGGCTTGGGAGCAACTGGAGCTGGGGCCACTGGAGTTGGAGCTGGCGCAGGGGCCGGGGCCACTGGAGTTGGAGCTGGCGCGGGCGCAACTGGAGTTGGCGCTGGGGCCGGAGCAACCGGAGCCGGCGCGGGTGCCGGGGCGGGAGCTACAGGTCTAGGCTTAACGACAACTGGAGCTTTTCTTGTTACGGGTGCCGTAACAGGTTGTGTAGGCTTAACAGCCGGTTTGGCTACGGCAACAGGTTTCTTCACTTCTGCCATTGGCTCTTCTTCCCAAGCGGGCGGCGGATTAAAACCTTGTGCCGGGAAGGGATAAATCAATTTACCTGTGTCTAATTCCCACGGCCAGATAATTTTTACGCTTCCACTTTGCCATTGAAATAGTTTGGGATAAATTGCCGCCTGATGTGTTACGCCCAGCGATCTGTAAAAACTAATTGTGTCCCCTAGAGGAGTTTCATATTTTGTCGACGCCAGAGTGCTTATCAAAACTTCCCTTTCCAAAGAACCCGCTCTTTTGACGGCATCAGCGACAATCATTATATTTGAATAAGCTAAAGGACCAAAGTAAGTCGCGGGCGTCTCTTTGAATTCATTATTGAAAGCGTCAATGTATTCGAGGCATGGCTTACTTCTTTCTTTTATGGATTCATGCCAGTAGCCGTAAAATATAACTCCTTCGGCGCCGATTTGTTTACCAAAATCAGCGGGCCATGTTGCCACCGATTTACCCAGGAAAACTGGCGGCGCGAATCCGTAATTTTTAGCAGCTTCCAAAATCGGTACGGCATCTTTTTCCAAACCATCCCAAATAAAAATATGAGGCGCAAAATTTACGGCGTTCTTGAATAATGCGGGGAAATCAGCGGCTTCTTTGTAAACTTCTCCCCTCAACGGATTTAAATAGGCTTTCGCGACGGGAATGCTCGCGTTATAAATATCAGAGCCGAAAGGATCTTCCCGATAAGCGACAAATATTACCTTGCTCTTAACAGCAGGGTATTTTTGTGCAATTTCTCTCCATATCTTTTCATAATAAGGGCCTAGCTCATAATCCCATGCGTGCATATGAAAAAACCAGTTTTGTCCTTGTAATGCCTCATCTACTTTAGCTGAAGAAGCGCCGGTCCAAACTGTTATTTTTTGATATCTTTTTAACAAAGGCACTATTTCCATAGTTATCGCGTTGCCTATACCGCCGACTATTACATCAACCTTGTTCGTATTAACCAATTTTTCTATAGCGGCGACGGCTTTATCCGGCATTCCTTCATCGTCAACCAAAACCAGTTCCACTTGTCTGCCCAATAAACCACCGGCGGCATTAATCTGCTTTACGGCAAGCTGCATGGATCTGGATGCGTCTTTTCCGGCAATGTCAGCCATGGGCAAAACAGCGCCTATTTTAATGGTCTCCGCGGCAATTGCCTTATTTTCTATGGAAAAAGAAAAAAGGAGGCTGATTGCAAGGACCGTTGATATCAAAAACATATTTTTTTTCATCATTAATAAACCCTCCCAAAAATTTTAATAGACGCGAGTAAGAAACATATCAATTACTTGCAGCATTTAGCGCTGCATGAAATATTATTTTTTTTATACCTACATTTTTTTGGATATTTGTTGACTTGCTTATCGAAAGCGGTGAGATTAGCCTCATCGTGATAGAGTGAGCGTACAAATGAAACATTCAAGCACTTCCTCACCGAAATTGGGATTATCGTAAAGTTATCTTCAATTTACAGGTATTTATTAACAGTAAACACTAATTATGTCAAGAAATATGAAAAAAAACCAAGGCATCATCAGTTACTAAAAGATCAAAATGTTGTCTGAAAACAAAAAACATTTGAAAGTATTATCAAAACTGATTACTGATTAATATTTCCAAAAAACTGGCGGCCATTACGGCTATGCGATTTAACAGAATACATGGCCATATCGGAATTTTTCAACGTATAATCAATATCTTGGCAACCATGAGGACACATGGAAATATCGATACTTGTACTTAGATTAATAATATGTCCATCAATAGCAAACGGCTTTCTAATAACATTTATGATTTTTTTCCGCCAGCACGACTGCGTCATCTACCCGCCTTGCCGCCAACAACTGTTGTTTTGTTAATCTTCATGCTTGAGATCAAGGACCATGCCCGCCCAACAGCTTGGCAAACATCTCCGGCGCAACGGGCTTGCTAAAATAAAACCCCTGCATCTCATCACAGGACTGCTCACGCAAAAATTCCATTTGTTCCTTTGTTTCCACACCTTCAGCAACAACGGACAGACTCAATGTTTTACCCATTTTAATAATCGCTTGAGTAATCGCTTTATCTTCTGAGTCTTTGGGAATATTGCGGATAAAGGAGCGGTCGATCTTCAGTGTGTTCACGGGAAAATATCTCATTTGTGAAAGTGAAGAGTAGCCGGCGCCGAAATCGTCAATGGCGAGGCGCACGCCCAAATTTTTTATCTTAAGCAATGTATTTATTATTTTTTCAGGTTTATACATCACCATGCTTTCGGTGATTTCCAGCTCCAGTAAATTCGGCGCCATGCCGGAATCTGTAAGTGCCTTTCTGATATCGGTAAGCAAGTCTTCATCCAAAAGCTGACGCAATGACAAGTTTACCGCCATGCACACGGGGGTAAGAGCCTGTTTCTGCCAGGCGACATTTTGGGCGCAAGCAGTTTTTATGACCCAGCGCCCAATGGGCACAATCAAGCCTGTCTCTTCGGCTACCGGAATAAATTGTGTGGGCGTTATGGAGCCCAAAGCCGCGCTGTCCCAACGCAACAACGCCTCCACCCCGGTAATAAGCCCGGTTTTGAAATCCACCTTGGCCTGATAAAAAAGCTTTAACTCGTTTCTTTCCAGAGCAAAGCGCAAGTTATTTTCAATGGAAAATCTTTCTACGGTGTGCGAATGAATATAGGAGGAGTAGAATTTAAAGGTGTTTTTGCCATCTTCCTTGGCAAAAGACATGGCGCTGTCGGCATTTTTCATCAGCGTTTGCGTATCCTGGCCATCTTTGGGAAATACGCTGATGCCGACGCTTCCGGTAACTCGAACCTCTTCAGACAAAATAGTTACGGGAGTCATAACCGCGGAAAGGATTTTTTTTGCCACCACTTCGAGCTGATTCGAATTATTCACTTCCTCAATCAGAATAACAAACTCGTCTCCCCCCAGACGCGCGACGACATCAGCCGCCCGCAGGTTTTGCTTCAAGCGCGACGCGACAACCTGCAAGAGAAGATCGCCGGTATCATGCCCCAGTGTATCGTTGATAATATTAAAACGATCCAAATCTATAAATAAAACGGCTAATTGTTTCTGGTAACGTTTTGCCGACTGAATGGAATGGCTCAGCAGATGGTTGAACATCATGCGGTTGGGCAAGCCTGTCAGTGAGTCGTGTGTGGCCATGTATTGAATTTTTTCTTCGGCCAGCTTGTTCTCGGTGATATCACGGGCCACTGCCTGAAAGCCACACGGCTCGCCCTTTTCAAAAAGCAGCTGCGTATTTTGGCCAATCCATTTTCCTGGCCGTCTTTCTGGACAATGGGAAATTCCTGATACGTGTTTGGAATGCGACTTTTATATTGGCCCACCAACAGCTTCATGACTTCGCCATACTTGTCCTGGCGGACCAACACCCGGTAGTGCTTACCGATAAACTCTTTTTCCGAGTATCCCGTAATACGCAGCATCGCCGGGTTCGCGAAGGTAAAGTATCCGTTGACGTCTGTCCGGAAAACAACGTCGCTGGCGTTTTCCACAAATGTCCGATAACGCTCCTCACTCTGCCGCAGGGCATCTTCGGCCTGTCTGCGCTCGGTAACATCGCGAATGATCCCCAAAAATCCGGCTGGTTTGCATGATGAATCTTTCTGCAAAGATAAGGACGCTTCAACAAATCTTTCAGTTCCGTTTTTTCTGATAATCTTCCAATCGAATCCCTTGCTGGGATTTCCTGTTTGATAAACATTGTTAAACGTTTGGAAGATTTTTTCGGCGTTCTCTTTGTCGGTAAACCGCCGATAATTCATTCGAGTCATTTCTTTCCGGGAATAACCGAGAATTCTGCACATGGCATCATTGAAAAAGATAAAGTCGCCTCTAAGGTTTATTTCGTAATAACCATCTTCAATATTGCGCAGAATGCTTTGGTATTGTTCTTCGCTCGTACGCAGCGCTTCGCTCGCAGCTTCCTTTTGAGGCTTCACCCGTTTAGAAATGGGTTTTTTGTTCGGTTTTACCGCTGATTTATGTTTAACGGATTTTTTTGATTTAATTGCTATAATCCCTTAATATAATTGGCGTTTTCTGATAAAAAGGCGTCCTGCTTACTTCGGCTAATGCTACAATGTATACAGTATTATAATATAAATATTTATATATTTATAACATTTTTTTCGGATTATAAATCTTTACTGGGAGGTGGGCAACAAACCTCTTATATGGTATGCATTGAAGCAAAACGAATCCTTACATCCGGTAAGAGTAAGTTCAAACATAACTTGGAATATTCATAATTATGAGCATACCAATAGTATCCATCGTCGGAAAATCAGACTCTGGCAAAACCACCCTGCTGGAAAAACTCATTTCCGAGCTAGTAAAAAGGCGTTGGCGTGTGGCTACAATAAAACATAATTTACATGGCTTTGATATTGACCATGAAGGAAAAGACAGCTGGCGTCATAAAAAAGCCGGAGCCAGCACGACAGTAGTTTACTCACCAAGCCAGCTGGCGCTAATTCAGGATATAGATAAAGATTACACATTCGCTGACATCAGGGATAACTACATCAGAAACGCCGACATAATTCTCACTGAAGGTTATAAAGATAATCCTTTTCCTAAAATAGAAGTTTTTCGCAAAGAGATGAAACGCGACCTTCTGTTCACAAAAAAGGATAACCTGCTGGCCGTCGCGGCTGATGTAAAACTCGGCATTGATGTACCCTGTTTTGATATCAATGACGCCAAAGGCATTACTGATTTAATCGAAAATAAATTTCTGAAACAGCCCGAAAAAACAACTCTATAGTTTAATCTTTAAGGTTTTTTCCAGATACTTTTTGAAATCTTCATAGCTGTTGGACATCGCGACAGCGCTGCCTGAGCGGGAATCAACGTCTTTCAGGCTTTGGGGGACATCCAGTTTTAAGCCCAGCAGTTTTTGAATCTCTTCGGGAAATTTTGCCGGATGCGCGGTTTCAAGACATACGGATAATTTTTTTTCGGGGGTTTCGGTTAAATACGATTCCAGGCCCGACCAGCCCACAGCCCCGTGCTGCTCTAAAACAACTTTATATCTTTCGTAAACGCTCTTTATGGTTTTCCTGGTTTGTTCATCCGAAACGCTTACCGAATATATACATCGGCGCATTTTTTCCAGGTCGGGATAACGATGCACATAGCCCGCGCGGTCAACAGTTCCGCCGTACAATTCAAAGAAGCGCGCCAGATTGCTCGGATGGCCGACATTCATGGCGTTGGATATACACGCGAGTGAAGGCGATACTTTCTTATATTTTCCGGTTTCCAAAAAAACCGGGAATTCATCATTTTCATTAGTAGGCATAACGAGCTTCGCTACCGGCAGTCCCATACGGCGCGCGTATTCACAGCCTAAAGCGTTCCCAAAATTTCCGGACGGAACGGAAAAAATAACTTCCTCACCTACTTGCGCCAGTTGAGCGTAAGCGTAAAAATAATAAACTATCTGCGGCAAAATCCGTCCAAAGTTAATTGAATTTGCCGAAGACAAATTATATTTTTTCAGCGCCGCGTCGGCAAAAGCCTGTTTGACCAGATTTTGGCAATCATCAAATTTTCCGTCAACAGATAAAGATTTCACATTTTGCCCGATGGTATCGAGCTGCTTTTTCTGGCGCGGACTTACCTCTTTTTCCGGATAAAGAATAACAACATCGATTCCCGCGACACCCTTAAAAGCTTCACCCACTGCGCTGCCGGTGTCCCCGGAAGTTGCCACTAAAATATTTATGCGCTCGCCTTGCGGGCGGCAATGACTCATGAGTCTAGCCATCATACGCGCGGCAAAATCTTTAAACGAAGCGGTCGGCCCCTGATCCAAACGCATGAGATATGATTTTGAACATACTTCTTCCAATGGAACAGAAAAATTGTAAGCATCTCGCACAACGTTTTTTAAAATTTCGTCAGAAAATTCATCAGCCAGAAAAGTTCTGGCCACCAGCAAGGCCGACTCCCAATAAGGTTTACCCTTTAATTTTTCAATTTCAGGAAAAGAAATTTGCGGGATGGAATCGGGCATAAACAAACCTTCATCAGGCGCCTGGCCGGCAAGCAGGGCTTCCTTAAAAGAAACACTGCCGGTAAACGGCGAGATTCCCGCGACGTTTTTCAGATTACGATTTGTGCTATAATAACGTATGGGCATTAAAATCGCCTTCTTTATCAAAGATGCTCTCTTTAAACTTATTGCCTTAAATAAATCAATAAGAAATCTGATTTTTATTTTTAAAAAACCCGTCTGATTACCAATAAATTGATTTGGAATATACACCCTTATATGTTAAAAAAGATCAAGTTAAAATGTTCAATCATGTCGACAGAGTTTTGAAATGGACGAAAAAAAGAATTTACGTTTAACCGAAACTGTGCAGGGCGCGGGCTGAGCCTGCAAGATAGGTCCGGGCGACCTTGCCGAAATACTGCGCGATTTGCCGCTGATTTCCGATCCGAATCTGCTGACCGGATTTGAACACGCGGAAGACGCGGGGGTGTATAAACTCTCGGACGGCCTGGCTCTGGTGCAGACTGTTGATTTTTTCACGCCGATTGTGGACGATCCCTTCACCTTCGGCCAAATCGCCGTGACTAACGCGCTCAACGATGTTTACGCCATGGGCGGCAAACCCATTACCGCGATGAATATCGTCTGCTTCCCGGTCAAAACAATGGACAAAAATATTTTGCGGGAAATTCTGCGCGGCGGCCTCGATAAAATGCGCGAGGCGGGAGTATTGCTGGTCGGCGGGCACAGCGTGGAAGACAATGAATTAAAATATGGCCTCGCCGTCACCGGCACAATCCATCCGGATAAAGTTTTATTCAATCGCGGCGCGAAACCGGGTGATTGTCTGATTTTAACCAAACCGCTGGGAACGGGCATTGTCAGCACGGCGATAAAAGTCGGGGAGGCAAATCCGGATTTAATGAAGATGGCAACTTCATGTATGACCCGTCTAAATAAAAAAACTTCCGAAATAATGATTGCCGCAGGCGACATTCACTCCTGCACCGACATTACCGGTTTTGGTTTTTTAGGACACGCCTGTGAAATGATTGAAGGAGAAAATGTCGG
>Ga0105097_10001548_pt1 | contig 11060 bp, 8 predicted proteins | sample PPLLak12cMay2015_FD_87035 | JGI IMG/M metagenome (GOLD analysis project Ga0105097, IMG submission 87035) | Freshwater sediment microbial communities from Prairie Pothole Lake near Jamestown, North Dakota, USA - PPLs Lake P7 Core (1) Depth... | ecosystem: Environmental > Aquatic > Freshwater >... | reverse complement strand
GGGATATGCCCAGAATCGAGAAAGTGGCCCATCAATATGCCAACCAACACCATACTGAACTTAATGATGTCAATGACGGCTGGTACAGGATAGCGAAAACGAAATGTCCGCAGAACTACGGCTACAACGGCATCAAGCTCAAAGTGCCTGATGCGGGAACAGAAGTTGTCCTGAATTTTAAAGGTATTGCCGGTACTGAAGGCTTTAGCAACATTAACGTTGATAAAGCAGGCTGGCGTTACGGTTTTCTGGCATCCTTAAAAGACGGCTCACGCGTTTATGGAGATGTCGGCAAAGAGAAAGAAGGCAAATTAACATTTAAGGTGCCCGAAAATTCTGAATACTTGTGGCTGGTCGTAATGGGTGCGCCGACTGAGCAGCCGTCTGGTTCGGGCGGTAGAGGCGGCCCAGGCTCCAGCAGAGGTACGGCTGGAACAGGAGGCTCTATAGCCAGTCAGGTTGCTGCGATGTCTGAACTCAAACTCAAAGCAGAACAGGTTTCTAAACTTAATGCCCTGCCGGTTCCGGATGTGAACATTGCAAACGCTGTCACAGCAGCACAAGCACTTCTAACTTCTGCTGTTATGGCAGGCGATGAAGCAAAGATTAAAGAAGCAGTTGAAGGCGTTGTTGCCGCAACAGAGAAAAACGCACTGGCACAGGCTGATGAATACAGGAAGGTAAAAGAAATCCTTACTGAAGAACAATATAAACAGATGACCGCTTCTATGACTTCTCCGCGCAGCGGCAGAGGCAGCGGCGGCAGAGGCAGCGCGGGCGGCGGCAGCGCTCAGGCAGAGTGGCCCTATCAGATTAAATTAACCTCAACCACCCTCGACGACTCAGTCATTAAAAAACCTTAACTGGTTGTCTTGCCTCCAATCGCAGAAAAGATAAGGTAATATTTTTTTCGTGCATTTTTATCCGCCAATTGGTATGGCGGAATTATCGTGCATAAGTAAAAGCCCTTGCTCTGGTCGATTGCACTTAAACATTATTAACCTTAATTCCAAATACAGAACTTATCCGAATCGTATAGATGCCTTATGGCAAATGTGCGAAAGATTCTTGACACTACCTTAACTCCGCAAGCTTGCCCTGTAGGTTATTGCGCGGTTTATTATGCTCATTTACATAATTTATTCTTCTTTTCAGACTTTTATAATTAAAGCAGAAACGCTTATTTGAATTTTTCTACGTATGGGGCTTATTGTTTGTATTTCCGTTAATTTAAAACGATGAATCAATTTGAATATCTCGAAGTGATACAAAATCAATAAGATCCTGGAAAACTTCTAATGATGATTTACCTCCAGACATTCTATTGATAATTTCATCAACATTAAATTCATGGTAAATAGACTGCCTGGGATTAAAAAATCCTGCGTATTTCCATCTTCGATTGCCAGTATTATTTTGTAATGCAAGATAAATTATGAGTTGTCTAATATCCTTTCCAGCTATATTTCGGTCAACTGTTTTTACTTCATATAATGTATTTCCAATTGAAATATCTGCTTTGCATTCAGAAAGAAAACCTGCACCTTTAATTTTTGGTCCGAATTCAATATTTTGCTTTCCATTTTTAACTTCAAAAAATCTCTCATAGTTCAGCGCGATGTCCAATCCTTCTTCAATTTCTTCTTTAATAAATGGTAAAGAAAAGTCGAAATTGGCACCTTCATATCTCTTAACCTCTTTATATGCATATTGCTCTGCTTTTTCTATATATATTTTTTCTTTTATAACATCATGAATCTCAGTTCTCTCTAAAATGGATAATTGCGCAATATAAAAGGCAAATTCGGCTATTACTGCAGGTTTGCGTACTTTTTCATTTTTTTCTATAGGCTCAATTGGTTCTCCGAATTTATTTGTAAGAAGGACTTTATATCCGTTATTTATTATATGTACAAAATTGGGTGTTAATAGAGGCAACAATTCTGTCCAGAAGTTTGTAAACGATCTTGCAAATGTGCGTTCAGATATCATAAAGGTATCGCCTTTGATTGTTGAAATTTGTTAGCAAACCAGTCCCTAATAATCACATTCATGGGGGTCCATGTTGTTCCTGTGTGCTGACGCCAATGTCTACCTTCATCACCTAAAAAATAAGATGCTAAAATGAAAGCCCGTTTTTCCCATTCACTTAAAGCGCCATATTTTCGTTTAATATCAGTGATCCAATAATGACATCCCCAGTTTGCCATTGCTAAAATTATTTGACGTCGAATTAAGGGATTTGTTTGCTGGTCAAATAATTCAACAAATATTTCTTCTTTTCTGCGAGAATGTTTTAAGGATAATGCTTGAATAAAATAACTCAGATTGAGTTCAACACTAAGCAGATGCTGATTATTCTCATATATATCTATCAATGCCTTATCAACTCTATCTTTACCTCCATCATCTAAATCATTATACACGGACCTTACCGAACGCATGATAGTAACAAAAATCGGTGCTAATACATTCAAATTTTCTTTATCTAGGATTGTTCTTATCGCTCCTTCTTGTGCATACGGTTCTAGAGCTTTTATTGCATTGATTGCCTGTTTTGAAACGGTTGTATCCAATGTGGTTTTTGCCACTTCCCTTCCAAGTATCCCAACAATATCAACTTGATTAACAGCATATTTTAATTTCTCATAATCTTCCTCAGCATTTGGAGAATATGGATCAAATCGAATAGATATATTTAACAATTTTTGCTCTTCTGTTATATTGTTATTATTCTTTGCTTTGGGATCTAATAATCCTGACGTTTCCCTGAACTCTTCGGATGTTAGTATTCTTGTTTTATATTTCTGAAGAATTAATCCTTCATTAAAGAGTTTTTCCGATAAAAGTACTAATAATTTATATGCTTCGGATTTACTTTTACAGAAAATACAATAATCATCAGCATATCTTGCGAATTTTATCCTCCGTCGAAATAAATGGTCATCCACTGGAACCAAGGCCAGCTCTGCCAGAATACGTGAAGCAGGACCTCCTACGGGTAATCCATAAGAAACAGTATTGGAAAAAATAGTTAATAAGTTCATTATTCTCATTGGAAGATCACCAACTGCGGGTAATCTGTTTAGTAAATTTTCAATTCTATGATGATTAATCCTAGGATAAAAATCTGAAATATCTGTAGTTATTACAAATTCTGAGTTTTTACTGAGCTCTAAAGAATGAAATCTGTAGTCTTTCCATGTGATATCTTTGAAAAGCTTTGAACTGTTATCATCCCGTTTATATCTATATGAAAAAATAGCATTCTCTGATACCGGTATTCTGCAATTTTCTATTTGATCGGCTAATGAAATAACAAGCGCCAAATAATAAGCATTCCAGAATGGTTCGATTAGGGTAGCCCATCGAAATCCAGTATTTGTAACTTGTGTAAGAGTTTGAATTATAGTTGGAGGGTATGAAGAACGGTAATATTCAAACTTAGCGTGCATATCTTCCAATAATTTTTTACATTCCACAGCCTGATCAAAAAACACATGATTTTCAAAAGGAAACGGAAAAATATCCGTGTCACCATGTTGTGAAATATTTTTCAACGCTAATTCTATGGCTTCTCCAAAGCCCATGTTTTCCTCCATTATCCTAAAGTATTATATTAATACCGTAAATCCTCAAACGACACAAATTTTGCATCTTTTTTGGCTTTTTTATTAATTCTACCCAAACCAAATCCTTTTTAAACTAAACCACTACCATTTGTGATTGCATTTTTTGCATACTGCTTTTGTAAATAAAAAATCCCCAGCCGTTGACGTTCCTGCTCCGCACTGCGGGCAGATAAGACGGAAATACTTCTTAGCTTCTTTGGTTCCAATCGCAAAAAATACCACATACAGTGAAATTGCCTCTATTAGTAGTATTGTCCCTTCAAATACTTTCCTGCTCAACGGATCTTCGCTTGCAAACACGAGGATTGTTACCCAAGTTAGTAAAACTGCCCCTATAATTCCGAGTATTCGTCCCCACTGCCACGCAAGTTTGTGTCCCTTTATTATGCCCACAAGTATCAAGGCTGATATGACAATTGGTGAAATTATATACAATATCGACGCCGTTCCTGATATTACGCTAAGAAATGAAAATATAAGTCTAAGAGCCATCAGAATCGAAAGAGAAATAACCGCAATTATTATTGACGTTGGCACAATAATCTCCTTAGCATAAATATTTTTATTCCTGATTTTTGTGGGGACATTTATCTTTTTTTCTTTTCTTCAACTTCTCTTTTTTTATAATCTCTCTATTCCACACTCCAAACATAATTTATTTTTTCTAATCCGCCTTTATAAAACTTCGATTTTCTTTGTGGCCTTCTGCCTTTAGGCATCCCTTTCGGGAGTGATAAACCATAAATAATCCGCCAAAACATATTTGGAAGGAAGGTGTGTTTAATCCCTTAAACAGCGCCGACCATCCACTTCTCAGCCGGCCATAAATTCATTCATTCGTCCTCTTTTTTTTAAAACCTCTTAACATTTTCTTTAAACAACAGTGTCAATCCGTGTGAATCAGTGTCTGAAAATCTGCGTCATCTGTGGATGATTCCTCTTAAGTTCCACCCTGATTTTACTCCTATCTCTCTCTCAATTGCAACCATTTTTTTGAAAAAACCAATAACAGGATGTCATTTTCTGTCACACCCCTCATAATTCCCCCAATAATCGCCTATCCCTCTGTGTCCTCGGTGCCCTCGGTGGCTTAAAACCTCTGCCTGCTCCGCCGTAGTCTCAACGAATGGGGGTGGCAAAATTTTTTAAAAGTGCTGGTTTCCCTGCTTCAGCGATACTCAGTCTGACTGTCATAGCGGGCTGGGCGTAGGGCAAACCAACGGGCGATTTTGCTGACAGGATTGGGCTGGCTGTGTTTATTAAGAAAACCAAAAGTCACTACATAAGCATCGTAACTTCGCTTCACGCAACAACTTTATAAGGAAAAATTCTTCCACGCTCTTTCAGAGATGATATAAGAGTAAGCACTTAACTGAGGTAGATGATGGGCGGATGAGGTAAAGGTACAAGGCTGAGAATATATACCAGCGCAATGATAAAAGCGGGCGATGAGAATCGAACTCACATAGCCAGCTTGGAAGGCTGGAGCTTTACCATTAAGCTACGCCCGCTTTTCGACCGAATATAATCCGGTCATTAAGCTGTAAATACAACTCTGATAATTATAAAAAATCGAAGCGGAATAGTAAAGCAATAATATAAAATATCTGGCACGCCCAGAGAGAGCCAGGGACACGGCCCTGCTCCTGCCAAACTGTAAATACAGGAGAAAATTAAGCTTGATTCACTGACAATTAATGGATAAAATTGCAAAATTAAATTGTTTCTTTTTAACAGGAGAAAAATGAGTAACCCACAGCGATGTATAGGATTTAAGGAAGGCCCCTGCACCGAGGCGGTCTGGTCATCAGAAACATATATCAAGCCGATAGAAGCAACTGAACGCATACGGATGAGAAGGTTTTCGAAGCTTTTTTTTGCCTCAGCAGCTTTTCTGTTCCTCTCTGGCATAATATTCCTGATTAATCTGCACGGAAAATATATCCCCCTTTTCACAAGGGATGAGTGGTATATTGTGCAGTTCGCAATGACTATGTCAGGGCTGCTGATGTTCATATTTCACGGATATATCTTAAAACGTTTGATGATTCGCAGGATACGCAGCAGGCAGGATAGGCTTTTCGAGCCGGACAGCAGCTGCATACTCGTGGGGATTGAAGATGTATTCTCATACGATAAAATGAAGGCAGCGCCCGATGATTTCGGCCTGCTGAAAATAACATCTGATTCGGTTATGGTCGAGATGACAGAATACCGCGCAAGATTCAGCCCCGGCGATTTGTGTGTTTCGATACTGCACACAGGCAAAACAGCCGCAGGCGTGCGGGTCATCTGCGATGCGGGAAACGAGACGTGGAGCGTGGTGATGACCGCTCTTTGCCTTCCGAAGAAAATTTTAATAGGAACAAATTCAGCAGCAAGAGCAAAACGCTTGTTTGAACTTTTTATGGAGAACGGAACTTTGCCAATGGGCCGGCCTGTTTTGGAGGAAAAGGCCGCACTGCCTGCGAATCCCCAACAACAAGAAACGGCTGAAGCGCAAAAAATTCTTTCTCCTGTAAACGAGCATCAGGATGTGCTTGAGGACCGTTACCAGAAAGTGCTTGGAGAAATTCAGAAGCAGCAGAAAAAAAGAAAGAGCTTAATTTCCAACCTGACTATACTCGTAATCACGCTGTTTATATTTTTTCAGCTTGGCATATTTTACTGGGGCGTAAAGGAGGTGCTGATGCTTCTGGGGGTTTTATTCATCCATGAGGCAGGGCATTTTATTGGAATGAAGGCGTTCGGATACAAAAACATTCAGATGTTTTTTATTCCGCTTATGGGTGCGGCTGTATCAGGCAGCGGAAGAAACGTGGAATCATGGAAGAAAGCAATTGTAACATTGCTCGGTCCCCTGCCGGGCATCTTCATCAGTTTCTTTTTGTTCATAATATTTTTAATAAGCTCTCAGAAAATTTTCTATGAGGCGGGGGCAATGTTCCTGATTTTGAATCTTCTCAATCTTTTACCGATTGTGCCGCTTGACGGTGGCCGTTTTTTAAGCGAGGTCCTGTTTTCCCGAAATCGGTATATCGAGCTGGCAGCGAACATCCTTGCCGCAGGCGCTTTTTTGATTGCAGGATTCGCCCTCAACAGCTGGGTTATGAAGATTCTGGGGTTTTTGAACGTAATCACCGTCAGATACTCCTTCATCCTGGCAACCGCAACCAAACGAATGCGCCAGGACATCCAGGAAGAGGGACAATCAGGAACGGACAGCATCTGCGAAAGACCGAACGAGGAAGATATTCCCGAAAGTTTTCTAAAGAAAATGATAAGCTGGATATATATGAATATGCCCGGCCCGATGAAAACAAAGACGGTGGCGACAACCTCACTTCAGATCTGGGAACGGATTCGAATTCAGCCGCCGAAATGGGGCGTAACTATAGTGCTGCTTGTCTTTTTCGCCGGCGGATATTTATTCTCATTTTTATCTCTCGGAGCAATGGCATTTTGTGCAAATAGAGTTTTTGCATATACCAATAAAATTGTGACGTACGAGGACGCCGGCGGCTCAAAGCATTACAAGGAACAGTGGCATTATTTCGGAAGGCTCAGCATAGAGACTGAATTGACCGGCGATAAGCAGTTTTATCACGGCTCCCAAAAAGAATTCAATTACGATGGAAAAATAACTCAGCAGGGCCAGTGGAATATGGGGAGGAGAACAGGACAGTGGAAATATTTTGACCCCAATGGTTTAATGGTAGGAGAAACGGTTTACCAGGAAGGAAGGCCTTTGTTAAGAAAGTATCTGGAAGAAGGAAAGTGGGTGGAATACCCCTGGGAAGAACTATCCGAAGAAGAAAAAAAATATTATACTAAGGAATCGCAAATGCAGCAGGGTCCGGATAGAGTATTTGAAATTGATTTTGAACAGTTTTCCGAAGATGCAAATGATAAGGAAGATTGAAATATGAATATTATAAAAGCAGCCGCAGAGGCCAAAAAGGCGAAGATTCGCTTGACAGAACTTTCAACAGAGCAAAAAAACAAAGCTCTAACAGCTATTGAAAAGGGACTGCGGCTAAACATAAATAAGATTATTGCTGCTAATCAGAAAGATTTTACAAAGGCGGAAAAGGAAAATCTTTCTAAACCGTTATTAAAACGGCTCAGGTTCGATGAAGAAAAGATTAAGGATACAATCGAAGAGATTGAAAGTGTAATCAGATTAGACGACCCTTCGGGTAAGATACTTTCCGCAACTCTGCTCGATGAGGGATTGGCACTTTATAAGGTAACCTGCCCCATAGGTGTTATTGGGGTAATTTTCGAATCACGGCCTGATGCACTCGTGCAGATTTCAATGCTTTGCCTCAAAAGCGGAAACGCCGTTATGCTAAAAGGCGGCAGCGAAGCCAAAAATACAAATAAGATTCTCGCTGATATCATAAGAAACGCGGCTCGCAAAGCAGGAATACCGGACGGCTGGATGCAGCTTCTGGAAACAAGACAGGATGTAAATGAGATGCTCTCGATGGATGAGTATATCGATTTGCTTATTCCGAGAGGTTCGAACGAATTTGTCCGCTATATTATGCAAAATACCAACATCCCTGTGCTCGGACATTCGGAAGGGATCTGCCATGTTTATGTCGATGGCGACGCAGAAATTAAGATGGCCGTAAAGATTGCGGTAGATTCGAAATGCCAGTATGTCGCTGTCTGCAATGCTGCAGAAACGCTCCTTGTGGATAAAAGAATAGCGAAAAAGTTTTTACCGGCAGCAGGAAAGGCATTCAATGAAAAAGGTGTGGAAATCAGAGGCTGCGAGAGGACAAGAAAGATAATCGATGCAAAAATGGCATCAGAAAAGGATTGGTCAACTGAGTATCTCGATTACATTATTTCAGTTAAGGTTGTTGATGGGTTAAATGAGGCAATCGAGCATATAAATAAATACGGCTCCGGGCATACCGATGCAATTGTAACGCGAAATAAAAAGAAGGCCGAAAGATTTTTGGACCTCGTGGACTCAGCGGATGTTTTCTGGAACTGCTCTACGCGGTTCAGCGATGGCTATCGGTATGGATTAGGTGCGGAAGTCGGGATAAGTACAAACAAAATACACGCCCGCGGGCCTGTCGGGCTGGATGGCCTTGTAATTTACAAATGGAAACTTTATGGTACCGGCCAGACCGTCGAAGAATATGCATCAGGCAAAAAAAACTTCAAACACAAAAAATTAAAATAACCTGAACGAATCAAACAATTGCTCTAATTCCTAGCTAATCGGGCAGGATTTTAAAATGTCTTTACGGAAAGACCGATAAACGTCTCTAATGCTTTCCATCAGAGGTTCAATTCTATCTCCATCTATATCAAATGAGTATGCATGACTGAAGAAATGCCGAAAGCCAAGATATTTTTTCAACATATCCGAAGTATCTCGAGAGATAATCTGATTGGTGACGGCCATTTCGATAAGTTCAATGTGCCATGATGGCCCATCGGGGACATGTAATCCTTTTGCGATAATCATCTGTTTTAATACATTCTCTACGCCGTTATAAAAATTGTGAATAAGCGCAGCTGCGCCTGCAAGTTCAAGTGAAGATAAATCGTCCAGGGAATCAGGACTCGGAAGATTTGCAAGAGTTTGGTCTATGTTCTCAAACTCGGCTTCGATTTTTTCTCGTGCATCAGCCATAAACTGTAATCCCTTCTCGTTTGACCAATGCGTTGAATCTCGTATCTTTCGTGAGGTCAATAAGGTCAACGGGTTTTGACAATCTGAACATCAGGCTGCCGTAGAATTCGAAAAACCGACTCGGCTCGATTCCATCCACAGCCAAATCAATGTCTCTCGATTCTCTATGCGGGTCAGCAGCTGAACCAAACAGCAAAACCTTGCGAACTCCGTATTGACGAGCAACTTGTGATATTTCCATTTTGTCCTTTTCTGAAATCATAAGTTAATTATAGCCTCATGAATCGAGCTTGTCAAAAACAACTCTTTTTTCTATATTTTTTGATCTGAAGAAAATAACTATGAACAGCAGACTTTGAAATAAGAGCAGAAATCAGGCTGACGTGGATTCGAGGACGGCAACAATCGAGAGAATCATAAGTGTCTGAAGAAATATAAGGACCGCGCCTGTCGAATCGACCTGCGATAGAAAGATTGCAGAAAGACCTGTGCAAAGCGTGGCAAGATAAAGCACAAGAACAGTCTGGGCGTCGGTAAGGCCTCGCCGTTTTAATCGATGAGAGAAATGCTGGGTGTCGCCGACAAAGGGACTTTTGCCGGAACGCAGGCGAAGGAACAGTACGGACACAAAATCATATAGAGGAACAGCCATAACGATAAGCGGCATAAATACAGCAAACCATCGGCCGCTCTGGGCCTCATGGTAATAAGTTGTCCGCAATGTAACAAGGGCGATAAAGAAACCTATGACCAAAGACCCCGCATCGCCTGCAAAGATTCTTGCCGGCGGAAAATTGAAGAGGAGAAAGCCCAGAAGAGTGCCGATTAAAATCAACGCCAGTCCCCCTACAAAGACCTGGCCGCTTGTAGCAGCAGCAGTAAACAAAATAGCTGAGGCGATAACAGCAATTCCGGCACAGGCACCATCCATATTATCGAGGAAGTTAAAAACATTGACTATTAAGACAATCCAGAAGGCAGATAGAAACATCGTCAGGATTTTGCTTTGGATGAAAAGCTCAACGCGGACATCTGCGAATGCTGCTGCAATGATGGCGACGATAAACTGAACAAGAAGTTTGAAGAAAGGACCAAGGTGTTTTTTGTCGTCCCACAGACCGAGGATAAATAATGCAGCCATACACAAAAGGACAATAATAAGCTGGTCTATTTTTGCCGCAACATCGGCAGGAACAATATTAACAGAACCGCTAAGTCGTTCGATGAGCGGCAAAGAAATAAAAAATTTGACAACTAAAGCAGCAGAAAGGATAGCCAGAGCAAGTGTTGAAAAGATTGCAATACCGCCTCCGAGAGGAACGATATTGAGACTGAACCTGTCCTGTCGCGGCCGCGAAACGAAGCCGACCCTGACGGCCAAACGCCTTACAATCGCCGTCAGAATCGCAGATACGGCGAATGAACCAGCCAACAAAACTGCTGCAAGTTTTAATGTTCCGATTTTAACTGCTCCAATAAACGCTTTCTGACTTTTTCTAAAAAGTCGTGATAAAGACTCTGCCTGTAATCCGGAAAGGTATATGGTAAACTCCGCCAGGCGCCTTTGTCAAAGCAAAGTGTAACCTCGGCATACATTTTTTTGCCGATATAGATGCGGTGAGAAAAATTTTTAGTTGAGGCAAGGATAAGTTTCGAAGGCTCAATAAATCCCGGGTCGAGGTTCACAGGACGCGGAAAACCTGTTTTAAGTTTCTCTGCCAGTTCCTTTTCGAGCTGATTCGTTTTATGCTTGATTTCTGCCAATT
>Ga0105097_10001547_pt1 | contig 11067 bp, 6 predicted proteins | sample PPLLak12cMay2015_FD_87035 | JGI IMG/M metagenome (GOLD analysis project Ga0105097, IMG submission 87035) | Freshwater sediment microbial communities from Prairie Pothole Lake near Jamestown, North Dakota, USA - PPLs Lake P7 Core (1) Depth... | ecosystem: Environmental > Aquatic > Freshwater >... | reverse complement strand
TGCTCCCACTGCTCTTCGGACAGAGCGAACGTGCGGTTGACTTTTTTGAGCAGCTCGAGGGCATCGAAATCTTTTTTTATAATATTGGATATGAAATACCTTATACGCAGTTGAATTAAATTTCTGCGGCAGTAGCTTTTAAAGGAACCGACCGGCTGACCAAGCCCCTTTAGGTAGTCGTATGATAAGACGGCGCTTCTGCGGAAGAGGTCAGACATATTGATGCGTCCGAAGGTCAGGAGGGTCTCTCCAAGGTCAAAAAGAACAGCAGAAATCCGGCGGTCACCATCCGACATATAGATTTTCTACTCCTTTAAAGGCGGCAGCTCATCGCCGAAGGCATCTTTGACAAACAGGAACATCTCATCATCAGAGATAGCGGAGACCCTGTCTTCGGCGTATTCGGCGTCTATACGGTTTTTAATTTTCGTAATTCTCGGGCTGTGCTTGGGGATATCGATCTGGTAGCGGGCCTCTATCCAGTGCTTAATACCGGCTGCGCCGGTTTTATCGGTGATGGCTACGCTTACGGGGCGATTGAGCAGCTTTTGTGTATCGAAGCAGTTATAAATTTCCTCATCCTTCAGCAGGCCATCGGCGTGAATGCCGGCGCGGGTAACATTAAAGTCCCTGCCGACGAGCGGATAGTTATACGGAATCTGAAATCCGAGCTGTGTTTGGGCGTAATGGGCAAGCTCAGTAATGGCTGCGTAATTTACAGCAGGATTATGCCCTTTTAGCTGTGCGTGCTCGACAACGAGCGCCTCGACGGGTGAGTTGCCCGTGCGCTCTCCGATACCGAAAATGGAGCCATTCGCAGCAGAGCAGCCGTAAAGCCAGGCAGTTGACGCATTGACCAAAACCTTGTGGAAATCATTGTGGCCGTGCCATTCGAGCCATTCGGAAGGAAATCCGATTTGCCGCAGACCTGCAGCCAGTTTCGGAATGGACCTTGGCAGTTTCGCATTCGGCCAGGGAACGGCAAAACCAAGTGTGTCGCATAATCGAATTTTAACGGTGGATTTATATTCGTGCGCCAATTTCAAAAGGCTGTCTGCAAAGGGCAGGACAAAGCCGTGAAAATCTGCACGGGTAATGTCTTCGAAGTGGCATCGCGGAATGATGCCATTGTCGAGAGCGGCTTTGACGATTTCCAGATAGGCATCGAGGGCTTGTGCGCGGGTTTTGCGAAGCTTCAGGAATATATGATAGTCGCTGACGGATGTAAGGATGCCTGTTTCAGAAAGGCCCATTTGCGATACGAGCCTGAAGTCATCGGCGACTGCCCTTATCCAGCCGGTGATTTGAGGGAACTTATAGTTTCGGTCCCTGCAAAGGTCGAGCGCCTTTCTGTCGCGCGGCGAATAGAGGAAGAATTCTGTTTGATGAATCAGGCCTGTATCGTTATCAATTTTGTGGAGAAAGTCGAAGATAGTTAGGACCTGCTGGGGGGTGTATGGCGGGCGGGCCTGCTGACCATCACGGAAAGTTGTGTCGGTTATCCAAATATCTTTGGGCAATTCGATCGGCACGGTCTTTTTCTCGAAGATAACTTTGGGAAGCTCAGAATAGGGAAAGAAATCCCGATAAAGCTCCGGTTTAGGTGTGTCAACGAGTTTTATTTTAGGTTTCGGCATAATACACTCCAGTGAACAATTTATCGCAGGTGAAAAAATATTTTAACGAGCGACCCAAGTAAATCAATGGCCGAGATGGGAATTGAACCCATACGCCCTTACGGGCAGGGGATTTTAAGTCCCCAGCGTCTGCCTTTCCGCCACTCGGCCGGCGGGATAAAAGTAAATTATTATTGTCAAAATTTCAAGGAGATTGTTAAAACTTTTGCCTTTTAACTTTTCAACAGGTAAATAATATATTAAGCTTTTATTTCTATTAAAGTTTCAGGGCGAAACAGAAGTTTGTTAATTTTTGCCTTTAAGGAACAAAAAATGGAACGCACCAATTTCAGCAGGCGGCAATTCTTAAAGACGGTCGGGGCGGGGGCTGCGGGACTGGCAATCAGCGGATGCATAGGCAATCGCAAGCTCTTTTCACAGAGTGAAAACACCGGCAGGCCGAACATAATACTGATAATGTCCGACGATATGGGGTTTTCCGACCTCGGCTGTTATGGCGGCGAGATTGATACGCCGAACCTAAATAAACTGGCGGCAAACGGGCTGAGGTTCACACAATTTTATAATACAGCACGCTGCTGTCCGACGAGGGCGAGCCTGCTGAGCGGACTGTACCCGTCTCAGACAGGCATCGGTCATATGACAGAAGACTGGGGGACGGAAGGTTACAGGGGAGACCTAAACAACACTTGCGTTACGATTGCAGAGGTCCTCAAGAGTGCAGGCTATTCGACCTATATGGCAGGAAAATGGCACGTAACAAGATTCACAGCACCGGATGGACCCAAGCATAACTGGCCGCTCCAGCGGGGCTTCGACAAGTTCTATGGCACTATCGTTGGTGCGGGAAATTATTTTGACCCCGCAACTTTAACGCGCGACAATACGATGATAACGCCATACAATGACCCTGAATACAAGCCGAAGGAATTTTACTATACCGATGCGATAACCGACAACGCTGTCAAGTATATTCGAGAACACAAAACGGACAAACCCTTCTTTTTATATATGACTTATACAGCCGCTCACTGGCCGATGCATGCGAAGGAAAAGGACATTGCAAAATACAGGGGCAAATACGATGAGGGATGGGACCCGGTAAGGCAGAGCCGATATAAACGCTGTACCGAGCTTGGGCTTATCGATAAAGACTGGCCTATGTCACCGCCCGATAACAGCGGCTGGGAAAAAGAGGCGAACAAAAAATGGGAATCAGTACGAATGGAAGTCTATGCAGCGATGGTGGATTGTATGGACCAGGGAATCGGCAGGGTTCTTGATGAGCTGAAGCGCAGGGGAATATTTGAAAATACACTGATTTTCTTTTTGCAGGACAACGGCGGATGCGCTGAAGAATTAGACAGCCGCGGCCCGATTAAGCCCGACCCGACAAAACCTGTAGAATACAAACCGATGTCCAAGGACGAACTGATGCTGGCTGGTGTTTCTATTCAGCAGCTTCAAACTCGCGATGGGCGTCCCATCCGAAGAGGTATGGGTGTGATGCCGGGCCCTGTGGATACTTACATTGCATACGGAAAACAATGGGCCAATGTGAGCAATACGCCATTCAGATTATATAAGCACTGGGTGCACGAGGGCGGTATATCGACACCGCTGATTGTTCACTGGCCTGCAGGAATAAAAGATAAAGGTAAACTGCGAAACCAGACAGGTCATTTGATAGATATTATGCCGACCTGTGTCGAGGTAAGCGGGGCAAAGTATCCAACGGATTTCAAGGGCAATAAGATTCAGCCGATGGAGGGAAAGAGCCTGGCAGCGGCGTTCGATAATAAGCCGATAGAGCGCAAAGCGATTTTCTGGGAACACGAAGGCAACCGCGCAGTCAGAATGGGAAATTGGAAGCTTGTTGCGAAAGGTCAAAAAGGAGCGTGGGAGCTTTACGATATGGAAAAAGACCGCACCGAGCTTAATGACCTTGCTCAACAATATCCAAACCAGGCAGAAGAAATGTCTGCGATGTATCAGGAATGGGCCAAACGAACAAAAGTTGTTCCGAAAAAAGCAGCCGCTGCCAAATAGTTATCTGAAATAAAGCGACAGGAATGAATGGAAAAATAAACAGGCGGGAATTTCTAAAACAGGCAGGCATCTCAGCTGCAGCGATGACAGTATCCGGCTGTGCGGCAAGCGAAGCTCTCGGAAAAAAAGCACTGCCTCAAAAGCCCAACATAATAATGTATCTTACAGACGACCATGGGTATGAATTCAGCGGCTGTTACGGAAATGATATTGTCAGGACACCGAACCTCGACAACTTAGCGAAGCAAGGTGTGCGTTTTACGAATGTTTTTGCAGCGTCGCCAACCTGTACGCCATCGAGGTCGGTGATGTACACGGGCTTGATGCCCTTCAGGAACGGGGCGCATCCAAACCACAGCGCCATAAAGCCGGGAGTAAAGGCGCTCCCCTGGTATCTGAAGCAGCAGGGCTATCGTGTTGTCCTTGCGGGCAAGACGCACGTTAATCCTTTTGAGCAGTTCGAATTCGAGCACATCGAGGCCAGCCTGCCCGCAAATCCGAAAATTGTCAGAAATTACAGGCAGGAAGGAATCGATATCCGTGCGGTTGAAAAGCTGATGGCTGAACACAAGCAGAAAAACAGCGGTCAGCCATTATGTTTAATTATTGCTGAATGGGCGCCTCATGCGATGTGGGCAGAGAATAAGGGATTCGACATAAATAAAATAAAACTCCCCGTCTATCTCGTCGATACGCAAAAGACCCGCGAGGCGATGACGCGATATTACAGCGACATTGCAGAAATGGATGAGAGGCTCGGAGAATTTTTGGGGGCAATGAAAAGGCAGGGTTACGAAGAAAACAGTTTATTTATTTATACCGCTGATGAGGGACCGGAATGGCCGCATGCAAAGTGGACGCTTTATGATGCAGGTCTGCGTGTGCCTTTTATAGTTCGATGGCCGAATGTAACCAAGGCAGGCTCAACAAACGATGCTATGATAAGCCTTGTCGATATCACTCCGACATTTATTGATATTGCAGGCGGCAGGCCTCCGCAGGACCTCGACGGCACAAGCTTTCTTGGTGTCCTTAGCGGTTCGGCAAAGAGGCACAGAGAAGAAATTTATGCAGCACATACGCGTGATGGCGAGATGAATTATTATCCCTGCAGATGCATCCGTACGAAAACACATAAATACATCTTGAATTTGTATCCGGAAAATAAGTACACGACACATTTCAGCGAGGCACCGAATAGAGACCATAAAGAGATTTGGGACACCTGGGCAGAGAAGGCAAAAACGGACAAGGCAGCTCGGGATATTGTCAACGCTTTTTATTATCATCCTGCTGAGGAATTATATGATCTGCGGCGAGACCCTTATGAAATGAAAGACATCGCTGGCGAGCCGGAAAATAAAAGGGTGTTAGAGGAACTTAGGAATAAAGTCAAACAGTGGATGGTCCAGCAAGGAGACGATGGGCCGCAGGAAGTGCAAAGGCGAAGAGACTTTAAGAAGCAAACAGGATGGACACTCTCTGTGGGTAATTGGCAGATAAAGGATGGCTCACTCGTTCCGGACCCAAAGTCGCCTGTGTGCATGCTTTTCGGACCCGAGGAGCAGTGGAAGGACTATGTTTACCAGCTTAGGGCGAAAAAGACCGAAGGCAGCGAGGGATTTTTGATAATGTTCCGCGCTAAGGGAAGGGTAAATTATTATCAATGGAACATCGGCGGCTGGAATAATACTGCAAACGCCGTGCAGAACGGCAGAAAAGTATATAGAAAAGAAGGTTCCATCGAAAATGACAAATGGTATGATATCAGGGTCGAGCTGAAGGGCGCAGGCATCAATTGCTTTCTCGATAACCAGCTCGTGCATAATATAATGGATGATAAATTCGAATCAGGCGGGATCGGTTTGGGCTGCAGGGGAACAAAAGCGGAATTCAGGGATATTTCAGTCACTGATGCACAAGGAAAAAAAATTTATGAGTTCAAGTTATAACTATTAAATGGTAATAATTTGAAAGGATTGACTAATGAAACACTTAAAGGAGATTTCAGTAATGTTTATGGCAACCATATTGCTGGCGGGCTGTCAGCCGGAGTCAAAGGAATTGAAGCTGACAAAATTTATCGATAAGCATGTCGCCAGGGTAAAGCCTCTTGCAAAGGAACTGAACCTTGCATACTGGCAGGCGGCCAACAGCGGCAAGGAAGAAGATTATGACAAGTCGAGCAGCCTTGAACTGAAGATAAGAAAGATTTACAGCAATAAGGGAGACTTCGCATTTTTGAAAAACATGAAGGAATCAGGACAGATAAAAGACCAGCTTCTGTCGAGGCAGCTTCTGGTCCTTTACAACAGCTATCTTCCCAATCAGATAGAACCAAAACTTACAAAGCAGCTTGTGGAGTTGGGGACACAGATAGAGAAAAACTTCAGCACCTTCAGAGGCAAAATCGGAGTCCAGGAGCTGAGCGACAACCAGATACGTGAGATTCTGAAGACGGAGACGAACTCCGCGAAACGAAAAGAGGCATGGGAGGCAAGCAAACAGGTCGGAGAGGTGGTCGCCAAAGACCTGATAAAGCTTGTGAAGCTTCGCAACGAGGCAGCAAGAAAAGTCGGATTCGATAATTTCCACACAATGCGTCTGACGCTGGGACAGCAGGATGTAAAAGAGGTGGACAAGATTTTCCAGGAGCTTTACGAACTGACAAACGACCCGTTTGCGAAAGTGAAACTGGATTTGGATGAAATCCTGTCTGAAAAATACAGGCTTGATATTATGGGGGTAATGCCCTGGCACTATCACGACCCGTTTTTCCAGGAAACCCCGCTGGTGCTGGAGGTAAACCTCGATAAATATTACGAAGGCAAGGATGTTGTGAAGCTTGCGAGGGAATTCTTTTATGGGATTGATTTGCCTGCGGATACGATAATTGCGCGAAGCGACCTGTTCGAGCGCGAAGGCAAGAACCCTCATGCGTTCAGCTCGGACATAGACAAGGAAGGCGATGTGCGGATACTTTGCAACGTAAAAAATAACGAGCAGTGGATGGAGACGCTGCTTCACGAATTAGGCCATGCTGTTTACGATAAAAATCATGACCCCAAGGTCCCGTATATACTGAGGGAGCCTGCACATTCCTTCACCACAGAGGCAATAGCAATGATGTTCGGCAGGCAGAGCCGCAACGCGGGCTGGATGCAGGAAATGCTTGGCCTTTCGGCCAGTCAGAAAACAGAGATCGAAAAAGTATGCAGCCAGTATGCGAAGATGAAGCAGCTTATTTTCGCTCGGTGGGCAATGGTGATGTATGAATTCGAAAAGCAGCTTTATGCCAACCCTGACCAGGATTTGAACGGATTGTGGTGGGACCTAGTCGATAAATATCAGCTCGTAAACAAACCGGCTGGGAGAAACAAACCCGACTGGGCAGCGAAGATTCATTTTACGATAGCACCCTGCTACTATCATAATTACGCAATGGGCGAACTTCTTGCCTCGCAGCTGGACAATTACATTTCCCGAAATATTCTCAAGGAAGAGAATCCGTCATATGCAGGCGAAAAGAAGATTGGCAGCTTCCTTAAGGCCAGGGTCTTCGAGCCTTCGGCTGTTTATTACTGGAACCATATGATTGAAAGGGCAACAGGCGAAAAACTTACTGCAAAATATTTTGTCGAGCAGTTCGTAAAATAAAAATGAACTAAGAAAGGTACAAAGAAAGATATTTATATATTTTCACTGCGTGACCTTCGTGTGCTTCGCTGTGAAAAAATGTTTTTGGAAGGGCTAATGAATGGATTCGGACAGAAGCGGACTTGCTGAGATAACAATCAAGTCGGTAATTTTAGGTGCGGTGCTGTCGGCGATAATGGGTGCCGCGAATATGTATTTCGGCCTTTTTGCTGGGATGACAATCTCGGCAACCATACCAGCAGCGGTAATCTCACTGGGGATTTTAAGGCTGTTCAGGAAATATAATATCCTGGAGAACAACTTCATCAAGACATCAGCATCGGCGGGAGAATCCCTTGCAGCAGGCGTAATATTTACACTTCCAGCGCTTGTGATAATGAATTTCTGGGACACATTTTACTACTGGCCGATAACAATAATAGCGCTGTTCGGAGGAGTTCTCGGCGTATTGTTCACAATTCCGCTGCGAAGGTCGCTGATAGTCGAGGAAAAATTAAAATTCCCGGAAGGCGTGGCAGCAGCAGAGGTGCTCGAATCCGGCTACAGAGGCGGCTCGGACATCTTGTATATTGTAAAATCTTCTATAGCCGGTGCGCTTTTCAAGGTCGGCGCGGGCGGATTAAAAATCTGGGCAGAGACAATTGAAGGTGCGAAGGCAATCGGCGGGACTGTTGCATATTTCGGCTCGAATTTAAGCCCGGCCCTTTTGTCTGTCGGATATATTGTCGGCCTCAACACAGCGATTTTAATGTTTATAGGCGGAGCATTTAACTGGTGTGCTGCGATACCATCCGTTGCCTTTCAATATGACTGGCCTGTATATCAGCTTAAAAGTGAAATCGCTACGGAAAAAATTGGCGGCTGGAACACTTTCGCTCTCGAATATAAAACGGTAAAGCCCGATGCAACTGAATTGGAGAAAAAGCAGGCCGAAGACTTCAACGCCGATGTGGACAGCAAGCTGGGCAAGCCCGTTGAGGCAATCGAATACGCAAGCCAGATATGGTCAAAAAAGACACGATATATCGGAGTTGGGGGAATGCTTATCGGGGGATTGTGGACAATTTTCAAGCTGCGAAGGTCGCTATTCAAAGGAATAATTGATGGAGTAAATGCATACCGGCGGGTTGTAAAGACAGCAGCGCCTGCTGTGGAGCGGACCGAAAAGGATATGCCGATGAAATGGGTGCTTATCTGCATACTCGGCTCAATTGTTCCCATTTTTCTGCTTTATGAGCATTTCGTTGGAAAGGTATATGTAAGCTTCCCGATGGCAGTTGTTATGGTTCTGACGGGATTTCTTTTCTCTGCTGTGGCTGGTTATATGGCAGGCCTCGTCGGCTCATCGAACAATCCGATATCGGGCGTGACAATTGCGACAGTGCTCCTGTCGGCATTTTTGCTCGTGTTCCTGATGGGTCGCACCGCCGCTAACGGCCCTGCAGCAGCCGTTATCATTGGTGGCGTAGTCTGCTGTGCCGCAGCCATATCGGGCGATGTGATGCAGGACCTAAAAACGGGCCAGATAGTCAAAAATACTCCTTGGAAACTGCAGGTTGCGGAAATAATAGGGACAGTTTCGGCTGCATTCGTTATGGCGCCGGTCCTTATGATTCTGTATAAAGGATACGGATTCAAGGGACACGTTTCCGGACTGGATGCAACAGGCTTTCCAAAAGAGGACGCACTATCAGCTCCGCAGGCGAATTTAATGGAATCTGTGGCTAAGCAGGTTTTTTCAGGTTCTGTTCCCTGGACTTATGTTTTGATTGGAATCGCTGTTGCTGTTTTGGTGATAATCCTCGATGAGATTCTTATCAAGAGAGGCAGCACATTTCGCACACCTGTTATGGCGGTCGCAATCGGCATATATCTTCCTCTGGAGCTTGAGACGCCGATTCTGGCAGGCGGAATAATAAGCTATCTCATCTACCGCTATCACAGGAAAAGAAATACTGCAAAAGAAGTCGTGCAGGAAGGCGACAAAAGAGGTCTTTTATTGGCATCAGGCCTTATCACAGGCGAGGCCCTGATGGGAGTCATTATCGCGATACCGATAGCATTGCAGGTTCCGCTGGCACTTCCAATACCAGCCGCCGTCAAAAACATAATCGGCAACTGGCCGGGAATTATTCTGCTTATCTTCGTAGGCTGGTGGCTCTACAGAACCGCCCGAATAAAAACCCAGCAATAAAATCGTCATCGTTATGTAGAAATCATTTAAGATTTGTCATACTGAGCCGAAGGCGAAGTATCTATCTTCAGATAAAGAAAGATTCTTCGCTGCGCTCAGAATGACATCGGTTTGCGAAGCAATTTTTTATATTTTATTTTTAATTTTTTATTTACTTCATCCACTGGTCGAGCCAGGAAAGAACCGTGTTGTGCCAAAGGATTGAATTGTTTGGCTTTAGAATCCAGTGGCCCTCATCAGGAAAATACAGAAGCTTGCTTTCCACTCCGAGCCGCTGAAGCGCGGTAAAGACTGAAAGTCCCTGTGTATCGACGACGCGGTAATCTTTTGCGCCATGAATGACAAGCATCGGCGTTTTCCATTTGCGGACAAAATTTACAGGATTATGTTTTTCGTAGCTTTGGGGATTCTCCCAGGGAGTGCCAAGATGGTCCCATTCGGGAAACCAAAGTTCCTCAGTGTCGAAGTAAGCCATTCGCTCATCGAGGTTGCCGGCGTGGCTGACAAGACATTTGAAACGGTCTGGCCAGTTTCCTGCAATCCAGTTGACCATATATCCCCCAAATGAACCGCCCAGTGCACCGATTCTTTCTGAATCCATCCAGGGACATTTTTTGAGTGCGGCCTGCAATCCCTTTTGTAGATCTTCGAGCGGTTTTCCTCCCCAGTCGCCGCGGATGGAATCACAGAAACCCTGGCCGTAGCCGGTCGAGCCGTGAAAATCTATCAAAACGGCTACGTAGCCTGCCGCCGCATAAATTTGGGCATTCCAGCGGTAATGAAAATTGTTCGAAAACGAGCCTTGCGGCCCTCCGTGAATGAGGAAAGCGACGGGGTATTTCTTGTCGAGGTCAAAATCGATGGGCCTGACGATGTGGCCGTAAACGGTTTCATCGTTCCAGCCTTTGAATGAGAACTGCTCGAAATCGCCGGTCCGCACAGCAGCAATCTTTTCATCATTGAACGATGTGAGCTTTCGAATATTTTTGCCATCGCTGTCACAAATGAAGATTTCGGCTGGACTGCGAAAATTATCCAGGCAATAGACAATTCGATTATCTGCAGCAGCAGGAGAATTAACTGAACCTTTCTCTATTACGATGCGGACAAGACCAGCCGAGGTGTCTATGGCGAAAAGAGATTTCTGTCCCGTATTTTCTGCGTTTGCATAGATTGTTTTTCCATCCTTTGAAAAGCAATAGGAATCAACCGACCTGTCCCAGTCAGGCGCGAGTATTTTTTCCGGGCCATCAGGCCACCTGCGCTGGATGATTTTTAACTGGTCGGCTTCATAGCCTGGCCTCTCCATAGCAAGGTAATAAAGAGTTTTGCCGTCGCCAGAGAAAAGGGGCGTCGTGTCCCAGGCCTTGTTTTTTTCGGTGAGGTTCTGCGGTGGCTTTGAGCCGTCGATTGGTGCACAAAACAGGTCGAAGTTAGTTGACCATGCTTCGCTTCGCCCGACATTTCGTGCTGTGAAAATAATCTGGTTGCCGTCAGGGGTGAATGTAATTTCAGTTGGACCCCCGAATG
>Ga0105097_10001546_pt1 | contig 11072 bp, 10 predicted proteins | sample PPLLak12cMay2015_FD_87035 | JGI IMG/M metagenome (GOLD analysis project Ga0105097, IMG submission 87035) | Freshwater sediment microbial communities from Prairie Pothole Lake near Jamestown, North Dakota, USA - PPLs Lake P7 Core (1) Depth... | ecosystem: Environmental > Aquatic > Freshwater >... | reverse complement strand
TGTTTCTTTTAAAGTTAATTTACCTAATCCTTCTGTCATACCATCAAGACCAATCTTAACTTTACCAAAGTCAAGATTAGACAAACCTTCACTCATTAAACTAAAACCATTATTAACTCTTTCTAATGGCTCACCACTGATAGTTTTCATTCTATCACTCGCATCACCAATTTTACCTTCTACTTCATTTATTGATTGTGCTAATTTCTTAAATGAATCAGATGTTGTATCACCAACTTCTTCACCTAATGATTGTAAGTCTTTTAATAAGCCTCTTAACTTTCTTAAATCAGTTTCGCTATTAGCAGCATCTAATTTGGTATTAATCCTAATATCTATATCTTCTTGTGCCATATATTTTTAAATTATACTTATATATATTATTATATATTATTTTATTTTTATATTGAACTGATTTTATCCACTGTTAAAATAACTGATGGTATTGCCGGTCTTGTCGGATTTTGTTGTGTTCCTTCTGAATATAACCTTACATCTGTATCCGGACTCGACCACATTATATTAAAATATGATGAGGCTGTCATCGCTTGATAAAAATTCCAAGCAGCAACCGACTTAGCATTATTACCTGTTAATTCTATTCTTGTATTAGACCAATCTACATCTACACCATTATATCTTAACCATATATCTACATCATCTGCTCCACTATCTGTCTTATCTAATTGTGCGCTGAACTGTATGTTGTAAAGTCCATCATAATCTACTGTCACATCACCATTTACAACATTTATTGTTTTAGAATCAGCGGTTGAATTAAATCTCATTTTATTTGGAGTTGATGCTGTTGGATTTGTTTGAATAGTTGTATCATAAAAATTACCATAAGAATTATTAAATGGTATTTGTCTCCAACCAAGTCCATCAGTCTTAACATATATACTTTCATCATCTTTTACTATACTACCAGACACACCAAATGGATCTGTATAATTATTAGGAGTATAAGTCTGTATAAGATTACAAGGCAAAACTGCTCCTTTTATATTTACATCAGTATTAATATATAATTGATTAGATAAATCATCTATAATCGAATCATCACCTACTATAAATAAATTACTCGCACTACCAATTATATTTCTATTACCTATACTTATTACACTATTAGAATATGTACCTGTTTGATTACCATCACCAATCAATTTAATAGCAAGATTAGTTGATAAATATGGATCAATCTGTTCTTCTGGTTGTGAATTAGTAAATCCACTAATATCTTGATAAATCATTCCACCACCAATCACATTATTTTCACCAATCACATAAGATTTAATTGCTGATTCACTTGAACTATTAGATAAACCTATATTAAATACACTACCATTTAAATTATTATTATTACCAATAGAAAATATATCACCATTAATTGTATTATTACTACCTAAATTAGACACATTACCTGTAATAATGTTTGAATCACCCCAATTAAATATATTATTATTTAATTCATTATTATTACCAACAGAAAATATAGTACCGCTAATTCTATTATTTATACCAAATACACCAGTAATAGTATCTTTAAGGAATATAACATTATCAACACCATTAACAAATGAAAATGATGAATAAAGAGTATTACCTTCACCTATAACAGATAAAAGATTAGCAAATATATTATTATTTGAGCCTACCTCATTTATATTAATAGGTCTTGTTTGTACTTGAAATTGTGCCATATTTTATTTAATTTTTATGCTACTGCATCTGGTCCTGGTATTGGTATGCTACCTCCACCACCGCTTATTAATACAACAGATGTTGGTCTTGGTGTTGTTGTACTACCACTATATATTTTTGTCGGCAAATTAGAATTTGTCTTCAATAAAGTTACAAGACATGTCCTTCTTTCACCAGGATAGTAATTTTCAATACTATTAACCTTATAATAACCACCTACATTATTTATAGTTAAATATATTAATTTATTAAACTTAAAATCTTCTATATCCTTTTCATCTAATGCCATATAAACACTTACAAACCTACTATCTATATCATTTAATTCAGATAAAATAGAAGCCCAATATGTATTAACCAAATTATCATAAAACTGGTCTGTTGGTACTGGATAAAATTCACCAAGAGTCTGGCCAAAGTTTATACTATAACTCGGTGTGTAACAATCATCATAAGGTCCAGCATAAGGATAAGTATCTACTATATTGTTAAATATTTTTAAAGTATCACTATTTTTTATTTTCACATATTTCCTTTGTAATAACCTATAATTAACATTATATAATTCATTATTAGAAACCTTTAAATCACTATTTAACAAAACAGGAAGAACTATACCACCAGATCTTATAATAGGAACACCTGTTATTGAATAATTATATAAAGTCGATAAAGGTGTCGGACTAAATAAAGATGTCATTTTTAATTCACCTACTAAAAATCATTATCAACAGTTCCTATAAATTGACCATATACCTCATTAGTATTCTTCTTATATAACTGATTATAATAATCTCCATCTTCTTTATAAGTAAATATTGTTCTTTTATATTGTGTTTCAGCCAAAACCTGTATATTAATAGGTTGATTATAATCTACTTTATTACTCCAATCTAATACATCAGTTTCTAATCCATAATACATATCTCTTGGTTCTTCTATAAGAATATTCGGATTATCTTTCTTTGGTTCTACATAAATATTATGCATCATTATACCATCTTTAATAAAATCACTCTGTTTTACATTTTTTGGTATTATATCCGCAAATTTAATAGTTTGACCTGTAATATATTCATTACTTACATCATTAAAAAATCTTGTTTTAGGCTTTGATGCTGTACCATTCAAATTAACACCATCTCTTGTATAATTAGCCAAATTAGTTTCAGTTAATAAATAACATGCTGATGGTGGTTTATAAGATGTTTCTGTGCTTGATATTGGTTGTCCTGTATATTTACCACCAAATTCAACTACACATCTAACCATTTCACCTGGTTGAATAGGTTTATTACCATTAACTAATAAACTACCAGAAGCACCATATCTTGTATCAAATTCATCACCATCTAAATAAATAGTTTGTAATAATAATTCTTGGTACCAATCACAATATGTCGGCTGATAAGTCGCTTGTGTTTCTCTATAATATGAACTTGTATCTAAATTTGATTCTCCACTAACCCATAAACCTTTTAATCTATCAGATGTTTGATTAACACCACTATTATAATACCATCCAAGACAAGCACCACTAATTTCATTGTATCTTCTGTCTAATGTAGAACCAGATGGATCAGTAGCAGTTAATCCAAGAGGATCAGTACAAAAATCACCTATAAATCTTTCAGATCCTTCTGGTACAATTTTAGTACCTTGATAATTAACACAATTAGATTTTGCTTCATAATCACATATCCAATGTGTTAAAGTTGATATAGAACCATCTACATTTTTGGCAATACCACCTAATGATAAATCTGCTGGTATTTGAAAACCAGTGCCTATGAGCCAAGAAGATGCAGTAATGCCTGTATTTGGATCTATCGATCTATAAAATTTAACATTTATAACATATCTAAAAGTAGGAAGTGTATTAGAAAATGCATTAAAAGCGGCATAATAATTTGATATAGCTTGCTGACTGTATGTTGTTACTATATCAGTATTTAATCCAAATCTTTGTTTGAATACATCCTTATCATTATTCTTATAAACATTTGTTGTTGTATTATATGTCGCTTCACCATCATTATAAGTATTAAAAAAAGGATCATTGTCTAATGTAAAAGGTATAGAAATACTATCATATGTAAAAGAGCCTGTATATGGATCATTTTGTGTATTTTTAGCAAAAATATATGTTGGTGTATCATAAGGACTTAATATCCAACCATTATACCATAAATTTTTCTTACCTTGTCCTCCATCAATATTATTTTCAGCATTAACAATTACATTACTATAAGTTAAAGATGCTGGGGTTGTTGTTTTACCCACATAAGTTCCAATAGAAAAGGTTGAATATTGACCTAATGTACTTTGACTTAAACCTACATTAAATATCTTATTCTGATTAAATAAAGTATCTGTTATAAGTGATGTTTCACTAAAAGGTATTACTAAACTACCAAATCTTGGATCTGGATCTATATTTTCATATCCAATAAAATTACTTTCAATAGAATAATTATTAGTCCAGTGTATTTTATCCCAAATTGTTTTATAATAAACTGCTGGCAAGAAATCTTTAACTTTCATAGTGTTTGATAAAGATGATAAACCACCTAATCTTCTTCTACCATTTACATCATTAAGAGTCCAACCTTTACCATAATCTATTAGTGGAAAATAATATCCTCTCTTATGACTATTGGTTGAATTATCCCAACTCGCTTCTATATTTTGTTTTGTTAATTTAAAATCATATTCACTCCAATCTATATCAGTTAATAATTTATCACCCATAGAATTAAAGAATGATGTATTACCACCACTAACTACAATTTCTATATTATTATAATTATCATTAATAACATATCTTAATAATTGAACCGAACCTATTAATATAGTTCTACCATTTTCAACTACATAAGCAGGCATCTTTTTATTAGGATTAAAATTATTCTGTGATAAATCAGATCCTAAATCAGTTACAAAACCAAATATAGTTCTATTTAACTTTGTATCCGGTATTATAATAGTTTTAGAAGAACTACCCTTAGTAATACTAATATCCTTAATATCATTAATTGAATAATTAATCTCAAACAATTCATCACCATTTAAATCTAATGGTTGATATGACTCACCATATTTAACTAAAATTTCTATCATATTATATTACCTCCATTTATAAATCTTGTAATGGCTCCTTCTGTTACTTTTCTACTTATCTGGTCTTTCGCAAGTATTGTTATAGACCAACCATTTAAATCCAGCATTAATTTGCCAGATCCACCAGATGCTGAACTAATACTTGCCGGTGAATTTAAATTTAAGACCCAATAGAAACCACTATTATCTTTAACCATTATAATCCATCTACCTTTTGTTAAAATATTTACAAAATCCCTTGTACTCGCTACATTAAATAGATTAATTGTAATAGTTTTCTCAAACCAACTTGAATTATTTTCTCTGTTATTCATAGGTGTTTCAATCCATTCAGCAGTTTCTCTCGGTTGTGTTATACTATAAAATAAAGCAATATTTGGTATTATACTTATTTCTTCACCTATAACAGTATTTATTATAATACCATTCGATCCAATTGTTGATCCTGTAACACCTGATAATTGATTTGAATTAATAGTTAATATATTTGTTACACTATCATATATTCTATTTATTACTTCTATACCTGTATCATTTAAACTATCAAAAGGTGGTGCTGGAAAACTAATTTCAATAAAATCACCTTCTTTTGGAAACACTACATTATTTTCATCTTTAACTCCTGTTACTATATATTGACTATAAGTAGCAGATCCATCAGTCCAAGTGCTAACTTCTAATATCTCATTTACTAATCTAAAATCATATATTATTGTTTCCCAATCAGCAAGATATACCTCATCTACACCACCTATATTTCTACAACCTAAATTAAAAGATTTGTTTAAATTACAACTCATTTTATGTTATTTCTTTTTTATATATATTAAATTTCAATATTATATTATATATTAAAATCACTTTTATTCACATTTTAAATATGTAAAATTCAATCATTACATATTTTCTATATCTATATATCAAAAATAATTAATTGCTTTATTTTCATATATTAAAAAGTCCGCAACACTATAATGATATATATAGATATATTACTTATTAATTATTACTTATCTTAAAGTCCGCAACACTATGATGATATATATATTATTATATTATTATATTATTACCTTACCTCACTATCTATCTTACCGGCGACTTTGCGGGCGCAAGCATAGAGCAAACAAAGCAATAAGAGTTAATGTGCCGGCAATAAAAAAGATATAGTCACCTATACCTTTAATTATTTTATTATTTAAATATATTAACCTGTTTGTATATTATAATCTTCTGTTTTAAATGTTAATTGAAGATTAAATAATTTATCTCTCCAAGTTGTTTTAACTTCAAATGAACTATCAGTTATTACAATTGGTATATTAACACATTCTACCACTGAATTGTCCTTCATAGTATATGTATCATAAAATATAAATACTTGCTGACTATAAACCAATTGCTGACTTAAAAATAAATATTCTTCTTCTGTAATCCAATCAGTATTAATAACCCAAGTTTCATTTGCTTTAATATTTAAAATATTATTACCTCTTAATTTAGATATACTATATTGATCATCTGTATTACTTGCTCCAAATTTTGGTTGAATAAAAGTTCTTTCATAACTATTAGTCTTAACTTCTGTTCTTGTACCACTAATAGTTTGTTTTCTACCTTTATCAAAATTAAAATAAGACCAACTACCAGCTCTATTTAAAAACTTAATTCTTATATTACTTAAATCAAATGTATTACATGCTGATTCACCTTTATACCATATAGAAGCAATTTCTTTACTACTATTTCTTAAACTAAACTTATAATAATTACCAACAATTACCGGTGTTCCTGTTGTATCAGCATTAGAAGCAAGCACACCTTTTTTATCAAATGCTTGTAATGTATAAGCGCCATAACTCCAAGTGCCTGGAAAGAAGCCACCAAATCCATTAATTCTTAAAGATGTACTATAAGAACCAGTCAATTGTAAATTGTTATTATAATATTCTACTTTATATGTAGTCACATCTGTATCATCATACCAATCAGCAAGAAATCTTAATCTTTCACCTTGACCTTGTCTTATTCTAATTGCTGTATCAGATGTCTTACCAAAATCATTCATAAAACTAAAATTAGAAGCGGTACTTGTTGAATAAAATAATGGTGATGTTGATGCGGTTGCTCTCATATAATAAATATTATCAAAATTAACATCAATCTCATCATATTGTCTTGTACCATTATAACCCCAATAAATAGAAGAAGTACCATAAAACTTTTCAGCACTTATAATAGAACCAGGTATATTACTATTACTAATTGTGCCAAGTAATACATTAAACTTTCTATCGAATACCATATAACTATTAGTTGATAAAGTAAAAGTATCTATAACAGTATGTTTGCCATCATAATATGAGTATAAACCACTATTAGGTCTAATTGTAATCTTATCACCTATATCTACAAACAAATTAGGTGAATTAATAGTAAGAACCGAATAAGTTTCACCTAATCTAAAAGCAGCATTAATTTGACTAAAAGTAGCAGATGGATTCCATTCCATACCATATCTAAATCTATATCTAACCATACTATCTTGTTCTGGACTTATTGTAGGAAAGTTGCTAATAGGTGTGCCAAATCCAATCTGCTCATTAACATAAGCACCTAATTCAGCAGTATCATAATCTTGTATATTACCACTATCAAAAGGAAAAGTAACTCTTGTTTCTATAACAGATTTTAAATCCATTACAAATTTACTATTAACTCTTAAAGGTGTTTTATATCTAATCGGATCACCTTCATAACCAAAAGAAGGCATACCACTAACAGTTAAACCAAAACTATATTCTGGCAAGAATTGTTTAAGTGGTTGTATATCAGCAATTAAATGAGCATCCTTAGCAGTTGATCCTGTAAAAGATGCTGTAAAAGTAAATTGATTTATACCATATACTGGACTAAATTTTGATGGCGCACCTGTTAAAGTTATTTGTGGTTTCATTAATTTAAATTTGTTTTTTCGATTCCTTCTAATAAAATTAGAATTGTTTTTAAATAATTATATAAAGGTGTTCCTTCTTTTAAAAGTAATAAATATCCCTCTGTTTCTATTATTAAATCTTTAATCATTTTATGTGTTTTTTATTGTTGGATTTTTTAAATCTTTTAAAATAGTCATAGCAAACACCGATATATCCTTTGCTGCTGCGGTTGCTAACTCATCCATCAATACTTTGTTATTCATTACATTTATTCTTGTTTTAGATATAACATTTTTTGGTTTTGTATCTTTGGTTGCTAATGATTTTTGAATAACAAAAGCAGTTGATCTTTGACTCATATTATCAAATTGAATCCCCTTAGCAACAACCCATTTTAATAAAGGATCATAAGGTGGTTTTTTACCACTTGCTCTTCTACCTTTATCAATCCAATATAAATATGGAAGAGCAACTATTTTTAAATCAATCCTATTTGATTTTATCAAAGAACTAAACTTAATAGAATTATATAGATCTTTTGTAGCAATCGAATCAGATTCAACCAATTGCTTCTTTAATTCATCCACATATGCTTTACCTATTATATTAACAGATAATTTTATCTTATTAAAGTTTATCATCTAATAATTTTTTAATTTCTTCTAAATAGTTACCTATTCTGCTATCTTTATTAACCAAAGATAATATATATTCGGTTTCTTTTATTAATTCTTCTTTATTCATATTCTATATATTAACTATTTACCATTGCCGCATCTATTGATGTTAAATAAGCATTAAGATTATTATATAATATAGTTTGGTCTATATCTCTTGAACCAAAGAACACAAATCCATATTGTCTTACATTACCGGAATTGCTTCCTTTTGTAGTTAAACCAGTTGTTGATGTATTCCTACCTGGAAATATAATCGGACCCGGGCAACTCGCAGATCCAAGGTTTGTTGTGCTGGTTGTACTATTTGCTTGGCTATTTAGTTTAACCTTAAAATCACCATTTATAAAAAACCCTATATCATTATAACTACTTTTTACCACCGAATAAAAAGGATAAGATTCATATAAACTTACTGCCGCAGTATTAATACCGGCATATAAAGGACTATTTAGACTTGATATTTGTGAATTCAAATTATTATAAATAGCCAATCTAATCAAATAAGATTGTTGAGTAAGTGCTATTGTTATACCAAAATCATTAACCCCGGTACCAAATGTGGAACCCAAATCATAAGTAAAATTGACTATATCAGCCGCAGGCTTATTTGTAACATAAAATCCCATCGATCCACCATAATCATATAAAGATTGTGTATTTCCTGCCGACCACAATTCAGCATTGCTATTAAAATTACATATTGTAGTCCAAGGTCTAAAATTTGTATTTATGAATCCAGCCGAAGTAAATGCGGGTGTTCTCCAACCTTTTAATGGTGTAAATGTTAAGCCAGTTGTATTACCTATTGTTAAATCATAAGTTCCTGGTTGAGCCCAGTTTGTTAAACTTTGTGACTGAGTTGCCGCTGCTGTTATGTAGAAGCAATCGAATACATCTCTTAATTGTTGAATGCCTAATTCACATTTAAGATTTATTATAAAGTTATTTATATCATCCGCATTATCAGGGAGGTCAAAGTTCCAAGCCGAAAAAAGGTTATACACATCTTCATCCAATTGTGAAATCGGATGAGGATCCTGTTTTGCTGATGGTGAGACTTTTTGTCTCCATATATTTCCAATAACACCATTATTGGCATTATACATTCCTCTATTCATTATTCGGTTGGTTCTGTTTCTGTTGGTTCTTCTGTTGGATCATCTGGCAGACTTGCTATAATTGCCTCGATTTTTTCTACAAGTAAATTTTTCACTTCCGCAAAAGAAGGATCATAAGGCATTCTTACATCCATTTTTTCATAAAGTATTGATATAGTTTTAACCGACTCACCACTATTTAATCCATTAAGTATTCCTATCCATATTTGTTTCATATTATTATATTATTTTTTATTTAATTAGAAATCACCGGCCTCGACCACAAAACTTACTCTATCATCAGCATCGGCATATGTTGATTGACCTGCCACTAAAATTGATTGAGTGCCTAAACATAAACCACCATTAAAGTTAAATGTAAGATTGGCTCCTATTGTACCGGTTCCTGGTGTTACTTGTGCTAAAAGTCCTTCTCTATATAAATAGTAATCAAGGTCATCTACATTTTGTATATAAAGTCTTATTGCCATAGCAGATGATTGTCCGCTCATAGTGCCGGCAGTTATTGCTGTGACTCTTTCTATTCTTGAACCATTTGGCCCAGGTGTGAATATAGGATAATAAGTTCCCACATCACCATCTCTTGATGATGCGGCGCCTGTTATCGCACTTCCTATTCTTGGTGCTCCTATAAAAATTGGTGAATTATTCATAATTTTTTATTTTTTTTTATTTTATCTAAAATTGTAACTTAAATATATTCCATAAGCCGGTGTTATTGAACCAGTTGCTCCTATTGAACCAGTTGCTCCTGTTGAACCTGTCGGACCTATTGGACCTTGTAATCCTGCGCCTTGTGGCCCTGTTGGGCCTATTGGACCTGGCACAGTTGAATCAGAACCTGTTGCTCCTACTGGTCCTGTATCACCTTGCGGACCTTGTGGACCAGTTGCGCCTATTGCTCCTGTATTACCTGTATCACCTTGCGGTCCTGTTGCTCCTATTGGTCCTATATTACCTTGTGGTCCTGCTGGTCCTGTATCACCTTGTGGCCCTGTTGCTCCGGTCGCACCTATTGGTCCTATATTACCTTGTGATCCTGTTGCTCCTATATCACCTGTATCGCCCTTATCACCCTTATCGCCTTTATCACCTTGTGGTCCTTGTGGTCCTGCTACTACATCTGTTAAGAAAGCAAGTGTGCCAGTCCCATCTTGAAAAGTAATAGTATTTACTCCACCAGGTGTTGTTTGATCGAATATTAAATCTGTATATCTACCATCTGATGGATCGACTTTTGTTATTTTTGTATCATCAAATTCAATATAACCTGTTGCTGATTCAACTTTAACTGAAAATGGAGTTACCACAGCTTGATTTAAACTATCAATAAGTTGAAGCCCACCTGGACTTAAAGCAGCTGATTCACCACCTGATCCAGAAGATTGAAAAACACCACCTATAAGTTCTATACTTAAACTCGATGTATTACCAAGAGTAAGTGTTGTTTGTAAATCACCACCAGTTATATCACTCAATAAAGCAATAGTGCCATCATTATCAGGAAATGTGATTGT
>Ga0105097_10001545_pt1 | contig 11075 bp, 7 predicted proteins | sample PPLLak12cMay2015_FD_87035 | JGI IMG/M metagenome (GOLD analysis project Ga0105097, IMG submission 87035) | Freshwater sediment microbial communities from Prairie Pothole Lake near Jamestown, North Dakota, USA - PPLs Lake P7 Core (1) Depth... | ecosystem: Environmental > Aquatic > Freshwater >... | reverse complement strand
CCGGCTTCCTGTTGGCCATCTTCCTGATCTTTATTAATTTCAAAACACTCGACTACACAAAGGTCTTTGCCCAACTGGGACAACTCTCGCCCGACATGGCCACCGCGATCGCCCTCTGCCTTTTGGTCGGTGCGGTCGGAAAATCAGCCCAGCTGCCTCTCTACACCTGGTTACCGGATGCGATGGAAGGTCCCACACCGGTCAGCGCATTGATTCATGCCGCCACCATGGTCACGGCAGGTGTCTATATGATCGTACGGAACCATGCCATATTCGATCTGTCTCCCATTGCCATGGAAACAGTCGCGATCGTCGGAGGCAGCACGGCTTTGTTCGCGGCGACCATCGGCCTGGTCCAAACCGACATTAAACGCGTGCTCGCCTACTCGACGGTAAGCCAGCTCGGCTACATGTTCCTCGCGTGCGGCATCGGCGCCTATACGGCTGCCGTCTTCCATGTCATGACCCATGCCTTCTTCAAAGCTCTCTTGTTCTTATCCGCCGGTTCCGTCATCCATGCGCTGTCAGGTGAACAGGACATTCGGAAAATGGGCGGGCTTAGCAAGAAGATTCCCTGGACGTATCGCCTCTTCCTTATCGGCACCGTCGCGATCGCAGGTATCCCGCCGTTAGCCGGGTTCTGGAGTAAAGACGAGATCATGGGGCACGCGTTCGTGAATCACCAGTATCTCTTTTATGGTCTGGCGGCGATCGGTGCGTTCCTCACGTCCTTTTATATGTTCAGGCTGACGTACCTGACCTTCTACGGCCCTTCCCGCATGGATCATCACACAGAAGAGCATGTCCATGAGTCGCCCATGGTCATGGTCGGACCATTGATGGCGCTCGGCGTGCTATCAGTATTCGGGGGACTCATCTTGGGGTTTCCGCCGGAGCACGGGTGGCTCCATGAATTCCTGGCCCCGGTTGCAGGCGTCGCTAGAGGGCACGAAACAAGTGTTGCGACCACACTCCTTCTTATGAGCACGGCAACCGGCATTGCGCTACTCGGATGGGGTCTGGCTCATTTTCTCTATAAGTTAAGTCCTTCGACCGCGGACAACTGGTCAGCCAAATTCCAAGGTGCCTACACGACTCTATTGAACAAGTACTACGTAGACGAGCTGTTCGACTTTCTGTTTGTCGAGCCGACCAAACGCCTGGGGGAATTCCTGGATTGGTTTGATCGGACAGTGATCGATGGAATCGTGAACGGGGTCGCACAGATGGCCGAATGGGGATCAGCCGGATCGACCTGGGTCGAAAAATACGTGGTCTACGCCGGCCTCAATGTGATTGGCTTCGGCAACCACCTGGCAGCTCGCCAGGGACGCAAGCTCCAAAGCGGCATGGTCCATCACTATGCGGCAATTATTGTCGCCGGCCTCTTTTTGTTGGCTTTGGTCGTACAACTGATCGTGCAAAAGTAAGTCACGTCGAAGGATCGTCGGGAGTCGTGCAACGATTATGTTAGAAGAACTCGCAGCTGGTTTTCCCATCCTGTCCTGCCTCCTGTTCCTTCCCTTTGTCGGAGCTGCCCTGCTCTGGCTGATTGAAGACGAGGATATGGTCAGGACTTCGGCCCTGACGATCAGCCTGGTTGAACTGGCGCTGGCCGTCTTTGTGCTGCTTCGCTTCGTTCCCGATTCCGCTGCGATGCAGTTTGCTGAACATGTGCGCTGGATTCCCGCCTTGGGCATCAGCTATCACCTGGCAGTCGATGGCATCAGCGTCCTCTTTGTCGGACTGACCGCGTTCCTGACGGTGCTCGTCATTGTGTATTCCTGGGATACCATTCGTCACCAGGTAAAACTGTACATGATGTGCCTCCTGGCCCTCGAAACGACGACCATGGGCGTCTTCGTGTCGCTGGACCTTATTCTGTTCTTCGTCTTCTGGGAATTGATGCTCATCCCGAGCTACTTCCTGATCAAGCTCTGGGGCGGAGGAGCCGAACGTCATCACGCCGCATTGAAGTACGTCCTCTACACCCTCTTGGGCAGCGTGTTCATGCTCGTGGGCATTGCGCTTCTGGATCTGAACTTTCATCATTGGGCAGTCCTTCGTCATACCGATCAGCTCTACTCCTTTGACCTCCTTGATCTGTTGGCTGTCCCCATTCCGGTCGATCAGCAAATCCTGATTTTTTGGCTTATGTTCATGGGCTTTGCCTTCAAAGCCCCGGTGTTTCCCTTCCACACGTGGTTGCCAGACGCTCTGCTCGAAGGGCCGATCGGCATGGCAGTCGTCCTCGCCGGACTCAAGCTCGGAACCTTCGGCTTTATCCGTTTCAGTATCCCCTTGCTACCAGAAGCCTCAAAAAGTCACACCGTGGTGACCGTGATCATGTGCCTGGGAATCGCTGCGATTCTCTATGGCGCAGTCATGGCTCTCATCCAACCCGACTTCCGACGACTCATGGCCTTCAGTAGCATCAGCCACCTAGGCTTTGTCATGGTGGGACTCTTTGCGTTGAACTTTCAGGGGCTTCAGGGCAGCCTCCTGACGATGATTAACCTCGGATTCAGTACGGCAGGACTATTTTTTATTGCAGGCTTCCTCTACTCTCGCCAGCAAACCACACACCTGTCGGCATTCGGCGGGATGGCCCAACAGGTGCCACTGCTCGCCTCGTTCTTCTTACTGATCGGGCTTGCCTCAATCGGCTTGCCCGGCACCAACGGCTTTGTCGGGGAGTTTTTGATACTCCTCGGAACATTTAAAGCCAATTGGGTGTTCGGCGCCTTCGCCGTTACCGGGGTTGTCTTCGGTGCCGCCTATTTTCTGTGGTACTACGAACGTGCCATCCTGGGCCCTCTCGGAAAAGCCGTGAAAACCACGATGGCTGATTTGCAGTTACGCGAACTGGTCATTGCCGTGTCGCTCTCCGTCATGATTCTCTGGATCGGGCTCTATCCATCGCCGTTCCTCCACATCATGAACGGCTCGATCCAAGCGCTGGTAGACCGTCTCGATCATGGAACCGTCGCTTTGCTGACTGAACCAGTTCAACGATTGGATCACTAAGACCCATGGGTGACTACGCCTTACTTTATATTCTCTTCGCTCCGTTCGTCGGTGCGCTTGCGTTGATCTTCGTCTCCAACCGTCAGGCGCTCCTCGTCCGCGGAATTGCTGCCGGATCGGCATTTATTTCGCTCATCGCATCTTTGTATCTGTTCTATGCATACGACCCTGTCAGAGGCGGATTTCAGTTCATCCAACGGTTTGAATGGTCGCGACAACTCGGCATTTCCCTGTACCTTGGCGTCGACGGCATCGGCACACCGCTTGTCCTGGCCTCGTCGATCTTGTTGTTCGCGGGTATTTTTGTCTCCTGGCACATCAAAGATCGTACAAAAGAGTTTTACATCTGGATTCTGATTCTAGCCGCCGCCACCATCGGCGTCTTCATGTCGCTCGATCTCTTCTTCCTCTACTTCTTCTACGAAATGTCGGTAATTCCGATGTACCTCCTGCTGGGTATGTGGGGGAGTCATACCAAGAAGTATCTGGAGATGACCGATCCGGAAGGAATCAAACAACGCGATTCCGTCGGCTTCATCTTCAACTTCGGCTCGAACAGCAAAGAATACGCGGCCATGAAGCTGGTGCTGTTTCTCTCCGCCTTTGCCGTCGCCGCCTTCATGGGTATTCTCCTGATCTACAAGTATTCAGGCTTGAACACCTTTGACATCCTGGTCCTCCGCGAACATGCCAATCTCATGAACATTCCCGTGCTGGGCACGACGCTGGACAAAATCATCTGGGTCCTGATTTTCTTCGGATTCGCCTCCATCGCGCCGCTCTGGCCCCTGCATTCCTGGTCGCCCGTGGGACACGCCGCCGCTCCTGCTGCCACCAGCATGTTGCACGCCGGCGTCCTCATGAAGCTCGGGCATTTCTCGATCATCCGCGTGGCCTTCGAGATTCTCCCCGAAACGACGCGGGAGCTCATGCCGATGGCAGCTGTGCTCTGCATGTTCAGTATCGTCTACGGCGGGTTCGTCGCGTACTATGCCAAAGACACCAAATATGTCATCGGGTATTCCAGTTCCAGTCACATGGGCTATGTGTTTCTCGGCATGGCAGCCCTGGATTACATCAGCCTCAGCGGTGCGGTGATCTACATGTTCGCCCATGCGATGGCCACCGGCATGCTCTTCTCCATGGCAGGCTGGGTTTACGATCAAACCCACACTCGCGATATTCCCTCACTCGGCGGACTGTCGAATAAGATGCCCTTTATCTCCGCCTGCTTCGTGGTGGGATGCATGGCGTCCATCGGTATGCCGGGCACGATCAATTTCATCGCGGAAGTCATGATCATCGTGGGCAGCTGGAACAAATATCCGCTCCAAGTGATCGTGGCCGTGCTCGGGATCGTGCTGACCATGGCCTATCTGTTTAAGATGATGCGGAGCCTGTTCTATGGCCCGATGGACCAGAAGTACAGTCACTCCCATGATGCGGTAGCTTTCGTCGACCGTCTCCCGCTCTTAATCATGATTTCCGTCAGCGTAGGATTTGGCCTCTTCCCCATGCATCTGTATAACGTCGTCCGCTCAGGGGTCGATCCGCTCATCGCGAAGATTACGCACGTCGTACCCGTTGCCGAGCTTAAGGCTCCTGAGGCACCGGCGACATCACTGCACGAACAGTTAGCGGCCCGTGGCGCACAGCTCCCTGAAGTGCCTGTCTCTCAATAGGGTATCAGTCGACACTATGAACTTTGAACTCAATATGACGATTGCCGATCTCCTGCTCCTCTTACCGGAGATCTTTCTCACCCTCTGGCTCTGCCTGGTCCTAATCGTCGACTTCGCCTTTCCTCGACTACCCAAGGAACAGCTGGGCTACTTGAGCGTTGTGGGCCTCGTCGTCACCCTGGCCTGCCTCGCCTGGTTCGACTTAACGCATATCTCCGGAGCCCTATTCGGAAACATGTTTGTGCTCGATCGCATGTCCATCTTCTTCAAGATGTTCATCGTCGGGGCGAGCATTCTCGTGATCCTCGCCTCCATCGAATATGTCAACCGCTTTGCCTTTTTCCGTGGGGAATACTACTTCCTCATCGTCATGTCCGCGCTCGGCATGATGTTTATGGCCTCCGCCAACGACTTGCTGTCCCTGTTCGTCACTCTGGAGTTTTCCACATTCGGATTCTATGTGCTCGTCGCCTATCTGCGCGAAGACCTAGCCTCGAACGAAGCGGGCCTCAAGTTTTTTATCCTTGGGGTCTTTGCCGCCGGTCTCCTGGCCTACGGAATCAGCTTGGTCTACGGGGAAACCGGCAAGCTGGTCTTTTCAGACATGGCGTCCGCGCCGGCCACGCCGGGCTTGATCATCGGCTTTCTATTGATCTTTGCAGCCCTCGGTTTCAAAATCGGCGCAGTCCCGTTTCATTCTTGGATTCCCGACACCTATCACGGCGCACCCACGCCCGTGACGGCATTTCTCTCCATCGCGCCGAAAGGTGCGGCCATAGCCATCCTCCTCCGGCTGTTCTTTGTAGCGCTGTTCACCTTCAAGCCCATGTGGGTGCTCTTGCTCGCGGCTGTCTCTGTCTTATCGATGACCTACGCTAACATCGTAGCCATCGCCCAAACGAATATTAAGCGCCTCCTGGCCTATTCCGGCATTGCCCAAATCGGAAACGTCCTCATCGGCATGGCCGCAGGCACCAAGATGGGCAACGATGCGATCCTGTTTTATCTTCTCACCTATCTGTTCGCGAATATCGGCGCCTTCGCCGTTGTGATCGCCATGAGTCAAGCCATCGGCAGTGAAGAGATCAACGATTACAGCGGTCTCAATCGCCGATCGCCGTTTCTGGCTTTCTCCATGCTGCTCTTTCTCCTGTCGCTGGCCGGTGTGCCGCCCTTAGCCGGGTTTATTGGGAAGATCTATATCTTTGTGGCGGCCATCAAGGAAGGGCTCTATACCCTCATTACAGTCGGACTCGTGAATATCGTGATTTCCATGTACTACTACCTGATCGTAGTAAAGAAAATGTACATTGCCGAGCCGATTGACCCGTCACCCATTCGGATTTCCGGTCCCATGAAGGCGGTCGTATATGTCGGCCTTGCCGGAACGCTGTTGATCGGTATCTACCCGCAGCCCTTCATCGACTGGGTCGTGTCGGCGACGATGATGTTCTCTCATCTCCCTGCCCCCGCTACGACCGCTCTCCCTCCGATTCCCCCTCTCGGCGGCTAGCCATCCGGCATCCATCGCAGATCTGCTAAAATACACCTTGCGGCCTCTGAATGGCCGAGAGTAGAGTGCCCGAAGTTTTCCCTATAACTTTCAACGCGGTTTCTTTCCATGGACACAGTGACGAGCGATCGACCGCCGCTGCCTCCGATCGCCGGAGATCCCACCCCTGAAACAGGCCTCACACCGGCTCTCAGTCCGCCACAACCAGCCAAGCGGACCGTGGCCATGCGGTTTCGTGAACTGACCATTGAACGCCGGATTCTGGCCGGATTCAGTCTGGTCTTTATCGGCATTCTCATTATCGGAGCCGTGTCCTACCGCAATACGACCATCCTCATTGAGAACAGCCGTTTGGACACGAAGAGCCACGACCTCCTCCAGCTGTTGACTACCGTGGATGTGGCCATGGATGAGGCTGAGAATAACCATCGCCGCTATCTCGTCACCGGAGAAGTCGTCTACCTCAAGAGCTTCCGGTCACTCACGGAGCAGAAACCCACCTATCTGAAGTATCTGAAAGACCTCACAGCAGGGCTCCCACAGCAAGAGAGTCGAGTCGACACACTCCAAAAGCTGATCGAGCAGCAGATCAATGCGGAAACAGGAGCGATCACCAAGCGGGATAGAGGGGGGTTCGAAGCCGTCCGTCGAATCGCACTTGAAGGAGCGGCCAAACGAGAACTCGCGGCCATTCACCGGATCATCGCTGAAATGGAGACCGACGAGCACCAGAGTTTGCGGCGACGCCTCAGCGAATCGACGCTCAGCACAACCAATACTATCGTACTCCTAGCCTTAGGAGCAATCCTCCAACTAGTGCTCCTCGCCTCTGTCTACTACCTCATCCGGCACGATATTACCGCTCGTCGTAAGGTCGCGGCGGAGCTCCAACTGCGCGGGGAGCTCCTCGAAGCGGCCAACAAGGAGCTTGAAGCATTCAGCTATTCGGTCTCACACGACCTGCGTGCACCGCTTCGCCACATCGATGGCTACGCCTCGCTCCTCAGCAAAGCTGTCGGCGACACGCTGAATGACAAGGCCAAGCGCTACCTTCAAACGATTTCCGACTCAGCCAAACAGATGGGACAGTTGATCGACGATCTCCTCGTCTTTTCTCGCATGGGCCGTCAAGAAATGCTTCACACCACGGTCAATCTCGATCAGCTGATTAAGACCATCCTTTACGATTTACGTCTTGACTTGCAAGGACGGGAAATATCCTGGACAATCGACACACTGCCGGAAGTACCGGGCGATCCCGCGATGCTCCGACAGGTATTTGTGAATCTGATTTCGAACGCGCTCAAGTTCACCAGCACGCGGCCCATTGCCAAGATCGCCGTCGGAGTCGAAACCAAAAGTGCAGGGGAGATCATCGTGTTTGTCCGTGACAATGGAGTGGGCTTCGACATGCAATACCTCGGCAAGCTGTTCGGAGTCTTCCAACGGCTACATAGGGCTGATGAATTTGAAGGGACGGGTATCGGCCTCGCCAATGTGCGGCGCATCGTACACCGCCACGGAGGGCGGGTGTGGGCTGAAGGAATCCCCGACCAAGGCGCGACGTTCTTTGTCGCGCTCCCAACCAGGAGGCCTCGCACATGACGGCAGCGAAACCCATCTTACTGGCCGAAGACAATCCCCGGGATGCGGAACTGGCTCTCGCGGCCATGGAAGAAGAGCATATCTCTGATAAGGTCGTTCTGTGTCACGACGGCGCCGAGGTATTGGACTATCTTTATTGTCGGGGACAATTCAAGTCACGCCTCAAGGGCAATCCCGCAGTCGTCTTTCTGGACCTCAAGATGCCCAAGGTCAACGGGCTCGAGGTGCTCCGCACCATTAAGTCCGACATCAGCCTGCGCCCGATCCCGGTCGTCATGTTGACCTCATCAAGGGAAGAGAAAGACCTGGCAGAAAGCTATGCCCTGGGCGCGAATGCCTATGTGGTGAAGCCCGTCGAGTTTCACCAGTTTCTCACAGCTGTGAGAGAATTGGGCACGTTCTGGGGCGTGATCAATGAGCCACCCCCCGAAGGGTCGCCATCCACTAACTAATATGACGCACCCTGAGGTTCCGTGACGACCCCGCTGAGACTCCTCCAGCTTGAGGACAACCCCGCCGACGCGGAGTTGATCCTGGCGACCCTCAACGACGGTGGCATTCCGTGTGAGACCAGCCGGGTCGATCGGCGGGACACCTTTGTCGACGCATTGAAAGCAGGGAAGATCGATCTGATCCTGGCGGATTATTCCCTTCCCGGATTCGATGGAATCACCGCACTCTCACTCGCGCAACAACTCAGACCCGATATCCCTTTCATCTTCGTCTCCGGAACCCTCGGCGAGGAATTGGCCATCGACGCCATGCATCGAGGCGCAACCGATTACATCTTAAAACAGCGCCTTGGACGGCTCGTGCCTTCACTCCAACGTGCCATCAGGGAGTTGCAGGAACGGCAGGAGCGCGCCCGCGTTGAAGAGGCCCTGCGACAAAGCGAGAAGCAGCTCCGGCAGGCCCAAAAGATGGAAGCCGTCGGCCGTCTCGCCGGAGGGCTCGCCCACGATTTCAACAATCTCCTTACCGTCATCATGGGCCATGCCCAGGTCCTGCTGAACGAGATGGCGACGGAACATCCCTTCCGGACCAAGGTCGAAGAAATGCAGAAGGCGGGTGATCGGGCCGCGACGCTGATCCGTCAGCTCCTCACATTCAGCCGCAAGCAACCGTCGACCCCGAAAGTGCTGAGCGTGAATCCGCTGATCACCAATTTCGAAACGATGATGCGCCGGCTGATTGGCGAAGATCTGGAACTCACCCTCGCCCTGGCACCCCAGGATCTCCGCATCAACGCTGATCCAGCCCAGGTTGAACAAGTCCTCATGAACCTCGTCGTAAATGCGCGAGACGCGATGCCCAAAGGAGGGAGGCTGAGGATCGAGACCGCGCAGGTCGAGCTCACAAGAACGCCCATGTATCATGTCCAGCTTCCCGCGCTTGGCACATTCGTCAAACTCAGCGTCTCGGATACCGGAAGCGGTATGTCGACCGATACCCTCACCCATATCTTCGAACCGTTTTTCACCACCAAGGAGGAAGGGAAAGGTACCGGCCTGGGTCTGTCAACCGTGTTTGGGATTGTCACCCAGAGTGGCGGGGGCATCGATGTGACCAGCCGGATCGGGCAAGGGAGTCGCTTCGACGTTTATTTCCCCGCGGTCCGATCGAACCCCGATCCGACCACGCCCGACCAAGCCCCTCGTTCATCGAACCGTGGACGTGAAACCATTCTTCTCGTCGAAGACGACGCCTCCGTGCGTGACCTCGTCCGGGACGAACTCAAGAAACTCGGCTATCGCGTATTGGAATCAAAAAACGGACTGGAAGCCTGCCTGGTCGCTACACAACAGATAGGGAGTTATCAGCTCTTGCTCACCGATGTGGTCATGCCCGGCATGAGCGGGACCGAACTGGCACAACATCTGCGTATCCTGAAGCCCGACCTCAGGATTCTCTTCATATCGGGGTATGCCGACGATGTCGGCATCGGTGCGACTGATCAGCTGAGTGACTACCTCCAGAAGCCGTTTACGCCGGAAGCCCTGAGCCAACGGATTCGCCACCTCCTCGATCTGGCGCCACTCCCACAAAACGGTTCGCCGCGGAAGGAAGCCTCCACCTCTCACGCATCGTAATCGCGCAGGACGCCGCATAACGGCGCCACCATGGATGGGCCTCATGGACCTTCTGACGACGCAGACGACGCACTCTTCCTGCCGGATGCCACGCGTGTTCTTCATCGCACTCCTGCTCTGGTCAGCAGCGCCGGCACTTGCACAAGAACCCCGTTGGGAACCCCTCGGCCCGGGTCTCGCCGCCTCGATCTGGCAGCCGGATGAGCGATGTCCCGACATTGACCGATTGTTGGTCATCAAGGTCAATCCGGCTCTCCATCGTTTTTCGGTGCACTACTTTGCTCAGGAAGGTCTGCTGCATCCCCCGACTATTGACGAATGGCAGAAACGAACCGGTCACGGGATCGTGTTCAACGCCGGACTGTTCAGAGAGAACTTCGCGTACCTCGGCCTGCTCTTTAAAGACGGTAAGTCACTCGGCAGTCGACGCCACAGCACATGGCAAGGACTGTTCGTCGCAGAACCGCACACTCCCCTCTCGGTACCCAAAGCAGGGGTGCTGGACTTGGCCAGCGATGTCTTTCATGAAGAGACACCCGCCTATCAGGAAGCCGCCCAGTCGTTGATGCTGCTTGATCGCAACGGAACCATACGCGTGCGGCAGACAGGAAAGCGGGCTTACCAAACCGTAGTGGCCGAAGACAAAGACGGACACATTCTCATTCTGAAGAGCCTCGGTCTTGTCACCTTACATGGACTCGGTCAATGCTTGCGGGACACATTCCCGTCGATCACACTCGCCATGGCCATGGACGGCGGATCCTCGTCTGATCTCTTCGTGTCAGAATCCCTCTGGAAAAACGGAGAACCCTCAGAAACGCGGGCGAATTGGAAAGACCTGTTCACCGGCCGGTCAACCGCACATATTCCGCTGCCCACGATCATCGGCCTCAGTCCGCGATTGAGTGTGACGGGCGCAGCCAAACCCTCGTCAAGACCCTAGCGGCCGGGATGTGCGACCGGATATCCCGCTTCCGTCCAGGCATTCATGCTTCCCGACACATTGTAGACATGGCGATAGCCAAGATCGGCCAGGGTTTCTGCCGCAATGTTACTGCGGTGGCCCGACTGGCAATACACAACAATATGTTCGTCTAACTGAGCCCCGAGCTCACGATGTCGGGCTTTCATTTCTCGGAAATCGATATTCAGGTCCGT
>Ga0105097_10001543_pt1 | contig 11078 bp, 7 predicted proteins | sample PPLLak12cMay2015_FD_87035 | JGI IMG/M metagenome (GOLD analysis project Ga0105097, IMG submission 87035) | Freshwater sediment microbial communities from Prairie Pothole Lake near Jamestown, North Dakota, USA - PPLs Lake P7 Core (1) Depth... | ecosystem: Environmental > Aquatic > Freshwater >... | reverse complement strand
CCTTGAGTTTCCATTGACCGAACCCCTGTGAATAGATGAAATCCAGCGAAGGGCGTGGTTGCTCGTAAATATCCGGCGCACCATTGACACCGACATCGACGATGCGCTCTCCAAAAACGTTGTAGAGCAGCGCTGCATTGATGTCCCGGTCGGCATTATCGTAACCCACCTGGAAATTCAGCACGTAGGGTGATTGCCCTTGCAGCGGCCGCTGGCTGGATGTCTGGATGTTGCTGTTGTCTTCGGCCAGGGTGATCTCGGAATCGATCCAGGCATAGTTGGTATTGACGTAGAATTTTTCCCAGACCGGTCCCCAGCCCCACCGTTGGTCGAGGAATCCGAGCGTCTTGTACAGTTCGAATTCAACACCGAAATTGTCCGCCGCCTCGGCGTTGTCAAACGAGGTCAGGTCGCTTTCTGCAGAGGCCAGGATAACGGATTCGATGGGGTCCTCGAACTTCTTCTGGAACACGCCGAGCGAGATGAACTCACCCGGATTGAAATAATAATCCCAACGCAGGTCATAATGCGTGAGGTAGGCAGGTATCAGGTCAGGGTTACCCTTGACAAGACGGTCCAGGATCGGGTCCTTGTACAAGGACTCGGACAACTCCTTGAAGTCGGGCCGGTTGATGGTCTTGGCGTAACCGAAACGCACCTGGTGGTCGCCGTGGAACCAGGTTGCCGTCGCGTACGGAAAAATATCATCAGTATCCAGTTCGGTTAAGATCGGGTTTCTGTCCGGGTCGAACAGGTTGAACGTGCTCACCGACTGCTGCGAGGATTCACTCCGCACACCACCCGCGAGACGCAGCGTCTCGGCAAAATTGAAATCCAGGCCCGCGTACCATGCATCGACGACCTGGTCAGCGGTATAGGCGTCCGTCGCAATGGTGACTTCCTCGAGTTGCCAGCCCTGCGGAAGGATGGTCGTGGCGTAGATGATATCTTCCACCGACGGGTTACGGCGCAGGTTGATGTTGCCGGAAACGCTGCCCCGCGACTTGAAGGCGAACCTGCGGATGGTCGAATCACGGGTCTTGTCGACCTTGTTGAGACCCAGCAGCACCGCAATGTCGAGTTTTTCGAACAAGCTCAGCGGTTGCTGCAGATCCACGTTCCAGCTCGTGCTGTCGTCCTCCAGTTCATCCCAGCGGCGCTGGTTGCTGTCATTGCGGATGGAGAAGATGAAATCGTCCTGCGCTGGCGTCAGTGTATCCGGGTCATAACGGTAGCGGCGCGCATCCGGTGTGTCCGCCTGCGCCGTGGCCTGCATATACTGCCAGTTGAATTTGAGACCGCCAATCGCCGCAAACACGTGTTCACCCAGCAACTGGTTGGCCAGCATCTGGCGCTCGGTCCATTCCAGTTCAGTGAATTTCACATCTCCGCCATTTGCATCCTTGTTGAACCCCTGCGCTATTTGCGCCTTGTCGGTGGTATTGCGCAACAACATGAAGTTGTAGGACAGCCTGTGGTTTTCACCCGCTTCAAGACCCACGGTAAAAAATCCGCTCAGATCGATGCTCCTGCCGGTTGTGTCGTAGGTGTAGTCGTTCTCCGACTCCAGTACGCCGTCGCCGGAATTGATATAGTCGGTGCGCTGCTGGGTCACCGTCAGCCAGTCGTCCTTGTAATCCGTCGCGGCGAGGAAACCCAGGCGCCAGTCATTTTTAAATTCGTGCACATAACCGCCGGCGGCCGAAAACCCGACGTTCGGTCCGGTCTTTTCAGGCAGGACGTCGTATATGACCGGCAGGGAATCCCCGACGACTTCCAGTTCCTGAGGCGTGTATCCTTCACCGGTAAACCGGTTAAAGGGCTTTAACTGCACGTTGTCCGCAGTGGCGGCGGCGAGTTCTTTCGACTGCGCGCGGGTCCCGTCATCATAGCCGGTCCAGTCATGTCCGCCGCCCTGGTAACGGAGACCGTCCTTGAATGTCGTACCATCGCGGTAGCCCAGGGAGAACTCGGCGTTGAAGAAAGACGCTTGCGGCACGCTGCGGGTGCGCAGTTCCACGGTCCCGCCACCGAATTCAGCGGGCAGGTCCGCCGTATAGCCCTTTTTCACGGCGATACTGTCGATGATACCGGTAGGGAACAGATCCAGTGGCACCACCCGGCGGGTCGGGTCGGGACTCGGCACATTCGCCCCGTTCAGCAGGGTGCTCGAATAGCGTTCGCCGAGGCCACGGATATAGATGAAGCGGCCATCCACCAGGGTCAGGCCGGTCACACGCCGCAGCGCGCCCGCCGCTTCGCTGTCACCCGCCTTGGAAAGCTGTTCCGCACCGAGGATATTGGTCACCGCCACCTCGGTGCGCCGTTCCTCGAGTACCGAGGCGAGGCTGCCCGCGATATACGGCTCGATGACGACAAACTCGGCAAGCTCCGAACCGCTGGGTGTCAGTTGCAACTCGATCGTGGCCTCCCCGCCGGGCAATACCTCGATACCATCACGCGTGATGGTATTGAAACCGCTGTGCAGTACGGAAACTGAATACTTGCCGCTGTTAAGTTCGATACTGAACGTGCCATCCTTCCCACTGCGGATGTCACTCGATTGACCGGTTATGAAGATACGTGCGCCTTCGACCGGGCTGCCATCTTCGGCATCGACCAGTTTTCCGGACAATGTGCCGGGGCTCGCGGCGGTTTCAGGGGCGGCCTGTTCAACCGGGGCGGCGGCCATGCCCCGGAGATTGGAGGACTCGACATCGGTGAGCGCACTCAAGCCGCGCGTGATATTGACTATCCACTGGCTGACCTCGCCCTCGTGAGCGATGATCTGCTGGTCGAGCACGACCAGGTCCTGCTCGCGTAACTCGAGTGAATGCAGACCGGGCGGTATGCTGAAGACCACGACGCCCTGTTCGTTGGTCCAGCCCGTTACGACACCGTCGACCAGCACTTCTATATTGCTTACCGGCAGACCCTTCTTGAATACGTAAAGGGTCAGGCCCGCCTGTTGTGCAAACGCCAGCGACACCAGCAGCCAGCCAAGCAATGCCGCGAGCCACACCCGCGGACCCCGGCATCCCATTCTCAGAGACACTGCCAGCGGTCTCCTGAACAATCCTGCATGGCCCGCCGCAGTTCCGCCGCCTTGCGGAACAGGTCCGGACGGGTCAGTTTCTGCAGATGCAGTTCAGCCGTCTCGAAATCGCCGGTTTTAAACTCCGCGTAAGCCAGCGCGTAAAGGATATCTTCATCGGCCATCAGGCCGGTACGCGTGAGGTCCCTGTCCATCGACGCGACCTGCTCGTAGCGTTGCAGTTCCAGCAACAGGGCAAGCCGTTGCCGGAATTTGACCTGCTGATCGGAAATCTGGCCGTTCAACATCAGTGCGCGATGGGGGCGTCCCGCGCGCCGGAAAAGTTCGGAGGCCTCGCCGGTCAACGCCGGGTCCAGCAGCGAGGCATCGTAAATCAGGTCCGCGGCGGTGTTGGCCTGACCCCTGTCGAGGTAGGCGTGGGCCAGCACCTTGTTGACGTCCGCATCGCCCGGGTACATCAGCCTGGCCTGCTCCAACAGCAGGATGGCCTCGTCCAGTTCACCACCGGCACGCATGGCATTACCGAGGGCCACGTAGTCCTCGCGTTTACCCGCACTTTTCTGCAGGTAGATCCGGCCCTGCTCTGCGGCTTCCTTGTATAAACCAAGTTCGATCAGAAAAAACACCTTGCGGCGCAAAAAGCCGGTTTCCTCGGGAAACAGGCCGCTGGCCTGATCCAGCGTCGCCAGCGCATATGCCGGTTCACGCAGCAGCCAGTGGCATTGCGCGCGCATATGGTAAACCGAAGCCACCTTGTCCAGTTCCGCGCCCGCCTGGTCGAGCGTCTCAAGGACGTCACGGTAACGCTCGAGCTCAAAATACACCTGTGCGAGGTAGACATAGACAACGGCTTCGGCGGCCCCGCTGGCGACCGCCATTTCGAGTGCCGCGGCGGCTGGTTCCAGTTCGTTGCGTCGCAAGTGCGCCATGCCTCGCAAGGTATAGTAGCGCTTCAGGTCAACGTCTTCGTCATCCAGAGGCACCTGGTCGAGGGCGATGATGGCGCGGTCGAGATTGCCATCACGCAACATCAGCGCCGCAAGGTCAAGATAATTGACCTCTTCTTTCTCAGCCGCCAGGCAGGGCAGCGCCAACAGGCACGCCAGGAGTACAAGGTATCTGATTTTGTTCACAATAAATTCCGTCACGATCAGCTCAGGTCAAACCGGACACGCTGCCTCGCCCATGCCCGCACCGCCTTGCCCTGATACATCGCCGGCGAGAACTTCCACTGGTTGACGCCCTGCAGCGCTGCAGCGTCAAACACGCCCTCCGGGTAGGATTCGAGCACAGTCACCTGCTCGATCTCGCCGGTCACACCGATCAGCAGCGAAAGCACGACGTAACCCTTGACGCCCTTTGCCTTGGCTTGCGGCGGGTAGATCATCGGCGCCTGCACGGTCGCCCTCGGCGGGTCGTCAACCGTGTCATCGGTCATCACCACGCCGTTGGCGCCGCCCAGCAAATCACCATCGAGCGTGTTCAGGTCCGACACGTCAAACCCAGGCAGGCCGAAATCGATACCTGGCAGACTTGTCCCGAGCCCCGCAAGAGATGGCGGCGGTGCACTCGGCGAACGCCTGGGTTTGGGTTTGGGTTTCTGCACGACCTGTTTTTCCGGCGGCGGTTTGCGGTCGAAGGTGATCTGGTCTGCGTCGCCCGCACCCTCGCGGTCGAGTCCTTCCGCAAAACGGTTGATCGGTATCAACGATCCAAGCACCAGCACCGTGCCCAGCAGCATCGATGTAAAGGCCATCAGCAGGCGGCGCAGTTTGACTCTGCGTTTCATTTTCAGCCCGCCCCGGCTTCCTGTACCGTCGCGACACCGACATCGGTGGCGCCGGCCAGCCTGGCCTGGTCGATGACCTCGAAGAGACGTCCGGCGGGTACTCCGTCATCCATAACCACCAGCACCGACTTCGACGTACTGGTGTCGAGCAGCTCGCGGATACGGCTTTGCACCACCCACACCCTGACCGGTTCACCATCGAGATAGATCTCTCCCTGGCTGTCGATGTAAAGACGAATGGCCTTGGTCGATGCGGTCGAAGACGAGGACGCGGCAGGCCGGTCCAGGTCTAGTTTCATGTCCTTCACAAAAGTGGTCGAGACCATGAAGAAGATCAACAGGATGAAGACCATGTCGATCAGCGGGCTTATGTCGATACTCTGCAAGGATTCTTTCTTTTCACGATAACGCATCAGCAGGCTCCTCGAAGCTTGGCAGGTTTGGCATCCGGTCGGTGCACAGAATGTCCTTGATCTGGGCCAGTTCCAGTTCGATGTCCAGCTCGCGCCGGTGCAGAATCCCGTTGACGATCAGGCCCGGTATCGAAACGGCAAGGCCCATCTGGGTCGTGAACAGGGCCTGGGAAATACCGCCGGCGATACCACCGGACTGCGAGTAAAGCGCCATGTCACCGAGAGAATCGAAGGTCTCGATCATGCCGATGACGGTGCCGAGCAGACCCAGCAACGGCGCTACCATGACGATGGTGGTGATCAGCACGTGGAATTTGCGGATTTCCCTTTCCTCCTCCGCAAACGCGTCGTCGAGAAAACCGCGTAAATCCACCAGGCCCTTTTTCCGCAGCTTGATCCCCTTTCTGACGGCCCTGACCACGACACCATCGTCACTTGGCTTCTTGTTCTGCTCCATGCGTTCGATCAGGTTCCTGACCCCGCGCTTGGTGCCGCGCTGCAAAGCGACAAAGCGATAGCCGATGGCAAACCACAGCACCAGCAGCAGGAACACCAGTGGCGGCATGACCCAGCCACCGGCATCCATGTAGGCCAGGAACTCTCTCAGGACGGACTGCAGCATGTATCAGACCGTGCGCCGGTGTTCTTTGTACTGGTTGATCACACCCAGCGCACCCTTTTCCATGTCGTCCTTGATTCTCTCGGACCACCCGGACAGTATGTTGCCGGCCAGCAAGGCGGGGATTGCCACTTCCAGGCCGACTTCGGTCGTAATCAGCGCAATTGAAATACCGCCGGACAGCAGTTTCGGATCACTGGTACCAAATTCTGTAATGATGTCGAAGGTCGTGATCATGCCGGTCACCGTCCCCAGCAGACCCAGCAGCGGCGCCACCGCCGCGATCACCAGGATCATCGCGCCAAACCGGTTCAGGTGAGCTGATTCGTGCAGGATGGCCTCGGAAATGATGTCCTCGAGATGGGCACGGTCGCGTTCCAGGTTCCTGACCGCCATCCACACCACGCGGGCGGTCGAGCCCTTGAATTTCTTGCAGGCTTCGAGCGCCTCGTCGATTTTCCCGTTGCGCACCAGCGCGCCGACCTGGTACACGATCTTGCCGGTCGCGGCGCCGGCGTTACGCAGAAACATGAAACGCGCGATCACCAGCACCAGGCCGACCAACCCGAGCGCAACGATGACCCAGGCGATGAATCCGCCGCTGCTGATGTAGCCCACCACGGTTTTGCCAGCATGCTCTTCGATTGCGCTGCTCTCGGATTCGAACAGGAACAAGTCCAGCGGCGCCGGGGTCTGTCCACTCGCCAGTGACTGTGCGGCATCGCCAGTCGGCTTCGTCCAGATTTTCATGCGGCCCTCACCGGCGGGGGCGAGCGCACCGCTGCCGCTATCGCTGATCCCGTAGGCTGCGATGTTGCCGATGCGCAAAATAAGTCCTTCCACCTCGGTGCCGTCCGTCAGGAAGAACTTACCCGGCGATTCCGTGACCCGGCTGATACGAGCGAGCAGATTCAGCGCCTGTCCAAACAGGACTCCGATCCGCTGGCCGTCAGTGCCGGAAACATAAGACTCCGCAGAAAGCGCATCAAGCTTGTAGGGTTCGAGCGTCGATTCCGCCTGCAAAAAGGTCGCCTCGAGCGTGGTGCGGGCGTCTTCGGCCGATTCCAGCGCAAGTTCCGCATCGCTCAGCAGGGTCTGTGTGCGGTCGGCTTCCGATTGCAGGTTGATCCACTCGCCCTCCATGCGGTCAATCCTGGCCTGCCTGTCGGCTTCGGCCCGGGATGATTCGGCATCGAACTCCGTGCTGCGCTGCCGCAAATCGCGTAACTGGGCCTCGAGGAATGCATATTCTTTTTGATAGGCAGCTTCCAGTTGGTCCATGGCATCGACGGCGTCTACCTGTGGCACTGCCGTTGGCACTGAAGCTGCACCCTGTTGCTCAGCCGGGTCCTGCGCGCTGGCCGGCGAGGTCACCAGCAAGCCGCTCAACAAGATCACCGTCACCATCATCGTCGGTGTTTTCATGACGGGTTCTCCATGCGCGGTGGAAGTGTCGCGGGAAGTTCGAAATACCCCTGCCGGATCTGCTTTCTGAGAGAATCGAAGAGCCGGGCGACCTGTTCCTGGTCGTCGCTCAGAGTCAAAATTTCGAAGCGCCAGCCGCCGGGTGTATGCACGGCACGGCCATACTCCATGTCACGTGTGCGAAAGAACATCATCACGCTGCCGAGTTTGGCAACGTCCACCAGGACATTGCGACCATCGAGCAATATCGATTGCGAGTAGATCGCGTTTTCCTTCGAGATGCGGATTTCATCTTCAATGAATGCCCACAAGCGGTTGATGCCACGCTCGGCGGTGATCACGCCGTTGTTCAGCTGGCTGTCGAGATCGTCGAGTTCCGCCATGCGTTCGATCGTTTTGAATGGAAAGCCGCCGGCAATGTGTGACCGCAACGAGGCGATCTGTTCCTGTGCAAATGGCAACAGCGCGGCCGAACTGACACCGTCACCCGCGATTTTCCCGCGCAGTTCATCCAGGTTTTCCTGCATCTGGCTGACCCGCAGCGCTTCGCGGTCACGGCTCGCTTCGAGTTCGGCCAACTGGGCCGTCAGATAGGCCATGCGGTTCTTGTGTTCGTCACGCCTGATATCCAGTTCGCTCTGCAATTCATCCACCTGGCCGCGCAGCTCGACCAGCCGTTCCGCAAGCGTCTCCTGCGATTCCTGTGCAGATGCCGTCATGACCAGCAATGCGCCGCACCATGGCAGCAGCTTTGTAAGACTCTTCATGTCTGTTTTCCCGAATACACTCAATTTGTATGGAGGTGACTGATGGGCGGCCGGAAGCCGTTTTACCGGCGGCAGTATAGGAAGCCGTTGTGACAGTCTTGTGACACAAAGCCGTTTTGACCCATCGGTACGCGCCTCCGCCCTTGTCACAAAGCTGTAACCAAACAGTCACGGTATTGCAAAGATCAGGCACTAACATGCGCCGTTGACCGTATGCCGTTATGGGCCTAGCGGCGCCAATCTCTTAAAACAGTACAGAGGATCTAAACTAATGAGTGCTAAAAATCGGTTCAACAGTCTCCTGATGGGGCTTGCAGTGTTGCTGAGCACAAGCGTCGTCGAGGCAGACTTCATCGATAGCTGGATGAATGGCTTTTACTACGAGGGGGATGGCGAGTCACGTCGCGGCCTCGGCTTGCAATACATACCGACCGGCCCTGAAGCCGGCGTTGTTTTCGCCGCTTTCTATACCTATGATGAAACTACCGGCAAGCCCTTCTGGGTGTCCGGTGCCGCTGCGGTGCAGGCCGGTGATTTTTCTGTTGATATCAAACTGGAACTTGTCGAAGGCGGCAGCTTCGGTGCGGTCATGGGCAACCCGGTCACGGTCGATCCGAACTGGGGAACTGCGACGCTGACCATGAACAGCTGTAGCAACCTTACCTGGAGCTGGACGTCTCCGAACGTTGCAGACGGTACGCTGACCAAACGTTCGACCCGGGAGGCGGTATTTGGCGTCTCGAACAGCCAGTGCGTCTACCAGGAAGCCTTCTCGGGCTGCCCGGGCTTTGCAACAGCCGGTGTCGATGACCGCACCTGTGTCATCAGCGGCGGCGAATATACCCAGGATCTGAGGCTGACCAACGACACCCTGTGGCTTCTCAATGGCGCAGTCTTCATCGGCGAGAGAAACAACACCGCAAACAACAACTCCATCACCATCGAGCCGGGCACGCGCATTATTGGTATTGGCGAGTCACTGCTCGGCATTTCCCGCGGTTCCAAGATCTTTGCCGAAGGCACCCCCAATGCACCCATCGTTATGACGGGTATCAACAGGGCTTCCGATCCGGTCACCCCGGGCAGGGCGGGAGACTGGGGCGGCCTTACCATCAATGGCTATGCACCCATCAACACCTGCGCGACCATCGGCGCGTGCACCGCTCTCGGTGAAGGCTCGTCCGGCCCCTACGGCGGTGCCGACGAGCACGACAGCAGTGGTGTAATGCGTTATATGCGTGTGCAATTCGCCGGCATCCTGTTCACCGATGAAAATGAACTGAATGGCATCGCCTTCCAAGGCGTGGGTGATGGAACCGTGGTCGAATACGTTCAGGTCCATGCGAACTCGGATGACGGTCTCGAATTCTTCGGTGGCACGGTTGACGCCCGGTACGTGGTTGTGACCGGGTCCGAAGATGACAGTGTCGACTGGACGCAGGGCTGGAATGGCAATTTACAGAATGTGCTCGTCATTCAGGATCCCAATCTCGAAGTCGGCTCCGACAACGGTATCGAGGCGGATAATCTTGAAGCCGACAACAATGCGCAAGCCCGCGCCATGCCGTGGATCGCAAACGCGACCTTTATCGGCCGCTCGGATAACAACGGTGCAAACTTCCGCCGCGGCACCGGCGTCAAGGTCACGAACACCATCTTTACCGGGTTTGGCACCTGTATCGATATCGACAGCTCTGCGACATTCACGAATGCAGGTACACCGCCGAGCTCCCTGACTGGCAACCTGACCATGGAAAATTCCATGGTGAACTGCGCCACCAACTTCCTTGAAGAGTCGGGTGACCCATGGACCGTGCAGTCCTGGTTCACATCCCAACCCGGCAACCAGCAGATTAACCCGAATCTGAGCGGACCATTTCCGCCGGCTTCGGCCAGCTATCTCCATGGCTTCCCGCTCGACAAGGAAACGTTTGGCCCGTTCTTCAATGCAGTTGATTACATCGGTGCATTCTCGAACTCCGGAGAAGCGGCCTGGACCCACGGCTGGACCCTGCAGGATTTCTAAAATTCCTGGTGTAACAGGGGGGGAATCAAAGGTGCGCTTCGGCGCACCTTTTTTTTACGGATATTTCTGGGGCGGATATTTCCGGGGGCACTTATTCATTGAATCTGCAATTCCCGATAATTCTTTTGGCGTTTTCCGGATTGGCAAACTATGCTTACCCGCAAACAGGCCGGAAACACGCAACATGAAAATGAAATTTAGACATTGCATCGGCTGGTTACCTGGCCTGCTCAGCATCACGCTGTTTGGCGCCGATGCCAGGGCCGATGAACAGCGTGCCTATGCATTGACCAACGCCAACATATTCAACGGCGTCGATGACCGGATCATGACCGGCAGGACCGTCCTGGTGCGGGACGGCATCATCGAAAACATCATCGGCTCCGGGGCCGATGTGCCTGCTGCGTACAGTGTCATCGATTGTGAAGACAAGTACCTGCTGCCGGGTCTGATCGACGTGCATACGCATCTCGAAACCCTGGAGCAGGCCGGACGTGCTTTGGCATCCGGGGTTACCACCGTGCGCACCGCCGGCGTGCCCGCCTTCCAGGACGTCGCGTTGGCTGCGCTTGTAAAGGCCGGCAAGATTCCCGGACCGGACGTTGTGGCGGCCGGAGTTTACGTGACACCGGAGCTTGAAGAGACGCTTTTGGCCGACCCCCGCATGGTGCCGCTGGCGGATGGTGTCGAAAGCGACGCGGCCCTGCGGTTGCTGGTCAAGATCAACCTCGATCACGGTGTGGCCGTGATCAAAACCCGCGGCACCGAACGTGCCGGCCGGGCCGATACCGATCCGCGGGAACAGGTCTACACGCAGCATCAGCTCGAGGTGGTCGTGGATGAGGCCCGCAAGGGTGGAGTGCCCGTCATGGTGCACGCCCATGGCGACGAAGGTGCGCGCGCCGCGGTGCTGGCCGGCGCCCGCAGCATCGAACACGGCAGTTACCTCGAAGCCGAAACCCTGCAACTGATGCAGGAACGGGG
>Ga0105097_10001542_pt1 | contig 11088 bp, 10 predicted proteins | sample PPLLak12cMay2015_FD_87035 | JGI IMG/M metagenome (GOLD analysis project Ga0105097, IMG submission 87035) | Freshwater sediment microbial communities from Prairie Pothole Lake near Jamestown, North Dakota, USA - PPLs Lake P7 Core (1) Depth... | ecosystem: Environmental > Aquatic > Freshwater >... | reverse complement strand
CATCCCCCGCGCGGTGATGGAAAGTGCAGTGCCTTCTGCGGCTTCAAAGTTGAAATCCGCCACGACGACTGCCGCACCAGCTTGGGCAAGAGTCATACAGAACTGCCGCCCCAGCAGCCCCGCGCCTCCTGTCACGATGACCGAGCGATCCTTGAGATTGAATTTGTCAAAAATGCTATCCATAATGTGGTCCCTTATTTGTTGTTCTGTTTCGCGCTGAAATCATAGATCTCCTGAACTAATCGCTGGGTTCGAAGACCATCCTCCAAATTGCAAAGTGGTGCTTCTTCTCCGCGTTTCATTCGGATAAAATGACGCATTTCTTCCAGAAAAAGGTCATTGCGATCAAATCCCTCCGGTGGAAGCGCGGTTTCCCAATCCCCGGTGGCGGTGCGGTAAATCCGCGCAGCCCCGGTGTTGTTCTTCCATTCAATCAGACCATTACTACCAGCAATTTCCAACATGTGCAGCGGCGGCTGGCGGAAATAATCCAGCGTCAAGCTGCCCTCCACCCCGCCCGGGTAGTACAGGGAAGCTTTGGCCAGATCTTCCACATCGATCTCCAGGTCACTAACCTTGCCGGTGAATCCCCAGCGGAGCGTTGCGTCACCGAAGATCCAGCCCAGGTAATCCAACGGGTGGCATAACGTTCGCAGCACCCCGCCCCCCAGGTCCGCTCTCGCGGCATAACTCTGCCGATAATCCTCCCAATGATGCCATCCAGGCAAATATTCTCCCCATTGGCAGTTGAAACTGAGCGGCTGGCCAATATCACCCTGTTGAACCCACTCCGCAACTTTCCGCAATGTGGGGTGAAAACGGAATTGGAACCCCATTAACAGGTTTCCCTTCCCACTTTTAAGCGAGGTTTTCAGCTCTTCGATCCGCTCGAGGTTTTTTGAGACAGGCTTTTCCATCAAAATCGCACATCCAGCTTTGGCGGCTGGAATGGCTGCATCAAGGTGCAAGGCGGTCGGGTTGGAGATGACTACGCCATCCGGTCCTTCTCCCAACGCAGCTTCAAGGTTGTGGAAAACCGGGATAGAAGAGAATTCTTCCAGGTCAAGCGTGGAGTGGTTCGTACGGAAGAGGATAATATCACGCTCACCCAGGGCAATCAAATTGCGTAGGTGGCGGCGACCGATGGAACCCAGACCAACGATCAGGAATTTCATGCTGCACCCATATCCCGAGTTTTCTTATAGATCAACGAGGCCAGAAATTCTCCGGTGCGCCTGCCAGCCTGACCATCTGTGAAGGTAACTTCTTCCCGGATAAATTTTCTTCTGGACTCGGTGCCACCCAGAGGATCCTTGAGGTAATCCTCTATGGCTGCAATCAGCTGTTCTGGATCAAAGATCACCTTTCCTGCATCGGCCTCGCGAAAGCGTTGATGTGTAGGCCATTCTCCAATTTCAGAGAGTGCCAGTGAAAAATGGTCCTTGCGATTCCAACCACCTGGTGTATCGATACACATACTCACAATAGGCCGGTCGTGGATGGCTGCTTCCACAACCATGGTGGAATAGACGGTCAGGAATACATTAGAATAGGCCATCATGGAAGTCTTCTCAGGCATATCCTCCCCGGAATAGTACCCCAGTTCCCCACCCAGGGGCACCGGCTCCACAACATGGACGTGCGGGTAATCCTGGGCTAGCTTTTCGATTCTCTTTCGCTCACCTGCGAATAGAGGATCATTTAAAAAGTGATTGGGGTGCAGGCGGATCAACAATTGGCAGGGCTCGGATAATTTATCCGATGCCACCAATTTCGCTAGGGCTTCCACGTTTTGGAAATTTGGGGAGAAGGTGATGAAACTGCATGCATAACTAAGAAGTTTCCGGTCTGGATCCAGTTTGTGCACTCGAAAGTAATCCCCACGATCTAGAAGCCATTCTTTGCGGAAGTAGCCATCGTAGGACGGGATACCGCCAATATTCACCCGCCGCGGATCCCAATCATCGCCCTCCACCAGCTCCTGGAACTGCTTTTCAGACCAGCAGGTGATCCAATCCACCTGTGCACCCGGGAGCGAGTAGCTCGAGGGGTTATCCCAGCCGACTACGACAGCTGATGTCTGGATTCCTCGCTTGTGCGCTTCACGCAGTAAATAGCGGTCCAGCCTCCACCCGGGAGTGCTGGAAATAACAAGATCCGGGTTGTATTTTTCAAATAGGTCTTGGTATAGATTTGGAGAATATTGTAATTGTGCTTTCCGCACCCAATTCCGCGCGGTTTTTGATCTTCTCATCAACCAGACGTATGCCTTCATGAAAGGCATCAGCAGTCTGCGTTTGCCTTCCGCCTCCGCCTGGACCTGGCGGATATGGCTGGTAAGCGCTTCCACATTGATCCTGCCCGAAGCTCCCACCCGCCGCAGAAATTGCAGCCACCATTGCTTGCCAGGTTGAAAAGTCTCAGCATATCTGTGAGCTTCCTTAAGCCGTAGTCCTTCCACTGTCAAACCGGGTTGGCCGAACCGACTTGAGATCTGGTTGATCAATCCGTCATCCGTCAGCAGGATCACCTCAATCCCCGCTTTGAGCAGGGTGGGAACAACATCACTTTGCAGGAAGTACACTACTGCCAGTCCGTGATCCGCGCTGATGAAAACACGTTTTACCATCAATAATCTCTCAATCCCGGTAATAAATATTGAAAATGCGGTTGTAAATCCCTAATAACAGGGTTTTTACCGGTTTCGTTTCAAAGAATCTGCGTCCTTTTTGTTTGCTGCGTTTCCGCTCCTGGTCATTCGGTAACATGGTATTGCTCAAATTCATCGCCAGGGGTTGTGCAGTCATTAAACGTAGGTTTCCAGCATCGTTCATCCGCCGGTCCAGCTCCTTCACCTGCCCCATCGGGCGGTTCATCTCAAAAGGTAGGAATTCAGCAAGGGTGGACTTATAGGCGGTGAATTGCCAGTGTGAACTGCCTGCAAAAGCCTGCAAGCCTCTAAATGTCAGGAGTACATCCTCGGCGTTATCGATCAGACTGCGGCTGTACTCCTCGGTCTGTCCCAGGCTGAGGTTGAATTCATGCAGGGTTTGGAAAGGCACCAGGTGACCACGTTCCAAAGTTACCTCACTATTCTTTTCCGCCCAGGCAACCGTCTTCGAATAGAACTCCGGGTTTGTCTGAAAGGGACGCGCTGTTACCATACCGGTGTTAGGGTAGGTTTCCAGAATCTTTAAAGATTCTGAGAGCCAGCCTTTGGAAAATTGGCAATCATTATCCGTATAAGCAATGATCTCACCCGGGGCACTGGAGAGGATGATGTTCCATGCGCCGCCCTTGCCCAAGTTCTTTTCGGAAAGGATCAGATATTGGACCTTCCCGGCATCCTGAGCTTCGCGAAGATACTTGATTACTTCCTCGCAGGAGCCGTTATCAAAGACCATCAGGTCGTAATCCAGATCGGTGTTATCCCAGATGCTGGTCAGGCAAGCATCCAGAACATTGAGCATATCGGCATAGTACCCGCTCAGGAAAGGAATATAGTTTAACACCGCCACCGTAATTCTTGCCGGCTGAGCAACTTCCTTTACAAATTTTGCTGGATTTTGACCTATTCGCACCCTGAGTGATCCTTAATATTTCACAAATTCTTTAATCAATTATCCAGTCACCCCGGCAGGTTTGCTGAGGTGTGGTCGAAACTCCCGGTACGCTTTAGTCGGGTGGAAAACCGCAAAAAAAGCTTGATTGAGAAAATCCGAATTCATTTTCCGCACCGGCCAGGTTTCCACTTCCCTCACTGCTGAAGCCCAGGTGAGTTTTTTACGCTTTATCCGTCCGTCAACCATGTGGTAATCGCAATCCTCCAGGTGAAATATCCTTCGCTTCCCGCCTGCAAGGCGCACATTTTCCCCCGATTCGGGCAAACGGTAATGTGGTTTCCCATTCGGCAGGTGGCGATAATCGTGATCCTGGTGTATGACCGTGATAGAGGCAGTCGCGTCGATCACCTTCCAACCCTCCCGGCGGCCCTGGTAGATCATCCAGTTATCCCAACCCGCGCGCCCAACTGCAAAGTCCGGGATGTGCTGAAAGCAGGCACGGGGGAAAATAAAATAATCACTACCCATGGGGGGGTGCAGCCTGCCGATTGAACGAACATCCGCCAAAAGTTTTTCCTCCCAACCCGAGGATCCTCCTATGGATTCGCGCACATCCAGGTCCCAGCGCTGACCAACGATTAGGAAGCGCTCCACCAGTTCCAGTATCTTCGCGGAGCTTGTCAGGAAATCCTGCAACAGAAGAACATCCGCATTGACATATGCAAGCAGTGGGCTTGCATTGACACTTCTGCCAAGTTCAAAGATCGAAGAGATGAGCGGGGTACCATCGTTGTTGATTTTAACCGCAGGCAGGTGCCTAACCCCAAATTCAGAAGCCGCTTTACCGATACCCTGCTCCCCACCGATCAACGCGATTTCCGCATCCTTTCCAAGCGCGGTCCAGGTTCGGATGGCATTACACTGGATCAGGTCAATGTGTGCATCGCGGAATGGTTTAGGCGCGGTGAAGATGGTGATGAGCGGCGTCATGATTTTCCCCCGCGTTCATCCACATCCAGGTAACTTTTATGCGCTGTTTCGGCATTAATTAGCGCCAATTCCGGTTTGGATTCCACAAGATCGAGCACTTCCAGCCAGCGAAAATCTTCCCTTGGAAGGAAATGCTCGTAGATCCTGCGAATCAATTCCAGGTCCTTGGCCGTATCAACCGTCCACCGCTGGCTGCCGTAATCCGGTTCATGGTTCAGGATTTTCAAATTGAACCTACCAGGTTGATCATATAGATATGGAAAAACGTGCTCCCGTTCGGCAGGATGGGAAGCTTCCCGCCAAGCACGCTCAAGTGCCACAAAGGTACTCACTTCCACATCCAGCCCGATCGGATAAGTGCGGTGGAAGGGCGGTGGCAGCCGTGTGGCTGCGAAATCCACATCATTTTCTCGGCAGGTTCGAATCGTTTCGTCGATCAATCCTGGGTCGATCACCGGGCAATCCGCGGTGATGCGGGCAACAAATCGCGGCTTGTTTAGGAGGGCTGCCTGGTAAAAACGGTCGAGCACATCCTGCATGGACCCACGGAAGCAATCTACCCCATAATCCTTGCACCACACCGCGAGCGAGTCATCGCTCGGATCGGTAGTTGTAGCCATCAGAATGTGATCGATCAACCGCGCGAGGTTCACCCGTTCCAGCACTCGTTCGAGCATGGGCTTGCCGCAAATATCCAGCAGCACCTTGCCCGGGAGACGGCTGGAGGACATGCGTGCCTGAATGATGGCTAAAGCTTCGGTCATCGCACACTCTCCATGGCAATATCATAAGCATCGAAGAGCAGCAGTGAATTCTTTTGCCAATCCGCTTTTCGTTCTACGAGCTGCCGGTTATGATGACCCATTTCACCCAGTAGGGAGGTTAAATCAGATGATTGAACAAAAATTCGTGTCAGTCTATCTGCGTCCCCATCAAGGAATACCCAGCCGTTTGTTCCATCCTCCACCCATTCCTGATTCGCTGGAATATCAGAAACCGCTACTGGTAATCCGCAGGCCATGGCTTCCAGGAGAGATACCGAGGAACCATCCACATGAGAAGCGCTCACAAAGATATCCGCTGCGCGGTAGTAATCCGGCAATTCCTGCAGGCTGATCTTCCCCGGTTTGTGGATCCATTTTCCAGCACCTGATCCCGTGATCATGGCATCAAACTCACCTGCCAGCGATCCATCCCCCACCAGCAACAGGCGAAGATTGGATTTTTCGTTGTGCGCTTGAAAAAAGGCTTTCAACACAACATCTACACCATATCGTGGTTCCCAGGCGCGATTGCAATGCAGAATGAAATCTTTCTCCCATCCCAGCTTCTTTCGTAATTCAGTTCCGTCCCCGGGTGAAAAATAATCCAGGTCCACACCCCAGGGGAAATTGACAATCCTTACTTCTGAGAATCCCATGTCGATGGCTTTTTTCGCGGAGGCCTGGCAATCCACCAGCAAAGATCCGCTCGCCTTGAGCGCTAATTGCGCGTTATTCCATATTTCCACGGATTGATCGACATCCTGCATCAGGTCAAAACCCCAGGACATAGCCACGAGCGGTCGAAACCCGGAAAGAGCAGCGAGGTAGGCACAATCCGGCAGAGGTCCGGCATGCACCAGATCCGGTTTCACCTCGAGGAAAATGGCCACGATCTCTTCCTTAAGTTCCTCAATTTTCCGATTCTTCCTGGATTCCAGAGAGGATTTCCACGCGAGTTCCTTGATCTTCTCCGGTAAATCAATTTTCCGGGATTCGAGGCTTTCTCCCTCCAAACGAAGTAGGAACACTTCGCAGTTACTTTCTGAAAGCACTTTCAAAAAGCGTTCGTCATGCGGGGAGTAATCGCGGGTGAAATAGATCAGTCTCACTTGCCCAGATCCATCCATGTTAATTCTTTTCCGGCGGGGATGTCGTTCAACACCTTGGTTCCAAGCACCTGCGGAAGCGCAGCGGGCAGGATCGCGCCCGGCGTCGCCGGACGCAGAACATCGATCATCTCGCGTTTGAGGATCTCTCCAATTTTGAGATCCCTGGCTGCCCTTAAGCACCGACGCTGAATGATCACTGTCTCACGCTCATTTTCCGCCACCTCTTTATCGCTGCTGCCAAGTGCGTATTCCAGCTCTCGGGTGGCATCCACCATCGACCGCCAGGTGACAGGGTTCATCGCAAAGTGATGGTCGGGACCCTCACGATGGTTATCATCCGTGAAATGTTTTTCGATCACCTTCGCCCCTAGCGCCACCGCCCCCAGCGCAGTGGTATGCCCGGTGGTGTGGTCGGAAAGTCCCAGAATGACCCCAGGGAACATTTGCGCATAGGTTTTAAGAACGTTCAAGTTGATGTGCTTGAAATTCTCTGCCGAGGCTGTGTAATTGGTGTTGCACTGCATCAGTACAAGCTGGGTATTCAGCCGCAGGATGGCATGCACCGCGCGCTGCACTTCGCCAATATCACACGCCCCGGTCGCCAGCAACACCGGTTTCCCCTTCGAGGCAATGTACTCCAGGGTCTCGGTCCAGTCGATCTCCCCGGAGCCGATCTTGTGCGCCCTCACGTAATCATCCAGCAGGTCGGTCGCAGCAAAATCGTATGGCGAGGAGAAAAATTCGATCCCAGCATTATCACAATAATTCTTGAGAATGGACGTCCAATCATCCGGCACAGATGCGGATTGGTAAACTTCGAACACCGAGCGCTTCCAGCTTGCCTGGTGGGATTGCTGACCGCCCAGATGCTTGAAGCCATAATCGGAAACGATCCCGGCAGCATGGAAATTCTGGAATTTGGCGGCATCCGCACCGGCTTCCTTCGCAAGGTCGATCAGATGCTTGGCGCGTTCCAACTCGCCATCATGATTCGCGGCAATATCCGCGATGAAATAGACGGGTTGTTCCGCACCGATGACTTTGTTACCGATTTTTATTTCCATCGTCGTTCCTTTCCGGTCTGCCTTGGACTATTCGGCCAAAAATCCATGCAGCATCTCCGGGTAATGGCGATCGGATAGCTCGTGGAATTTTTTCAACCCCGGTTGAATGCCCGGCAGTTCCATTTCAAGTGCATGCACCAGTTTGGAAGTATCCAGGTTTAAGTTAGGTGAACGGGCAGCCAGCAACCCGCCTTCACTAACTTTCACTGGTTTGACCAGTTCCGGATCAAAGCCGAATTTCCTGGCAAGTTGCACTCCAAAATCATACTTGCTGATCTTCTCCCGGCTGACCGAATGATACAAACCGCTAAGGTTTTTTTCCACCATGCGGATCAGCAGGTCCGCCAGGTCATTCACGAGCAGCGGGCAAAAGATCACATCTGTAAAACCATTCACAGGTTTTCCGGCAGAGAGGTTGTTATAAAAGAATTCCGCCAGACTGCGGTTCCCGCGCAAGCTCCATCCAAAAAAATTCACCCGCGCCACCAGCGCATTCGGGTTCTCGGCCATCACCGCGATCTCTCCGGCGAGCTTGGTGCGCGCGTACGTGCTGAGCGGGTTGGGCACATCCTCTTCCTTGTAATCCCCGCGAACACCATCGAAGACCGCGTCGGTGGAAATGTGAACGAATTTGGCTCCCATCTCGGCAGCCAGCCTCGCCAACCTTCCCGGTAGATCGGCATTCACATTCATCGCCCGGGTGGGATCCTTCTCGCACTCGTCCACGATTGCCATCGCCGCGCAGTGAATGATCACCTCCGGCAGCGAATGCTCCAGCACCCATTCCGCTTCTCCCGGCAGGGATAGATCGGTAACGAGCACCTCAAAGGGAGTTCCCTCCAGCTCAGGCTGGTGGATCACCCCGGTGACCTGGTGTGTTTCCGCAAGCTTCAATGCCAGGTTGAGACCCAACAATCCACTTGCCCCGGTGATCAGGAATCGAGTCACTCAGCATCCCCTTGAGATAACCCAGCTTCGATCGGCGCAATGATCTCCTGGATCTGCGCGATGGTTAGCCAGTCATCGTTTGTATTCGAAGCATACCGGAACCCATCTTGCAGGGTGGCGTTTTTAGCGTATTCCTGCACGAACCAGAATGGTTCCGGCGGAAGCACCGCATAGCGGTCGCCCAGGTCGATGGTCGTACGCGCTTCATCCTCCGAGATCAGCACTTCATGCAGCTTCTCCCCCGGGCGGATGCCAACAACATCGATCTTTGCTTCGGGTGCGATCGCCCTTGCCAGGTCGGAGACTCGCATGCTTGGGATCTTCGGCACAAAGACCTCCCCGCCGTGCATCTGTTCGGCGCAGGCGATCACGAAGCGCACCCCGTGCTCCAGCGAGATCCAGAAGCGGGTCATGCGTTCATCGGTGATGGTCAGCTTACCCGTATCGCGCTGCTTGATGAAAACCGGTACCACGCTCCCTCGGCTGCCAACCACGTTTCCATACCGCACACAGCTGATTCGGGTTTTCTTCCCCGCAGCATAAGCGTTGCTCTGGATCAGCAGTTTCTCCGCGGCCAATTTGGTAGCGCCATAGAGATTGACCGGGTTTACGGCTTTATCGGTGCTGAGGGCGATCACTTTCTGCACACCAACATCCAGGGCGGCATCCACTACATTGCTGCTGCCCAAGATGTTAGTCTTAATGGCTTCCATCGGGTTGTATTCACAAGCTGGCACCTGTTTGAGCGCCGCAGCGTGAACCACGACATTCACACCTTCAAACGCACGCACCAGGCGGTCGCGATCGCGGATATCACCGATAAAGTAACGTAAACTGGGATGGTTATAACCCGCCACCCGCATTTCGTGTTGCTTCAATTCATCCCGGCTGAATACGATGATCTTGGCCGGGTGATACTCCTTGAGCATCAAACTGACCATTTTTTTGCCGAAGGAACCTGTCCCGCCAGTAATCAGTACAACGCTTTTCGTCCAGTCCATTTCTTATTCCTTTTCAATCACAATCATGGGGTATTGACCGTTTTCAGCATACCAGTGGGGGTCCCTCTCTTCGCACCAATACAACAACCGCAACCAGTATTTTCCTGCCAACCAGGGGTGAATCAACGCCCGCATAAAACGTACACTTATGCTGCGCCAGGGTAGAAGTTGGTAGGCATAATCTTTGAGTTCATCGTTGATCCATTGGATGGAATTCTTGCGGGTGAAGGTTCCCCTGGCTTCCTTTTCCAGATTATTCTTTTTTACCGGTTGAGTTGCAGAAGTTTTAACTGTCGCCGCTTCAACACTTGTTTTTACGCCCAACCGCTCAGCTATCTTTACTAGCCAGAGCCACCTCGCCATCAGCGGGGAGGAAGATGATCCGTTCACCACGACCATTCTTCCTTTTCCTTCGAGTGTTCGGAACATCTCCTCATAAGCTTTCATTTGGTCCTCACTGGAGAGGTGGTGAAGGGTATGCATCGAAACCGTGCTGCCGAAAACGCCATTCTTGAATGGCAATTTCGATATGTCTCCGACGACATATAAACCTTTTGCCCCCAGCCGGTTGCGGGCTTCCTGCAAGGCGACCAGGGATATATCCATGCACACTCGGTAAGGATATCCCTCGGAATAGGTCAGGTACGCAGGCCATTGCACCGGACCGGAGCCTGCATCCAGAAGGTATTTCCCCTTCCGAATAAGATGCCGGTTAACCCGCAAATGACAGCGTTCGATATATTCACGGGAGACCGGCCGTAGGTCTTCGTAAATCGCGTTCTGATACAACTCGTCACTGATCCGTTGCCAGCCGACCTGGTTGTAAAAATCTTTAACCTCGTTCGTGCGCGATGAATCTGTCATCTCAATTGACCTGGATCTTCCCCCAATCCATCATCTCGCCTGACAGATATTTCAAGGTATCCCCATAGATTTTTTGCCCTTCGCTTGAAAACACATAATCAAGCGGTCGGGTCTTGAAATCAACGGCCTGTTGATACAAATGCCAGGGATAGGGGCGGGGATACTCGAAGAAGAAATAATAAGCGTATCGCCAGGCTTCCTCTACCTGCTCCCGGGTCAGGCGGTGCTTCTTTGGATCAGAAAGGATCGTCCCCAGGAATTTAAAGTAGGAAACATACGAATCCGGATCGAAGGTGAAACCCTTGTTCCGGTAATGGGTTCTGCCATTTACGATCACTGGGACGCCACCGAAAGCCATCTCCAAACCAACCGTTGTGGTATAGACCAGGCCAAGGTCGGTGATGGTTATCAGGTCATAGGTATTGATCGGGTCTTTTGGTGCGATCAGGTGAATATGCTCCGGCAACTTGGATTGCTCGCGATGGATAACATCAGCCACTCCGATGCTGCCTTTCAGCAGGCTCTCCCCGGGGTGGATGCGGATCACCAGTTGCACATCCGGCCGACCGGAAAAATATTGCACAGTCCGGATCAGCCACTCGGTCATCGTCTTCGTATAAACTTGCCGCCCCAGTGCAAGGCTATCCCCCAACACGTTGGTTGGCAATAGCACCACCGGCCGGTTATCAAGCTTCAACTCTTTGCGAACTTTCTCTCCCCCCTGGCTGGATTCGCCCTGCCACTGCCGCGAGAAATTCTCCACCACGCGGGCATTCTTTCGGGCT
>Ga0105097_10001541_pt1 | contig 11088 bp, 8 predicted proteins | sample PPLLak12cMay2015_FD_87035 | JGI IMG/M metagenome (GOLD analysis project Ga0105097, IMG submission 87035) | Freshwater sediment microbial communities from Prairie Pothole Lake near Jamestown, North Dakota, USA - PPLs Lake P7 Core (1) Depth... | ecosystem: Environmental > Aquatic > Freshwater >... | reverse complement strand
CCATCAACGGGCATGCCATGGGTGGCGGGCTGGAAGTGGCCCTGGGCTGCGACCTGAGGGTTGCGTCGGAGAAAGCTATCTTCGCCTTCCCGGAAGTCACCCTGGGCATCATCCCCGGATGGGGGGGTACACAGAGACTGACGCGATTGATCGGCACCGCAAAGGCCACCGAGATGGTCCTCATGGGTGAGCGCATCAACGCCCAGGAGGCCCTGCGCGTCGGACTGGTGAACAAGGTGGTTCCGCCGGACCAGGTCATGCCTGCCGCCGAGCAGTGGGCCCGGCAGCTATGCGAGATACCCCCAATAGCCGTGAGAGCGGCCAAGGAAGCCATGATGAAGGGCATCGACATGACCCTCGAAGAAGGCCTGAGGTATGAGGGCAAGCTCATGGATGTCTGCACGGCTACCGAGGATCACGCCGAAGCCAGAGCAGCGTTCCTGGAGAAGAGGAAGGCGAACATCAAGGGGAAATAGCGCCTCGCCGAGATTCTCCTGGCAGGGTGCGGAGGTTGTCCTGGCCTTCGGGGCTGAATATGCCCCGATGTTGTGCATACCACACGATTGGGGATCCACGGTATTGAAGGGGTTGCGGAGACGGTGGTGGGCACAGCCCATGCTACACGGTGATGGTGGGTTCAGGATTTGCTTTAGCCCACCCTGCATTGGCAGCGGGAATGCCACACGTAGCCCCATGGGCGTGCAGAGGGACGAAGTCCCTCTGCACTATTCACACTCCCCCAAGAGTGGGGGGCAGGGGGTTGAAATAGGGAGACCGGGCGCGTCCAGGGCGCATCGCAATGCGCCCCTACGTGGTGACGGAAGACGGAGCAGCAGGATGCTGCCGGGAGTCTGAGGGTGTCCGCAGGGGCGTATGATCATACGCCCTTACACGAATCCCCAAGAGCGGGGGCCAAGGGGGTTGACTGGGAAGTCATTGCACAACGTTCTCATGGCTCCGTCTTGGGAACGACGGATGGTCAATATCCACAACATCAAGAAGGGAGTGATATGGAAATCAAGAAGATCGGCGTCGTCGGCTGCGGCTTGATGGGTGGAGGCATAACCGAGGTCTGCGCCAGATCTGGCTACGACGTAGTAACACTGGACATCAAGCAGGAATTCCTGGACAAGGGCATCGGCGGCATCCGTACGTCCTTGGAGCGCGGGGTCAAGAAGGGACGGTTGACCGAGCAAGAGAAGGACGCCATTGCAGCGCGCATCAAGGGCACACTCAAGGTGGAAGACTTCCACGACCGTGACCTGGTGATAGAGGCGGCCATCGAGAACATGGCGGAGAAGAAGAAGGTATTCGCCAACCTGGACAAGATCTGTCCGCCGAATACCATCCTGGCCACCAACACCTCCTGCCTGTCCATTCTGGACATGGCCATTGTTACCAAGAGACCGGCCCAGGTTATGGGAATGCATTTCTTCAGCCCGGTGCCGGTGATGCAGTTGGTGGAGATAGTGAAGACGCTGGTCACTTCGGATGAAGTGGTCAAGGCCGGGGAAGCTTTCTGCAAGTCCCTCGGCAAGCAGCCCGTTCTCTGCAAGGACACCCCCGGCTTCCTAGCCAACCGCCTCGGCATGGCCTACCTTGTCTATGTCTTCCGCTGCTATGAGCAGGGCATTGCCTCCAAAGAGGACATCGACAAGGCCATGAGGCTGGGCTTCAACCATCCGATGGGCCCGCTGGAGCTCTCAGACTTCATCGGCCTGGACACCATTTACTACATCATGGTCTCCATGTACCAGGAGCTGAACGACCCCTTGTTTGCCCCACCGGTTATCCTCAAGAAGATGGTCACGGCCGGGCAACTGGGGAGGAAGACCGGCAAGGGCTTCTACGAGTACAAGTGAGCTCCCGCCCTGCGCGGGTCTTCTCAGCTTGGACAAACGCCGCGCGGCGGGTTTGGAGTCGGATCCGTCGCTTGTCTATTTCGCCTCCCATGATGAGTCTCACTCGACCGGAAGTCCTGTCCGCCTGATCGCGCCGCAGGCATATGTCACGAATACGAAATGCTGAACGCCCCCAGGGTATTGACAACCATGTCAAGCATTAGTATCATAGCGACCGATACGAACAAGCTATAAGGAGGGTCATATGTGCAAGAAGCTGCTCAAGATCGCCGTCCCGCTGCTACTATTGGCCATCACAGCCGCATTGACCATCGGCGCGGATAGCGAGTGCATTCTCGACCGATTTTTCCCGCCGCCGTAGCATCGCATACCCGATCACAGTCCACTATCTGGTGCATACAACTATTCGTTAGGGCGGGCATTTGATGTCCGCCCTCTCTCTTCTAGGGCGTCCACAAGAGGGCAGCAGTTTCCACTTCATGCAGCTAGTTGCCGAATACGTGGATTCTCGGCGGTTCACGCTCTCTCACCCCCTGAGCCGGGCGCAGGTCAGCAGAGTCACCCTACCGCCGAATTCGGTCCCGCAGAAAGTGGCGCAGGGAGTTGTTCAGGAGGTCAGCCTTCTCCCATTGCAGGAAATGACCGGCACCGGGCACGACAAAGGGCCCGGCATGATCAGGATAGGCAATCTCACAGCGCCGCATGAAGCGCTCATCGAATATGTGATCCTCCGGGCCGTACAGAATCAGCGTCGGCGTGGGCACCGGCTCGAAGAAACGCACCATGTCTGAGATAGGACGCTTCCCGAAGTTGCACTCGTAGAGACCGTAGCTGGCCCGAAACTTCTGCGCATCGGCGAAAGGCTCCGTGAAGAAATCGATCTCCTCCCGGCTGAACTCGTACTGGCCATGCCAGAGCCGGTGGCTGTAGAAGGCGGCAATGTAGCTGCGTCTTCTCTCCGGCGTGTCGATTTCTGCCGCCAGGCCGTCGCCGTCGGTGCCCTGGCGAACGAAGTAGTCCATGACCGAACGCTGCTCTACGGGCTGGTCCTCTGGTATGCCGGCTCTGGCATAGGCTTCGTTCAGCATGGGAGGAATGGTGTTGAATATGCACAGACGTTCCACGAATCCTTCATAGGCCAAAGCTATGTGAGGCGCTACCACGCCGCCCACATCGCCCCCCACAATTGAGCACCGGGACTGGCCCAGCACGTCGTGCACCAGCGTGTACAGGTCCTTGGCATACGCCGCCGGATCGTAGAACCCGTCTGCCGAGAGGTCGGATTCCCCGAATCCTCTCAGATCCGGGACAATCACCTCGAAACCTGCAGCCGCGAGGGAAGCTATGTTCCGGTACCAGATGCGTTTGGTTTCCGGGAAACCGTGAATGAGGAGCAAGGGGTAACCCCCCACCCCTTCCCGGACGTAGGCCAGCGATAGCCCCGGTTTGACTTCGCTGCGATGAACGGTGTATTTCGCGCTCGGCAGACTCATGCCTCACCTCCTCGCAGACAGCTCAGATTCGAACCTGAGCTGTCTCCACAGGCAACCCCTGGGCCAAGCGTGGCACCACCCGCGCGGAACGGCCGCCTCGGCCGAGACCCGCTACCGTTCGACGATCATGGACATGCCCTGCCCCCCACCGATGCAGAGGCTGGCCAGGCCCTTGTGAGCATCCCTTCGCTCCATCTCGTGCAGCAGCGTCACCAGTATCCGGGCGCCGGTGCAGCCCAGCGGATGCCCCAGCGATATTCCGGAGCCGAGCGGGTTGACCTTATCGCAGCCTGGATCGCAGTAGTCCTTGCTTTCACCATATCGTGGCAGGCCCAGTTCCTTCACGCAGGCGATGGCCTGGGAAGCAAAGGCCTCGTTGAGTTCAATCACTTCCATGTCTTTAATGGTGTACCCTGTCTTCTTGAAGAGTTTCCGTGTCGCCGGTATCGGGCCCAGTCCCATGTACTTGGGATCCACGCCGCCGGAGGCGTAGCCCTTGATTGAGCCCCTGATCTTCAAGCCGTTCTTCTCCGCGAACTCCCGTGAAGTGATGAGCAGCGCGGCCGCCCCGTCGTTAATACCGGAGGCATTGCCGGCGGTCACCGTGCCCCCCTTGACGAAGGCCGCACCCAGTTTGCCCATCTTCTCCACGTCAGTGTCCATGGGCCTCTCATCCGTATCGACCGCCAGCGGCGGTCCCTTCTTCTGGGCGATCTGAACAGGCACGATCTCCTGCTTGAAAATGCCGGCCTTGATGGCCTTCATGGCCCGGTGATGGCTTTCCGCACCGACCTCATCCTGCTCTCTTCGAGAGATGTTGTAGTCCTTGGCAATGTTCTCCGCCGTCACGCCCATGTGGTAGTCATAGAGTATCTCCCACAGCCCGTCGTAGACCATCAGGTCGAGGGCCTCTCCTTTGCCCGTTACGTCCATGCGGTATCCCCAGCGGGCCTTGGGCAGCGCATAGGGGACATTGGTCATGCTTTCCATACCGCCGGCCACGATGGCATCAGCGTCTCCCGCCCGGATGGCCTGGGCTGCCAGCGCCACTGCCTTCATGCCTGAGGCACAAACCTTGTTGATGGTGAAGACATTGGTCTCCTGCGGGACCCCCGCCTTGATGCTGGCCTGCCGGCCGGTGTTCTGTCCCAGTCCGGCTTGAAGGACATTGCCCATGATGACCTCGTCAATGTACACGGGACGCAGAGCCTGGTCCCAGTCCATGCACTTGGCCTCTATCTCGCTCTTCTCTACGTTCTTGGAGATGCTGGGCCTGATCTCTTTGGCATAATCGGGGGCCACGGGCCTGACGCCGGCCCGCTTCAATGACTCCTGGATCACGGTCCGGCCCAAATCTACAGCCGCCACATCCTTCAGGACTCCCCCGAAGGAACCGATGGCTGTTCTCACTGCACTCACAATCACTGGCTGTCTGGCGTCCATTGCTGCTATCCCTCCTTCAATGCTGCTCTGATTCGAATGCCAAGCCCCCGCTCAGCTGATTTCATCATCACGGCTAATGAAATACGAAGAACCGGTGAATACACGTCCTCTGAGAAAGATCCGAATTCACCCCAGCCGACACAGAAATCCGGGCCAACAAGCAGATCGGCACTCCCAACGCGATCCACGCGCATTCGGAGACTCAGCCAGCTATGTTCCCCGCTTCTCATAGTCGGGGCACCAGGTAGCATTGGGCCGTTCGGTGTGATGGCAAGCGCCGCGCCAGTCCCACTTGCAGGTATCGCACAATACGACCTTCATCCCCAGGGACCTTTTGATTCGCAGCTTCGCTTTGTCCAGCCAACCCGGCTGGCGTTCCGTCTTCTTGGACATGGCCTGATCACACCATCAGAAACGAATCGATGAGTCTATTCTAGGCAGCGCGCCGTTCGAAATCAAATCCGCAGTTCTCTTTGACTATCAGCTTGCGCGAAGCTAGAATACACGTCGGGAGATCATATGGAACACTTGTGGGCGCCGTGGCGCATGGAGTTCATCCTCAACGAGAAGCCGACCGATTGCATCCTTTGCCAGAAGCCTGCGGAGAAGGATGACGAGGGGAACCTGATCCTTCACCGAGGCCAGCTGAACTTCGTGATGCTGAACAAGTATCCGTACAATCCGGGACACCTGATGGTGGCGCCTTACCGCCACATCGCCACGCTGGAAGACATGAGCGACGATGAGATTCTGGATCACTTCACCATGGTCAGGAAATGCACCAAGGCACTGCGGAGCATGCTCGAACCAGCCGGCTTCAACATTGGCATCAACCTCGGCAAGATAGCCGGAGCCGGGATAGAGAGCCATGCTCACACCCACATTGTGCCTCGCTGGTCTGGGGACACCAATTTCATGCCCGTGGTTGCCGATGCCAGGGTGCTGCCCGAAGGGCTGTCCTCCACCTACGCCAAGCTCAAGGGAGCAATCTAGAGAACCGCCGTCACGCCAACTTCCACTCTTTGCGTCGCACCGGTCTGTCTACCTTAGTCAAACACACTGATTCTTCGTGAATGCCAACGGGGCAGGGTTCTCACCCTGCCCCGTACCGTTGTCCTTCAGATGTCGCAAGCTTGGCTTACTTGGACTTCTTAGCCTTCTTGACTGTCTTCGTCGCCTGTTCGCGAATCTCGTCCTTCTCATGGAAGGCCGCCTTGGCGCCCTTCTCTCTTCTCTCCCGGAAGAAGTTGAACTCGCCAGGTTCGTGCTTCACGTTGGTGAACAGGGTGTGAGTGATATAGCCGTAGGCAAAGGAGTCGGTCAGGCCCATGCGATCGTAGAAGAGCTCGCGGCAGGCTTTCCCGATGCGGATGCCGTCTCGAGGCATCAGGCAGAGCTCCTTGGCCAGCTTCTTGACCTCGCCTTCCAGCTGGTCAGCCGGTACTGACTTGCCGGCCAGCCCGATGCGCTCGGCCTCCACTCCGTTGATCTGCCGGCCGGAGATATAGAGGTCCAGAGCCCGGCGCATGCCAACCGTCATCATCAGGTGGCCGAAGGTGTGCTCGCCGCCGCCGGCAAAGCCGATCCTCTGGCCGGGGAAGCCCATCATGCAGTCATCAGAACAGATAAAGAAATCGCAGAGCATGGCGATCATAAGGCCCGCTTCCAGGGCATAGCCATGGACCTGGGCGATGGTCAGCTTGGAGCAGAAGAAGAACCTCTTGTAGCCATCGCTGATACCCATCCTGTCCATCTTCAGTCTGATCCTCTGGCTGGGACGAGCATCGGTCTTCTCGGTGCCGAAGCCGTAGACAAATCCCACCTTGCTCAGATCCTGGCCGGATGAGAAGCAGCGGCCAGCGCCCTTGAAGATGATGACCTTGACTTCGTCATCCTCTTCCGCCCGGGTGATCGCGTCCAGAACTTCCTTAAAGTCGTCTCCGACGGAGATGATGACATAGGAGTTCATCTTGTCGGGCTTGTTGAACGTGATCGTGGCGATCTCGCCCTCTTTTTCATACTTGACGTACTTGTAAGCCATTCCGCCTCCATTATTGATGAATTGTTCTCAATGCTAGCATTCCGGCGTTCGATATGTCAATTTGGGGCATGTTGGCGCTAACGTGCATTGACCCATCGCAAAAACAGGGTGTAGAATTCGGTTAGAGGCAAGGAAGTAAGAGAGTGAACTTGCACGAGTCCTGTGGCATCTTCGGGGTGTATGCGCCCAACGAGGACGTGGCAAGGCTTACATTCTTTGCCTTGTTCGCTCTTCAACACCGGGGCCAGGAGAGCAGTGGCATCGCCACCACCAGCGGCAATGGTATCTTCCTCCACACCGGCATGGGATTGGTGTCCCACGTCTTCGATGAGCCCGCATTGAGCCGCCTGCCCGGAGTCAGCGCCATCGGGCACAATCGCTACTCGACAGCCGGTTCCAGCCGTTTGGCGAACGCTCAGCCGATTGTGGTCGACACTCCCGACGGCAAGCTAGCCTTGGCCCACAATGGGAACATCATCAACGCCGTGCCACTGCGCCAGGAGCTGGAAGAGAAGGGTTTTCACTTCGCGACAACGACGGACTCCGAGGTCATTGCCAATCTCATCGTGTCTTCTCCAGGAAGCAACCTGGAAGAGAGGATAAGCGCCGCCATGAAGCGGCTGCAGGGTGCATACTCACTGGTTCTGCTCAACGAGAGGGCTCTGATCGGTGTCCGTGACCCGATGGGAGTGCGCCCGCTGTGTCTGGGAAAGATGGAAAACGGCTGGGTGCTGGCATCAGAGAGCTGCGCCCTCGATCACATAGGCAGCAACATGATCCGGGAGGTCAACGCCGGCGAGGTGGTGACCATCGACGCCTCCGGCCCGCGGGGTTTCCAGGCGACCGAACCTCAGACGCAAGCGCTGTGCGTTTTTGAGTACATCTACTTCGCCCGCCCGGACAGCACGATAGGCGGACGGCTTCTCTACCGCGCCCGCGAGGGGATGGGGCGGGAGCTGGCCAGAGAGTACCCCGTGGACGCTGATCTGGTTGTGGGCGTTCCTGACTCAGCTACGGTGGCAGCCATCGCCTACGCCAAGGAATCCGGCATTCCATATGGAGAAGGGATGCTCAAGAATCGCTACGTGGGGCGCACTTTCATTCAACCGGACCAGCGGATCAGAGAACTGAGCGTCGGCCTGAAGTTCAACCCGTTGAGAGACATCATAGCCGGCCAGCGACTGGTTCTGGTGGATGACAGCATCGTCAGGGGCACCACCACACCACGGGTGATCAACCTGCTCAAGAAAGCGGGCGCCAAGGAAGTGCACATGCGCGTGTGCGCTCCACCCATTAGCTATCCCTGCTTCTTCGGTGTGGACATGGCCACACGCTGGGAGCTGATAGCCGCCCGCAAGACCATACCTGAAATCCGGGAGTTCATCAACGCCGACTCCCTGGGCTATTTGAGCCTGGAGGGATTGATCAAGGCGGTGTCTCTGCCCAAGGACAGCCTCTGTCTGGCCTGCCTGACCGGGGACTATCCCATCCCGGTTCAGCTTGAGATGGACAAGCTGGCATTGGAGTCACTGCCCGCAGAACGGGTTCATTCCAAGTAGGATGTCAAGACCGAGGTCCCGAGCGCCCCTACAGAGTCATGATGTCACGGTGCAGCGGGACGCTGCCGGGAGTTTGAGGTTGTCCCTCAATTCCTTCTTATCCATCCCCCAAGAATGGGGGATCCAGGGGGTTGAAAGCGGCTGTTTACCAACTTGCAGCAGGATGGTGGGCACAGCCCACCCTACGCGCCGGATTCCTGCTTCCCGTATTCGCTAGGACAGGCTCCACGGCCATGTTGAATGGCTACTCCAGGGGCGCTACACTAAGGGAGGGAGGCCCCTAGTCAGACAAGATGAGAAAAACCAAGCAGACGTACGCCGCCGCCGGCGTCGACATCAGTGCAGCCGATCGAGCCAAGGAACTGATCAAGAAGCATGCCCGCTCCACTCTGCGGCCGGAGGTGCTCAGCGATATCGGTTTCTTCGGCGGATTCTTCGAGATTAAGGGCTACCGCGAACCGGTGCTGGTGTCCAGCACCGACGGCGTGGGCACCAAGCTGAAAATCGCCTCTGTCCTGGGCAAGCATGATACGGTGGGCATCGACTTGGTCAATCACTGCGTCAACGATATCCTGACGTGCGGTGCCGAGCCCCTCTTCTTCCTGGACTACATCGCCTTGGGAAAGATGGTCCCGGAGACGGTGGAGGCCATTGTGAAAGGGTTGGCCAAGGCTTGCCGCGAAGTGAACTGTGCCCTGATAGGGGGCGAGACCGCCGAGATGCCCGGCATGTACGCCCCGGATGACTATGACTTGGCGGGATTCATTGTCGGTGCGGTAGAGAAGAGCCAGCGCCTCGACCAAAGCCGGATACAGGCAGGTGATGCCATACTGGCCCTGCCCTCCACCGGCCTGCACACCAACGGATACTCGCTGGCACGCAAGGTTCTTGGCGAGGAGCCTGCTGCATTGAACAAGCGCTACGCCGAACTGGGGCGCACCCTGGGAGAAGCGCTGCTGGAGCCCCACCGGTGCTACTTGAACCAGATCAAGCCGGTGCTGCCATGGGTGAAGGGCATGGCTCACATCACCGGAGGCGGATTCGAGGGCAACGTGCCCCGCGTGCTGCCGAAAGGTCTCGGAGCCCATTTCGACAAAGGATCATGGCCCATTCCGCCGGTCTTCCCGCTCATACAGCGGCAGGGCAAGATTGATGATGCGGAAATGTACCGCGTGTTCAACATGGGCGTGGGCATGGCCGTAATCTGCTCCCCGGACGAGGTGAAGCGACTGAAGAAGTCGATGCCGGAGGCCAAACTCGTCGGTGAAGTGATCAAACAGAAGGGCAAGACAAGGGTAATCATAGATTGAAGAGACATGAGTGTAGGGGCTTCCTGTCAGCTCTTTCCCTGGATTCCCGCCTCCGCGGGAATGACAAAGTACGGTGCAGCGGGACGCTGCCGGGAGTCTGAGGGTGTCCCTCAGTTCTCCTTCTTCTCGCCCCCAAGAGTGGGGGACGAAGGGGGCTGACCGGAACCCATCACGGTATCTGAATTACTTGGAAGGGAGAGACAGCAGATGCGAGCAATTCTGAGTGTTTCCGATAAGGCCGGGCTGGTTGATTTCGCCAAAGGCCTAGCCAAACTGAATATCGAGATCTTCAGCACCGGCGGCACCAAGGACGCCCTGAAGAAAGCCGGCGTGCCGGTACACGGCGTTTCCGATATCACCAACTTCCCAGAGATTCTCGACGGGCGGGTGAAGACGCTGCACCCGGCGGTCCACGGCGGCATCCTAGCCAAGCGCAACAACAAGAGCCACATGGAACAACTGGCGGAGAAGGGCATGGGCACCATCGACATGGTGGTGGTCAATCTTTATCCCTTCATCCAGACCATCGCCAAGGAAGGCGTCACCCTAGAAGACGCCCTCGAGAACATTGACATAGGCGGCCCGACCATGATCCGGGCCGCAGCCAAGAACTTCCCCGACGTGATCGTGGTGGTGGACCCGGCTGACTACGGCCCGGTGCTCGAAGAGCTGACCAAGGGCAAGGTCGGTCTGGACTTGCGGCGGAAGCTGGCTCAGAAGGCTTTCCAGCACGTGGCCTACTACGATACCGCCATCGCCCAGTACCTGCGGGGCGAAGAGAAAGGCTTCCCCGATGTGATGACCATCGCCCTGAAGAAACGCGCCAGCCTCAGCTACGGAGAGAACCCGCACCAGCAGGCAGCTTTCTACGAGGAGGAATCACCCAAGAAATGCGTGCCCAGCCTGGTCTCCGCTTCCCAGTTCGGCGGCAAGGAGCTGTCCTTCAACAACATCCTGGACCTGGAGTCGGCCGTGAATTCCGTGATGGACTTCCCGTTGCCGACCGTGGCTATCATCAAGCACAACAACCCCTGCGGCCTGTGCAGCAACAATGATCTGGCGGAGGCTTACCGCCAGGCGCTGGCCGGGGATCCGCTGGCCGCCTTCGGCGGGGTGGTAGCCACGAACCGCACCATCGATAAGGCCACCGCCGAAGAGATATATAAGACGCACTACGATGCCATCATTGCCCCGAAATATGCCGACGATGCCCTGGCGCTGCTCAAGCGCAAGAAGGACTTCCGGATCGTTGCCCTGGGTGTGGACATTCTGCCGACCAAGGGCGAGCCGCGCTACCTGGACTTCCGGCGCGTCCGGGGCGGCCTGCTGGCCCAGACTCCGGACTACATCACGGAAAAGGAGCTGACGCCGAAGACGGTG
>Ga0105097_10001540_pt1 | contig 11092 bp, 13 predicted proteins | sample PPLLak12cMay2015_FD_87035 | JGI IMG/M metagenome (GOLD analysis project Ga0105097, IMG submission 87035) | Freshwater sediment microbial communities from Prairie Pothole Lake near Jamestown, North Dakota, USA - PPLs Lake P7 Core (1) Depth... | ecosystem: Environmental > Aquatic > Freshwater >... | reverse complement strand
TATAGGCACCGCTCGTATTGACGAAGGGATCACCGCCCCCATCGACTAGAATGATGCCGCCGGGAACGCTGAGTGTGTGACTGGCTTCTTGTGGCTTGATGCGCCAACCGTTGATGAGGAAGGCGTAGATGGGGATGGTCGTCCCAGCCGTTTGGTCGATGCTGTCGCCGCCGACAGACGAGAACGCAGGAAGATACTTGGAGTTGTCATCAGTTGAGACCCAGTCGACCCAACGACTCCACAGGTCGACCACGTTGAGCGTGGTCGTACCTGTGGTGAGGTTGATACGTTTCGTGGGCCCGTCGAATTCAATAGCCACGGGTCATCCCAACTTAGGTTACGCGGGGTTGCTGTATCCGCGATCCTGTTCAGCCGTCAACGTGATTGCCTGTCCTACGGCGCGAGTGATGTTGTGTGTGACAACCACAGGCTTTGCATAACCCGGGTTACCAGCGACGACGGTCACCGCAGCGGTCGTCGCGTTGGCGCGTCCACCCTGCACGTTGGTGTCATATGCGAAGGTCCATGAAATCGATGATGCGTTGACGACTCCTGCGATGTTTGCGCCCGCAGCGTTTTCGACAACGACGGCATCAGCAGCCCCATAGTTGCCTGCGGGGTTCGTCGTGAAATACATGCGGTAGTAGCCGTTTGTATTTCCCGTTTGCAGCGGGCTGTTGAAGTTGAGCGACCCGGCGGCCGTATACGGTTCCTGGCGAGGGGCACCAGTATCGTCGTAAAAGACGAGTCGGTTGATGTCGTTCGGGTTATAGTTGTCGATGTAGACGCCGTTCGTCGTATAGAGCGTGTCACCGACGAAGTAGAGGAGAGGACTTGCCGTCTTTCCGATGACGCCGCTAGTGTTCGCGTCAATGTCGGTCGCTTGGCGCAAGAGATACTGGACCTTCGTGTAGATGTTCTCTGCGTTCGCGCTCGCGCCGTCGATGACTACGGAGAAGTCGTATTCCGTACCACCGATGTTTCGGGTTGCTGTCGAGCCCCAGTAGGTGACATCGATGGCAGTATACGGCGCATTCGAAGATACGGTCGCGTCGTTGGCAAGGATCTTGATGTCTGCTTCGTTCGTGAGAGGCAGACCGATCTTCCACGCACCCGTGGTGGACTCACCGATAGCGGTGAGGGACGCCTGAGCATACTTGTAGGCGTATTCACGGACGAAAATCTGGAAGAAGTCGCGGTCATCGAAGGCGCCGTTGGTGGCATCCCCGAAGACTTGGAGGCCTTCGTTCAGTTCGTCTGTGAAGGTCGTATTCGCCGCAGGACCGCCAGAGATTTTCTGGTAGTAAATCTGCGCGCCGGGGTTGATGTTACCAAGGGAGACCACACCGACATACTGCCGCGCGAGGGCGCCATTGGCCAAGTATTCCGACCATCCTGCGTCACGCAGACCCTGACGGGTCGAGTCATCAGCAGGCTTCCATCCGTTATACGATGCACCGTCGAAGCCCCACACGAACATGCCTGCGCGGGGGTCTCCGATGACGTATCCGGGGAAGGGATACTTGTTGTAGTCTGCGGTCGTCCACAACTCAACGAACTTGGAATACAGCGCCTGTGCGGTTGCTCCATCCTTCGCCACGTAGTTGTTGGCGACGTTCAAGGTAAACGTCTTGGCCGACGTATTGACCGTTAGTTCTACACCAACGCCCAACAGATCGGGATCGATAATCTTAGCCATTAGTCAATCTCCTGCGCTTCGATAAGAACGGCGCTATCGCTATTCCAGAATTTCCACAGGCCGTTGCCAAGGTGCGCTCGACCCGTAATTGGTGTCACGACGCCATCATCAAAGACGATTTCGTGTAGGTTCGTGTATCCGTCTTTTCCGATCAACTCACGAACGGATGATTGTATAATGTGAATGTGCTTCGAATCCATTATGGTCCTACCGGGTTCAAGTATCCAAGGTCGGCTTGTTGCTGCACCAACAATGTGATGCCCGACGACCCCAATTGCAAGTTGTCGTAACGGAGCCATTTGTATCCCGGCTTCGTCACGGTGATAAAGATGTTCGCACTATTCGCGTTGTAGTTCCACGAAAATGTGCCGGTTACATTGTCGTTTCCCGCGAGTTCTGTCAAGTCGGAGAACAGATACACATACACTTCCGACCCGCTGACCAGCCCCGACATCGAAAGCGTCTTGGGGTTGGTGATGTTCGTAGTTCCGCCATTGGTATTTATGTATGTCGCAGGGTTCGCGGAGTTGATACACTCAATCGTCACGTTGCCGGTTGCAGTATTCTCAATGTCATACGCATTACCGACGAAGGTGAGCCCGTTCGCGGTGTAGCTCCCGTTCGCGGTGATACGAATAGCGCGATTGCAGTTGATGAACTTGCTGTCCGTGATGGCAGCCAAGTCCGTGGTGGCATTGATGATAAGTGCGGTCTGCCCGGAAATGGGGGCCGTGTTCTTTACGTCCTGAAACGTGCAGTCTACAATGGTGGCGCCGTTCGGTGTAATAGTCCCGAAGTTCTTGAACGTGCATCCACGAATCGTTGTATTCTGCGTGAGTGTCGCGGCCCGCATCTCTGAGAACTGCGATCCAAAGAGACTCACGACCCCATACTGCCCCACATCAAGCGTCCAGACGGCGTGTGTGTTCCCTGTCGGGTTCCCTGCACCTTTGACGGTTGTGCCGTCAGATACCAGCCCGGTGTTTGAATCGTAACTGCCGAACGTGAGTGTGGTGTTGTTTGTGCTGGCCGCAGACGAACGCACGATAAACTGATAGTGGGTGTTCGCAACAGGAAAGTTCCGCCATACGAACGTGTCGCCCTTACTATCAAACTTGGTGTTCGCAGACTGTGTGGTGGTCCCAAAGTTGAACTTTCCCGCGCCGAAGTAGATGTTGCTGTCCTGCGTGAGAATACCCCACGCATTCGTGCTGTTCGCGGCGATACCAAGAATGTCCGCCATCGTGCCGGGGGTCCCTGAGGTGTCACCTGTGTAGGTGAGCCCTGTGCCGTAGCGTGTCGCGTCAAGTAGAAAGTTCACAGGACGGACCGCGCCTGCTCCAACGACGGCGACAACCTTTTCACGACCACCGATACGTCTGATAGCGGAGGTGTTACAGGTACCGTTGGATGCGTCGGGCGTCGAGAGTGGATCGACAACGTAACAGACCCATCCTGCGAGCGCATCTTCCGCGCCACCAACGAACCACGACTTTCCGTTTGAGGGCCCGAATGTTGGGGAGGCGCCCACAATGGTGGGAGTCGCATCACTTGAAATGGAGACCGCGAGTCCGCCGTTCGCTTTGCTGTCCATCTGTGGAACGGAAATGGACTTCAGCCATTGATAGATGTGCGCGCCGTTGCTGGAGAAGTCGATGGCGGCGGCTGCGTTTGTGAGCGCCCAGTTGGTGTTGTTTGAGACACGACCACCGATGCAGTTCGCGGATTGCACATAGGTGTCTGGGCTCGCAGCAATAGCCGTCGCAAACCCGGCGGTGGGCGATCCTAACGAGAGATAGTTCGTCGTTGCGTCCGCGAGGTTGACGTTGACAAGGTCTGTGCTAACAGCAATCGCCATACTTAACCGCCCGACTGCAAGGTGAGTTCATACGTGACTTGGAGCGAGTCCTGTCCTGCGGTGAGGTTGATGACGGCGAACTTCGAGCGGTCCCATAGTGTGCCTGCGCTGGTCGCGGAGAACAGCCCGTGTTCCGTAATCGCAATCACGCCCCCAGTATCCGGTGCGAGCGTCCCGATAGTTGTATAGACCCCACCCGTCGATGACTGCGACCCTGTCGGGCGCGTGCTGTCAAGCGCATACTGGGTCGTCAGTTCTGTTTGGAGTGCCACATCAGCGATACCTTCGTTGTTCGTGCCTGTCCCGAACCCGTGATACTTGAAGTTACTGATGGTGAATGTGCCCGCGAACGCTGCGGCCAGCGCGGTGACGCCTGCTGTCGTGACGACGCGAGTTGAGAGCACCCCACGTTCAACGAGACTTCCGCCGAAAGCGCGAGCAAGTTCTGTCACATCGGTGTTGATAGCGAGCAGATGCCGCAGCCGCTGCTCTACGTCAACAGACAGGAGGTTCCACTTGGGGCGATAGATGGTGCCGGAGAGTTTGGATTGTAGGACCACTTCTCCACCAAGGATTGGTGAGCGTGGAGCTAGGAAACGTTGGATGAAATTCATACGAGTCGTGCCTCCAGCACCGCGAGCGCCGCGTCGAGCGACGGCCCGTTTCCGCCAAGTTTATCACCATCCGCATTCGTCAGTTCAAGTCGCATCGTTCCATCCGGGCGCGTGAGGACCGTGTAGGTGCCCCCTTTAGGCGCGAACTTACGTAGGCAAAGTGTGATGCGGTCGATGAGTTCTGGCATAGTATTCTTATTTAGAGTGTCGGCACTACGTCAAATACGGTGCAGCGGAACGTGACCACCGTGGTTAACTCTGCCGCATCGGTGCTGGTCGTCACAAAGTCAAGCTGGCCCAACGAAACGGGGAACACATCACTAAACTGAATCTCCACGATGCTCTTTTCAGTATCCGGTTCTAGGATATAGAGAATCGCGGAGGTCTTCTCTACTTCTCGCACGATGGGACGCGGATTGGCAATACGCTTGCTCCGTGTCTCGCGGAACTGCTTGACTTCCTCATACGAGTGCGGAAACCCGTAGCCTTGGAGCCACCACAGGAGCGAGGTATACGCCTTAAACTGCGCGTCGATGCGATAGTTCACATCAAACGTCCCGTATTCCAGATGGTCCCCGACCTCCTGCACCGTCGCAAACGGAGTCGCACGCTTCACCGCAGAACTGAGGATGCTAGGGAGCACCACACTCTGCGCGAAGAACGTCAAGTCGGGCAGCGCCTCAATGTGGAACCGAAAGTGATTCCCATAGAGGATGTTCGTGCTGCTGAACCGTTCTGTCGGTTCGTAGATGAGGATGTCGTCGCCCATTAGTAAATCAAGTGCTGAATGAAGTTGTGGAACGCGCCGTAGGATAGTGTGCCTGTTTTGACCCACTCATACGCAAGCTTAGTGGCCTGTTCTTCTTTCCCGACACCCCATAGGTCCACAAGTTTCTTGACACGCTGTTGCACCGAAGGGTCAAGGGGGACCAGACGGTCGGAGTATTCTATGCCGACTCGTTCGTTTTCTGCGAGTGCTTTGACGGCGGCTTCAACGAGAGGGTCTTTGTTATCCACGCATACCTCCCCCGCCGCCTCCAAAGTCTCGAATGACGAGCCACGACCAGTTCGTAAGTTCCCGCTGGTCGGCTGAACTGAGTTCTGGGTGCTGGCGAAGAACTTTCGTAACTGCGGCTTGGCAGCGTCGAGTGAGGTCCGCTTCCTGCACGATGTCATACACCGCTTCACGGATCTCTGTTTTGATGTCGTCCGTGTCGCGTGTTTGCGCTTCAAGTATCCGCTGGGCGGCTTCGATGAGAGGGTCTTTGGTGTCCATTATTCTTCCTTGAAACGGAGGTATGTGCTGCCACAGAACGCGCAGCGATACGTGCCGTAGGCGAGACCCCCACCGGTATAACGACTGCCCGGTTGAACGGTGTATCGTGTATCGCACCCCACACACGTTCCGACGTATGTTATCCCGTCATTAAACGCTTTAAGGTTGACAGCCTCAGACAGCACCTTGACCGTCGCGGTGATGAGGGGGTCCTTAGTGTTCATGTTAGTAGCTATCCACAAGTCTGTCGAGTTGGCGTGCGACGATCTGGAGCTTATCGCCGATGCTCGCGTCCTCTATACGGGCCCGACGCCCCGCAGAGTCCAACAGCGCCACCGCGACTTGGATGACATCCGTGAAATGATAGTCTCTGGACTCCGCGAGCGTGTCCTTGAGAAATCGGCTCAAGTCGGAACCTTCGGAAAGGAGTTTGGCTGCCGCTTCTACGAGAGGGTCTTTGGTGTTCATAGGGTGTTACCGATGTTGGGGAAAATGGTAAACATAGTATTGCTCTGTCTTTCTTGGTGGGGCGCTCGGCCCACATGGGGTATTTAGCCCCCTAAAACACGAAGGGGCGAGCATTTAGGATAGCTCGCCCCTGTCGATGTTGTGCTATGCAGCAAGCTTACATGAGGTTGCTGACAGACACTTTCCGGTAATACTGGTTCGTGTTTGACACGACCGAACCGTCGCTGGTGCCGTCTGCGTTGCTGAATGGGTTTGCGACCACTCCGTAACGAGTCTGGAACCCGATCTTCGGCTGGAACGAGTTGGGGTCCTGAGCGCGAAGCATCTGGAGCGGAACGTATGGGCAGTAGAACAGCCCTGCGTCATACGGCGATGCGCCACGGAAGCCAACAACGAAGTGCTGGTAGTTGCTGATAGGAGCATACGGGTCAATGTAGACCTTGTAGCGTCCCTGTAGCGTTCCGGCGAACGTGCTGCCCATGTCGTCCACAGTCAGGTTGGCATCGTATGCGCTCTGGTAGTGGAGGATGTCTGCGGCCGCAAGTGCGCTTGCGATGTCAGACGAGCAAACCACGATGTTGCCCTTCCCACGACGGGTTGCCTTTGCGATAGCATTGGCTTCGCGCTCGATCTGGAAGAACATGCCCTTGAAGCGTTCCACCATCCAGCGTCCGTCTGAGTCGGTGTCGAGGTTGAAGATCCCTGCGGTGCTGGTGTTGTTGTTCGCGCCAGTCACAGCCGAGAAGTAGATCGTGCGAACGATCTCACGGTTGATCTCGGCGAGGATTTCAGCCGACAGGATGTTCGCGAGTTCGGTCTCAGCGTCCAGTCCATGCACAGCCTTGAGGTCCTGCGCGATCTCAATCGTGTATTCAGCCTTGAGCTTCCGTGTCTTTGCAGTCACGGTCACCTTGTCGATGCTGAATGCCATTTCAGGGATGCTCGTATTCGGAGCAATCGCGCCTGATGCGTTCACAGCCGACAAGCGGGGTCCAAGACCTTCACCCTGTAGCGTCGTCATACCCGTTGCGTAGGTGTATTCCGTGCTATTGGCGAGTCCGCCTGTGCTGTTGGTCGTCGGCGAAGTACCTGTCTGCGACCCACCGAGGCCAGCAGATGAGAACGCCGTGTTGGCTTCATAGAACAGAGCTTCGTTCGCGCCGTTCGCGTTGGTCGTGTAACGCGACTTGAGGGCGAAGATGAGGCCCGTAGGACCCGTCATCGGCTGCACACCGCAGATGTCGTAGGCGATGAGATTCGGCATCGACCGGCGGATGAGCGAGATGAGAATAGGATCGAACCCCTGAAGGTCCGCCCGTGGGAACGCGCCAGCGTAGTTTGCAGGAGCGTCTTCCTGTAGCACAGAGGGAACGTTCTTAAGCTCCCGCGCTGTGTTTTCGAGAAGAATGGTGGTAACTCTCTTCTTCCATGACTCCTTGATTGCCGGAACGTCAGGATGATCGATTACCGGTGCCCACTTCTTCTTCACTTCTTCGGTCAGAAACATCTGGTCTGCCATTTGTGTTAACTCCTACAATCTGTGCGCTTTCGTTATGACGGGCGCCTCTGGGTGTATTTAGAAATCTAGTGGCTTACGCGCCGATTTACCACTGGGACGCCTTTGCCTGTGACGAGAGCGTTTGGGCAATTGTGTCTACCAACGGGTCGTTGCTCTGTCTCAGTGACTTCGGAACAACCTGTTCTTGAACATCATCTTCCGGCAACCGCGTCATTTTCGGTGTCTTTGCTGATGGATTGCTTGCGAAATAGCTTTCCTTCAACAGCGTCACCTTCTCGCGGAAGTCCTTTGCTGACGTATACGGGGTGCTCTCTGCGAGCTTCTGAAGCTTGGCGCCCTGCGCCTCGCTCAGTCCCTTGCCGAACTCAGCCACGATGCGGGCCTTGTTCGCAGCTTCAGCAAGTCTGCGAAGCTTCAGCTTGTCGCCGTGGACACGATTGAGTTCACGACGGAGCCCCTGCACTTCCTCAGTCAACTTCTCAACGACATTGACCTTGCTCTCAGGAACAGCGATGTAGTGTTCCTTGAACAGGCGCTGTAGTCCAGACAAGAACTCCTCGGCAAGCTGTGCGCGGAGCGACTGACGGATCTGAACCTGATTCGCTTTGTTCCATTCCTCAACCACGTAGCTGAGGTAGCTGTCCATCTGCTTGGCAAGGACGGCTTCGCGCTTTGCGGAACGCGACTCAAACAGTCTCTTGTAGTGGCGATGAAGCTGTGCGGCGACCTGCTTGGTCGTTTCGCGGATAGCAGCCTCGAATACGACGCCAACTTTCTTCTGTGTCTTGGCGCTCATGTTCGCAGACTCGAAGAGCTTTGCGTCAGGAAGCTTGATGCGGATCTTCACGGCCTCTTCGACCTTCTTATCCTCTTCATCGTCTTTCTTGGCAAAAGGATTCTCGTCCTCTTCCTTGACTTCTTCCTTGTCGCCGTTTTCATCGTCTTTCTTGGCAAAAGGATTCTCGTCCTCTTCCTTCACTTCTTCCTTGTCATCCTCTTCCTTGTCTCCGTCTTTCTTGAGCCAAGGTGGCTGCTCGTCTTCCTGAAGTTCGTCGTCCTTTGCGTCCTCTTTGGCCTTCTCGCCATCTTCGGCCGCATCAGTCTCTTCCTTGACCTGCTCGTCGTCCTCATCGTCGATGGACACCTCTACGGGAGGAGCATCTTCAAACTGGTCGAGTTCGCGGTCGAGGTCGTCAACGTCGGAAGGACCTTCGCCTTCGTCGCCGAAATCGATGTCAAGCTCGTCATCTTCTGCGACGGTCTTGAGGTGCGAAGCTTCAGCGCCGACAGCCTTCGGGATCGTTGTGTCCGTACCGATGCCCTTAGCAGCATCGATCTTGTATGCGTCGTCGCCCCCGGTGTTATCCCACGTTGGGCCACCAAGAGTCTCGTAGGAACCGCCCTTCAGGTTTGAAGCTTCGCTGTTCTTCGGAGAAAGACGCTCTTTATGAGTTGAGTTGACCAAGTCTGCCATTGCTGCTTACCTCGCTTGAGGAAATCTACCAAAACGATTTCGGTTATTATTTAGTATTAGCGGCGCTTCAATACCGTTGTTCCGTTCACTTTGATGGCTTTCAGGAACCGCTCAAAGACTGCGGCTTCTACGAGCCGCTTTTCCGCGACTTTCTTCTTCGGCGCTTCCTGTAGCTCCCGCTTGTATTGCCGAATCTGTGCTTCTGTGAGCACCCCACCGTCCCACACCCACTCTTTGTTCTCCATGATCCCCCGCACGAACGCATTAGGGGCCGATGGATCGGCAACAATGTCCGCTGCGGTGGCCAAGTAGAAGTCCTCGCCCACAATGTTCCCCTGCGAGGTAGTCTTCAGCGACCCGACGCCCCGTGAGGAGACACCCAGCTTGACGCCTTCATCGATGAGCGCCTTGACGATCTGGCCGTTTGGGGTGTGGAGGATCTTGGCTTTCCCGTGGAAGTCATTACCACTCTGCGTCATCTCGGTGATCATGTGCGACACACGGTCCAAGTTGATCTGCGGAGAGTCGGGGTGTCCAAGCTCGCCAAGCGCCCGTCCTTCACGGATGAACTCTTTGGTGTAGCGAAGCACCTCTCGCGTGAGAATTTCAAGCGGATACACGCGCCCGTTGCGGTTCTTGATCTCCGCTTGCAGGAACGGCCCTTCCACGAAGTAGGACTTCGCGCCCGCTTCCTCAACGATGAGGGGCTTCACGCTTTCGCATACTTCTGTGATGAGTTTCATAGGTGTTCCTTACTTCCCTGCGAGTAGACGGACCGAACGTGTCCGCATGGTATTTAGAGCCTCCGATAGCGGCTCATCGGTGCGAACGCACTTGCGGCAGCCACACTCTGGGCACTTCGCAGGGAAGTCGCCCATCCAGACGTTTCCGCAGTCGTGGCAGAGGAGCTTTTCTTTCTCTTCCTTGATCATATGCGACTCTCCATACAATTCTTTACCGGCTTTCTTTACATACTTTGTCGGGACGCTCACCGCGACCATATCCACATACGGAGAGTAGCTGGGTTCCGCAGGGACACCGATCCGTGCGAGGCGAGCGACGATCTCCTTCGGCCGACCCCAGTCCTTGTAGAGGTTGAAGTTGGCGAACCCGTGACGGTCCTCATCCCCGCTGTATTCATCCCCGCGCACATCGATCTTCACGACTTCGGGAGAGACTTCCTTGACATCATCCAACGTCAAGCGTCCCGGCGCAGAGAAGATGACCTTCCCCTTGCGGTCCCATCCATAGGTCCGGCGATAGGCACGGTCCTCTTCGGTATCTTCTGCAACGTATGACACAACATCCCCCTGTGCATTGACCTTTACGTCGCTGACGCCGCAGATAAGTTCTGTCTCCGCAATGTCGCCCGTTTCATCAAAGATACGCTGAATGTCCTTGTGCGGTAGGGACTCTTCCTTCGCGTATATCTTGGTCTTGTTGCCCGACGCGCACTTCCCGCAGACGGTGCCCAGTTTCGCATCGCTCGCGGAGAGAGGCTTGCGGCATTGAGCGCAGTTCGGGTCTTTCTCCCACGCCTCACGATAGTAAGTCTTCAGTTCTGCTTCGGGGATTTTCCCATCGCCGTAGCAGACAGGACATTGGTCGATGACGCGGCCAGGCTTGCGCGGCGCACCCTTGCACGCGGGGCACGTTACCCACTTTTCTGGTGTGAAGGGCGCGGACTCGCTACGGAACGTTGCCATCCCGCGCTTGTGGGCGCACGCTTTGCAGACTGTCTTGCCGCTGTCGGTGAGGACCTCGCCGTCCGCTTTCCCACAGTCATCGCACTTGTCGCCTGCGGCTTCGCTCCACGCCACATCGACCGACTCTTCGAAGTCATCGTCAAAGTGCATCATCTCAACGTCGATGCTTCCGCAGTAGGGGCACGTATAGTCGCCGTCCGGGCAGTTTTCTGACCCGACGAACTTCTTAAAGCACTCGCCGCACCGGATGTCCGGCTTCTTACCCCGTTTGAACAAGTCAAGGAAGCCTTCGTGTATCTGCATCTTCGCAAGCGCCTGCTTGACCGCTTTGTAGATGCGGTCCGCGACACGATTCACATCCTTGTCGTATTGGTCCGCGCCGGTCTTGAAGTCGATGTAGTATTTGCCCGTCGCCGCAACTTTTCGCTGGTCGGGGAAGTTCAACGCGCCGACCCACTCTGTTGCGTCGAGTGTGCCC
>Ga0105097_10001539_pt1 | contig 11093 bp, 10 predicted proteins | sample PPLLak12cMay2015_FD_87035 | JGI IMG/M metagenome (GOLD analysis project Ga0105097, IMG submission 87035) | Freshwater sediment microbial communities from Prairie Pothole Lake near Jamestown, North Dakota, USA - PPLs Lake P7 Core (1) Depth... | ecosystem: Environmental > Aquatic > Freshwater >... | reverse complement strand
GCCTCATGAGTTATCGGGTCGTAAGCGCCCAAAACGTTATGACGTTTGCGGCCCCTGGCCGATGGCAGTAACAGGCGCGTGAAGCACCACACCATCACCTAGAATGCGCCCATCACGAAATGCGCTGCATTTACAAATAATACCGAGCGTTTACCTTGTTTGGCCTCGTCCAGAAGCGGCTGCAACTTTTGGTCGTGAAACACCTGCTGTGCCTGGCGTTGTTTCTCATCTTCCATAGCTTTACCGGGAACTAAGCCATAACGCCTGCATTTCATACCCATCTTCTTCAGAAACGTCTGACAGGCGGAAAGCTTTAGGCGAACCCCCGTTTCTTCAAAAATCATTTCAATGGCATGGTTGACCGTATAAGGTGGCTGCTTTTGAAACAGTGTTCTTAGTTGTTCGTTACACGGCTCCAACTGGCTCTTTGGCCTACGGTAGTTTTCTTTTAACAAGCCTGCCAAGCCACCCCCGACGTATTTTTTGATAGCATTGGTAACGGTGTCTTTGTCAACTCGCGTGATGTCCGCAATTTCATGGCAGGGACGACCCTTCGCTCTGAGATAGACAATCAGGCATTTCTTCCGGATCCGCGGATTAGCAGCTAAAAACATCTCTTTATAAAGATCGTCCAGTTGTTTTTCGCTTAGTTTCAGGGTGACCATGTTGATACTTAAGAGCAAGATTTGGTTAATTAAGCACTTTTCACTACATTTTCAGCCAAAGTGAAAACCGAAAACTTGAACGTTCGGAGTAGATATACCCATGTCCTGAACAAGGGTGGGCGTGGGGTGCGGAGTTCTCTGGGTATGTAGAAGATCGGTAACCAGCGTAAAAGTTACAGGAAAATCCCGTATGGGTAATAGCAACCCCACAAGGTGTATGACGCTTCGATTATATACCTGAACTGCAACAAGCAATACAACATGCTGCACAAAGATACTCAGCCCAGCCGCTCAAACAAATGATACCCAACCTCTCCGGCAACTTTACTTTTCAGTTGCCGCCAGTTTCCTGGCATTCCATCAAGCTTTAGCGTACTTTCCGCTTCAACATAGATTTTTGCGTGTTTACTCAACCAGCCTTTTTCTTCCAGCCACTGACAGGTCTGAACGGCCAATCCCATGGCAAAAGGCGGATCAATAAACACCACGTCAAAAGGCTCGGCATCACCCGCCAGAAAGCGGAATACGTCCGACTGAACTATTTTTATCTGGTCGGCGTCCAACTTGACGGCATTTTCTTTTAAAGCTCGGCAGGCCAGTGGATTATTTTCTACCTGGATGACAAACTTGGCTCCCCTGGATGCCGCTTCAAAGCCTAAAGCGCCGCTGCCGGCATATAAATCCAGACAGCGTCTACCAAAAATGTCATTTTGTAGCCAATTGAATACCGTTTCACGCACTCTTGCGGGCGTGGGTCTTAATCCGGGCGCATCGACGAATGTTACACATCGACTACGCCAGTTTCCACCGATGATTCGGAGTTTATTTTGCACTTTTTTCTGCTGATTTGCCGACGGTGATGGTTTGCAGTAGTTGCGTATTAACACGGCGTTTAAAGGCATCGGTTATTGAGGCGGCTGTTACTTGGTCAACTTTTTGTTGAAAGGTATCCAGGTAATCCAGGGGCATATCATAAAAACCGATCATGGCAACATAGCCGGCCAGTTCTTTATTGGTATCAAAACGCATGGCAAAACCACCGGTAATATTTTTCTTTGCGGCAATAAGCTCAGCTTCCGTCGGGCCTTTGGCTATAAAATCGGCCAAGGTTTGGTTGAGCACTTGCAAGGCTTGTGCTGTTTGATCGTTGCGGGTTTGCAAGCTAACGATAAACGGGCCTGGTTTCAACATAGGTATGAAAGCGCTGGATGCACTGTAAGCCAACCCCCGTTTTTCCCTTACTTCTCCAAAGAGCTTGGAAACCAGGCTACCGCCGCCCAATATGTGATTGCCGACATACAGATCAAAATAATCGGGATCTTTGCGAAAAGTGGCTGGCAGTCCAACCAAAACATGCGTTTGTGAGGATGGAAACTCGATGTGTTGCTGTGTTGATTTAAGCGGCATGGTCACGTCCGGCAAATCTCCCCGTTTTTCTCCGACAGGCAATCCGGCTACCAGCTTCTCCGCAGTTTGCTCCGCTTGCTGTTTGGTTAAATCCCCGACAATGACAACTATCGCATTGGCAGCGACATAATATTTTTGATAAAAATTACGCAGATCGGAGCTCTTAAGAGCGGCTACCGTTTTTATCACACCTGATTCAGGATGTGCATAAGGGTGATTTCCATAAAGGGCGTTATAAAAGGCTATGCTGCCCAATTCAGCGGGCGACTCCTCTTGTTGCTTTAAACCTGCCAGAGTTCTGTTTTTTTCCCGTTGAAAGTCGGGTTCGTTAAAAATCGGCTTGGTCAAGATGACTTGCATCGTTTCAAGGGCTTTATCGAATAGGGGTTTATCGGTCAATGTGCGTAACGATACGGTAGCTGAATCAATTGAACTACTTACGCCAAATTGTGCTCCGACACTTTCAAAGCGCTGGGCAATTTCATCGGCATTCCATTTTCCGGCTCCGGTATCCAGTAAATCTGCTGTTAATGCCGCTAGTCCAAACTGTTGTCCGTCACTCGAACTGCCGGCATCAAAAACAACCTGGATATCCACCATGGGTAAATCTTCGGTATGCACATAATAAACGCGGGTTCCTTGCGGCGTTTGCCAGTGTTCAATTTTTGCTGCCGAGTAAGCGAACTGGCTAAATGCCAATAAGATAAAACCTAACAAATAGATACGCATTATTTAGCTCCCTTCTTTTCAGCGGTTGTATTAATAGTTTGTGGTTCCAGGTAAGCAATACTCAGATGATCATCAACCAAATATTTACGTGCTACATCACGCACTTGTTCTGCTGTCACCTGATTGATTTTAGCAACATATTCATCGGCTTTTTGCCAGCCCAAACCCACTGTTTCGAGGGTCCCAATTTGCATAGCTTGATAAAAATTGGAATCCCGCTGGTAGATATCGCTGGCCAAAACCTGCGCTTTAATCCGCTGTAATTCTTCACTGCTGATTAAGTTTTCCTGAAGTTTCTTAATTTCATCCTTCAATGCGGCTTCCAACTCCAATACTGTTTTTCCTTCTGCGGGTGTTGCTTCCAGTTCAAACAAATTGGACATTCTTGAAGTCAGTCCATAGCCGGCACCGGCAGAGACGGCTATCTGTTTACCTCGCACTAATTGTGAGGTCAATCTGGCATTGCTACCGCCATCCAATACGCCCGCTAATACTTCCAGCGCGTAGGCTTCCCATTCATTTGCAGCGGTTTTCAGTACCGGCACTTTATATCCCATTAGAATGGAAGGCAGTTTTGCGGGTACTTTGACAGTCATTTTACGCGCACCCAGCTGATCAATTTCAGTTTGCGGTTTTAACGGTTTAATATCACTGGGCTTAAGTGCGCCAAAATATTTTTCTGCCAGTTCAAAAACGGCCTTTGCATGTACATCACCTACTACAACCAAAGTGGCATTATTCGGTGCATACCAGCGTTGATACCAGGCTTGCAGGTCTTCAACCGTATAATTTGCAATATCCGCAGGCCAACCAATAACAGGATGCTTATACGGGCTGTTGGAATAAGCCATGGTCATAAATTGTTCTTGCATTTTTGCTTGTGGATTATCATCCGTCCGCATTCTGCGTTCTTCAGTTACTACCTGTAGTTCTTTTTTTAATTCTTCGGGTAGCAGGTGCAGATTACGCATTCTATCGGCTTCGAGTTCAAAACTGACTGCCAGCCGTGAAGCCTCCATGGTTTGAAAATAGGCCGTATAATCCTGCCCGGTAAAGGCATTTTCATCACCCCCATTTTCGGCAATAATACGGGAAAACTCACCCGCAGGATGTTTATCCGTACCCTTGAACATCATGTGTTCCAGCATGTGCGAGATTCCGGTAATGCCTCCGGGTTCATAACTGGAGCCAACCTTGTACCAGACTTGAGACACTACAACCGGTGATCGATGATCTTCTTTTACCAGAACTTTTAGACCATTCGCCAATGTATGTTCAAATACTTTTGTTTCTGCACTACTGGTAAACACGGGCAGACACAGTAAGATTGTGCATAGTAATCGTTTCTTCATAACTCCCTCTTTCATGATTGTAAGCGCGTCGGACTATTTCATTAATCAATAGTTCACGGTATTCTATACAATAATATAAAAGTTGGAATTTATTAAACAATGCCTAGCAAATCCTCTGTGTTTTCCTGGAAAAACTACTACACACTTTGTAAACCCAATGTTGTTGCGGAAATGCTTTTTACCGCAGTTGTCGGTATGTTATTAGCTGTACCAGGAATGCCACCTATAGGACCTTTTATTTACGGAACTATAGGCATTGCTCTGGCTGCATCTTCAGCCGCGGCAGTTAATCATTTTATTGATCGAAAAGCGGATGCACAAATGGCCCGCACCGAAAAACGCCCGTTACCTACAGGAGAATTAAGTACGACTAATGTCATTACTTTTGCGTTTGTGTTGGGTCTGAGCTCAATGCTTATTTTGATTTTATTAGTCAATACCTTAACGGCTATTCTGACTTTCCTGTCATTATTTGGTTACGCTATTATTTATACCCTCTATCTTAAGAGAGCGACTCCGCAAAACATTGTCATTGGCGGTATTTTCGGTGCTACACCGCCGCTGTTGGGTTGGTGTGCAATGACTGGAGAAATACATCCTTATTCTCTGCTATTAGCATTAATCATTTACGTTTGGACACCACCGCATTTCTGGGCATTGGCTATCGCCAGACGTGAAGAATACGCAAAAGTGAACATCCCGATGTTACCCGTTACCCACGGCCCTGAGTTTACCCGCTTGCAAATATTGCTCTATACCATCCTGTTGATGATTGTGACATTGTTACCTTATCTAACAGGCATGAGCGGCTTAATTTACCTGGTGTCGGCAGTGTTATTAGGTTTTGGTTTTATTTATTACGCAGTATTGATGATGCGTAAAAAAGATAATAAAACCGCCATGAAAACCTTTGTTTATTCTATCGTTTATATAACACTTCTGTTTGCGGCCTTGTTAATTGATCATTATCTAAATTTTACTTTATGAATTTCACTCATCACGAGCAAACACTTCATCCGGAACATCCGTTCGCAGAGTATATTCGTATTCTCGGCAAAGGCAAAAAAGGCTCAAGACCACTTACGCATGATGAAGCCTATCAAGCTATGAAAATGATTTTAGCAGATGAAGTGCTGCCTATTCAGTTGGGTGCATTTTTAATGTTAATGCGAGTTAAGGAAGAAACACCTGAAGAATTAGCCGGTTTTGTTTTGGCTGCCAGGGAATCATGCAATCTGACAAGTGATAGGGCGTTAGTCGATCTGGATTGGTCATCTTATGCCGGGAAACGTCGTCATTTGCCCTGGTTTCTGTTGTCGGCTCTGTTATTGGCAGAAAACGGTATTAGTGTTTTTATGCATGGTGCTGGTGGTCATAGTGCAGGCCGGTTATATACCCAGGAGGTACTTAAATATCTTGGACTTGAATATTCAAGCTCTATTGAACAAACCAAACAACAGCTTGAACAACAACACTTCAGCTATCTTTCACTGGAACATTTTTGCCCGAAACTGCATGACATCATAGAACTGCGTCCGCTGCTGGGCTTACGCTCACCTGTTCATACACTGGTTCGTCTGTTAAATCCTTTTAATGCAGAATACAGCATTCAGGGAATATTTCATCCGGGTTATCGACCTGTGCATCAACAAGCCGCTGCTTTATTGCAACAGCCCCATGCAGCTGTATTAAAAGGTGAGGGCGGTGAAACTGAACGTAATCCTGATATGGAATGCCTTGTACAAAGCGTACATAACGGTGAATTATTTGACGAAAACTGGCCGGCTTTATTCGCCCGCCGTCACGTCAAACCTGAGGAACTTGATCCACGGCAACTGGCATTAATCTGGCAGGGTAGCGTTGAGGATGAGTTTGCTGAAAGCTCAATCATCGGCACAGCAGCGATTGCGCTTAAGTTATTGGGCAAAGTAAACACACAGCAACAAGCTCATCAACTGGCGACGGATTACTGGTTGAGCAGAGATAAGGAAAAGTTCGCTGGTTCCTGATACAGACATCTATAGTGATTAAGCGAATGCTTTTGATATTCCTGTGTTATCTGCTGCTTTTGCTTATCCTATTTGTTTTTCAACGAAAATTAGTTTATTTTCCAGAAAAATATTCAATCGAACAACAACAAGTACTCGCCGAACGATTAAAACTGAAGCTTTGGCCGTCAAAAGATAATTACCTCGGGTTGATGTCAAAATCGGCCAATACCACCTACAAAGGGACAATTATTGTATTTCATGGCAATGCGGGTTCAGCAATAAACCGGATTTATTATCTGCAAGCATTGGAAAAGCTGGGTTACCGTGTGATCTTGGCAGAATATCCGGGCTATGGAGCCAGAGATGGCTTCCCATCAGAAACAACTATGATTTCGAATGGCATTGAAACCCTGAAACGGGCATTGAATGATTTTGGTGACCCTATTTTTCTTTGGGGAGAATCACTCGGAAGCGGTGTTGTCGGCGGAATTATGCAGACCGGGCAGATTCAAGTAAAAGGCCTTGTGTTAGTCGCGCCATTTGATAGCCTGGCCAACGTTGCGCAACACTATTACTGGTTTTTTCTAGCTAAATGGTTAATCCGTGATGAATTTAACAACATTAAAAATCTGCAAAATTACCAGGGAAGCATAGCGATTCTGTTAGCCGACGAAGATGAAATCATCCCTAATAAATATAGCTTGACTCTCTTCGACTCACTGCACAGTCGCAAGCAACTCTGGACTTTTAAAAATGCAGGCCATAACAGTCTGCCGCTAGCGCCTGAATTGCCCTGGTGGCAAGAGGTTATGCAGTTTGTTGCCGGTCAAAACGGGGTATCCCCGTAACATTGTCTGAATTGAGGTTTACATACCGCAAGCCTATCAAAGTTTCGGCATCGGAGGTAAGGTCGCTCCATATCACTTCCACCTTTCCATTTAATTCCAGTCGCTTGAATTCGAAGTGAGTTTTCGTGCCTTCTTCAACGGATATCGTTTCAGAAAGGCTAATCATTAAACCCTCTACCGAAACGTTTACGGTTTTAAACTCATGATATTCGCCATTTAATAAAATTTGTCCAAGATCAGGCATATTTTTTCGATAGACTTTTCTCTTGTTCGAAGTTTTATCTATATCAAAGGCAATATTTTTAAATTCCAAAGCAAGCAAGATACGATCATTATCTACGTCAACCCTTACCACTTCGGCTTCACCAGCTAATCGCATTTCAGGAAGATACAAATCAATTATGGTCGTCGTCAGTAACATATTAAAAATATACTTAACATCAATGTCTTTTTTATGGCTATTTAATTCAGCAAGAATACCGGTTATCGAGATATTTAAAACAGTTATTTCATGCTCTTCTTCTCCCATGTAAATCAAGCCATATGACGTTAAGTTTTTACGACAAGGCCGATCCAAATTTGAATACATCATTATCTCCTGATTGATTCTTCGCTTAAATTCCAGCTCACACTGTACAAGTTTTTCGAGTGCAATTATAGTGTGTTAACATATATTTACTTATTTTTCGTTCAACCAAAAAATTAATTTTATAGTCATCAAAATTTCGATTCACGCCTCGCGCCATATCATGAAAAAACCATTTATATTGCCCTTTTTATTCTCTTTAGCCGCTTGTACTAGTGTTCAGCCTAAAAACAGTGACAATATATGCGCAACTTTCAGAGAAAAAGAAGATTGGTATGATGATGCAAAAAAGTCGTATGAGAAATGGGGTGTGCCTATTCATGTGCAAATGGCGATTATGCACCAGGAGTCGCATTTCGTCGCGGATGCACAACCACCCCGCACTAGCCTACTAGGCATTATTCCCTGGTTTAGACCCACCAGTGCCTATGGCTATGCGCAAGCTATAGATGAAACGTGGGACGACTATCTTGATAAAGCGGGAAGCTGGGGTGCTGATCGCGACGAATTTGCTGATGCAGCCGACTTTATCGGTTGGTATGGCAACATAAGTCACTCCAGGCTGGGTATATCGAAAGGGGACGCAAAAAATCTATATCTCGCTTACCATGAAGGGCACGGAGGTTATCAGCGCAAAAGTTATTTACAAAAACTATGGTTATATCGAGTAGCGGAGAAAGTTGCTTACCGGGCCAGACTATTTCAAAGCCAATTGGAGGCCTGCAACATGAATTAAAAAAACAAAAACTGTTTTTTTGATAAACTTTCCATTTTTTTACATTAACAAAAAGGCGAATCAGTGAGAAAAATTCAAACCCAAGTTATTTCAATTGTCACCGTTATTCTTATAGGAATTACTATGTTTTCAATGGCTAATGCCACCACACCCGAAGAAAATAAGGCTGCCGGTGCGGCTTTCCTGGCAGAAAATGCTAAAAAAGCCAATATCGTAACTACTGCAAGTGGCTTGCAATACGAAATTTTAACGCCTGGTACAGGCACGATATCGCCTAAAGCAACAGATAACGTAACCGTGCATTACAAGGGTACAACCATTGACGGCAAAGAGTTTGACAGTTCTTACAGCCGCGGCGAACCCACTTCATTCCCTTTAAACAGAGTTATCCCTGGCTGGACTGAAGGAGTGCAATTAATGAAAGAAGGTGCCAAATACCGTTTTTACATTCCCTCAGAACTTGCTTATGGTGAACAAGGTGCGGGCCCAATCGCCCCAAATTCAACTCTGATATTTGATGTTGAACTGATCAAAATCCAATAGTCAAAAGGCGCGGGGTACACTTTGTACCCCGCGTTACACTCCTCGCCAGTCATCCTAACTAAAGAAATCCAAAAACTCGGCATAACCCTGTCAAGGCACTTTGCCTTAAGAAGCCTTGGACCTTTCCCTTTAGCCTTGAACCATGTTTCTATATGTCTACTTACGATCTGTTTGCCACTACGCCCAAGGCGATGGAAACCATTCTTACCGAAGAACTCAAAACTCTCGGCATCAACAATATTAAGGCTACTATGGCAGGTGTTGCTTTTCAGGGTAACCTGGAAACCGCCTATCGTGCTTGCTTATGGTCCAGAACATCAAATCGGATTTTACTGGTATTAAGTTCTTTTGAAGTAAAAACCCAGGAAGATCTTTATAAAGGTGTACAAAAAATCAACTGGTTTGAACATATTGATCCTGAGGACAGTTTTGCAGTTTCGTTCAGCGCCAAAAACTCACAGGCGATTAACAACACCCATTTTGGCGCTTTAAAAGTTAAAGATGCGATTGTCGATCAGATGCGGGAAAAATTTCAAAAACGTCCCGGTATCAATACCGAACAACCTAATATTCGTATCAATGTCTATTTGCATGGCGAAACGGCTAAGCTCAGTTTGGATCTTTCAGGTGAAAGTCTGCATCGCCGTGGGTATCGGGATATAAATATTAAAGCGCCGATGAAAGAAAACCTTGCTGCGGCGATGCTATTGCGTAGCGGTTGGCCTGAAATCGCCAAACAACGCGGCTCATTGATAGATCCGATGTGCGGTTCAGGAACGCTATTGTTAGAAGGTGCAATGATTGCCGCTGATTATGCACCCGGTCCGTTACGCGATTATTTCGGTTTTATTGGATGGAAAAAACACGATGCCGGCTGCTGGAAAAAATTACGCATTGAAGCACAGCAACGCAAAAAAGCGGGCCTGGAAAAGCTTCCTGTTATTGTCGGTTTCGATCAGAATCGTCACACCATCAATGCGGCTCTAACGCATATAGCCAATGCCGGCCTACAAAATAAAATTCATGTTGAGCGTCGTGATATCGAAGACGCAGAACCGGCTGAAAGCTGGAAACCAGGGCTATTAATCTGTAATCCTCCCTACGGTGAACGTTTGGGTGATGAGCAGGAAACTGCAGAACTGTACAAAAAATTCGGTGAAACCCTGAAAGCCCATTTTATCGGCTGGAAAGCAGCGATGATTATAAGCAACCCCGAACTGGGTTTCCGCTTAGGGATACGCTCACAAAAACCGATTACCCTGTTTAATGGTGCGCTTGAATGTAAATTATTGCGTCTGGATATTGAAGAAAGCAATTTCTTCATTCCAAAGGCCAGAACGCAGGAAGAGCGCATTGCTCAGGCAACAGAAACCAGCAAAACCGAACAAGCAGAGACGGTTGGCGCCGAAATGTTTGCCTACATGGATGTAGGCAAGGGGCGTGAGCTGGGAGCGGTAAGCTTTGCCAACCGGCTTAAAAAGAACCTGAAAAAGTTGTCCAACTGGGCGAAGCAAAACCACGTTACCTGCTATCGGGCTTACGATGCCGATTTGCCGGAATATGCTGTCGCCGTTGATATTTATCGGGGTGAGCAAATCTGGGTCAACGTACAAGAATACGAGCCACCCAAAACCATCGATCAACACAAGGCGGATCAGAGATTGGCCGGGCTATTGGCCGAAATACCTAATGTACTCGGTATCAATCGAGATCAGGTTTTCCTGAAAATCCGCCGAAAACAAAGGAGCACCGACCAGTACGAAAAGCACGGCGACCGGGGAAGATTCCATATTATTGAAGAAGGCGGCTGCAAATTATTGGTTAATTTTGAAGATTATCTGGACACGGGCTTATTTCTGGATCACCGTCCTATGCGATTGCTGATTCAACAACAGGCCAAAGATAAACGTTTTTTAAACCTGTTCGCCTATACCGGCACTGCCACAGTCCATGCCGCTATGGGTGGCGCAAAATCAACTACAACAGTCGATATGTCCAACACTTATATTAATTGGGCTAAAAACAACATGGCTCTGAATAAAAGCACGGGAGAGCATGAGTTTATCCAGGCGGACTGCCTGGAATGGCTGGAACATGAAGCCAGACAGCCTTATCCAAGACAATATGATCTAATTTTTCTTGATCCGCCTACTTTTTCCAATTCAAAGCGGATGGATGATGTGTTTGACATACAAAATGATCATGTCCAGCTCATTAAAAACGCGGTTACACTGTT
>Ga0105097_10001538_pt1 | contig 11095 bp, 12 predicted proteins | sample PPLLak12cMay2015_FD_87035 | JGI IMG/M metagenome (GOLD analysis project Ga0105097, IMG submission 87035) | Freshwater sediment microbial communities from Prairie Pothole Lake near Jamestown, North Dakota, USA - PPLs Lake P7 Core (1) Depth... | ecosystem: Environmental > Aquatic > Freshwater >... | reverse complement strand
TCTTCGGCAAGTTCCAGCACGACCTGAAGCTGTTCCAGTGGATGAACGACCAGCTCGACCTGATGATCGAGGTCGACCGCGCGCTCCCGGCCAACAGTCCGGTGCGCAGTCATCCGGCCTACGTGCGGCTGAAGCGGCACCGGCGAGTCGACCGGCTCACCATCGTGCGCCCGAAGGATCCGGCCGCGCTTGGCGGCCCGGCGGATTTTTCAGTCGAGTCGATCGAGCGGCGGATGCAACTCGGCTACGCCGAGGCGAAGGCCGCGCTGCGCGGCTGAGCCGCGCCGCATCGCGTCTGCAGCCGTTGCGCTGCGAATGTGTGGGCGTCTCATGACTGACGACCGGTGTGCGTGCGCACCATCGTCGGCGCATGAGCCGCCTCCGCCACCGCCCCGGCGCGGCGGCGATCCTCGCGGCGCCGCTCGCCGACGCGCTGCCCGCGTCGCTTCTTCAGCCACACCCACAGCCCGGTGACCACCAGGAGCAACGGCGTCAGGCCGGTCAGGCACATCGCCAGCATGCCGCCGCTGCCGAAGGCGGTGCCGCTGTGCAGCGGGAACAGCCAGTGCATCAGCGTCTCGCCGGCATTGCGGGTGCGGTCGCTGCGTTCGACCAGCAGTTCGCCGGTGACCGGATGCGCCCAGACGATGGTGTCGCCGAGCCGGTATTCGTCGCCGGCGCGGTGCAGGTAGAAGAGATAGCCGGCCGTGGCCTTCTGCGGGATGTGGATCTCGGCGATGCGGCGATCCGGATGGGCGGCGCGCACGCGCGCAACGATGTCGGCAAACGGCGCCAGGTCGTCGGGCGAGCCCTGCCGCCATGGGATGGTGGGAAACGTGGCCACCTTGGAGAACACGCTGACCAGGTCGCGGACGTAGTTCAGGTAGACGAGCGTGGCGCCGGTGATCGTCGTCAGCAGCAGCAGCAGCAGGAAAATGGCGCCGACCGAGCGGTGCAGGTCGAAAGCGATCCGCGTCGCCGAGGCGCGCAGGTTGATCCACACCAGTCTCGCCCAGCCGGCGCGCTTCTTCGGGATCGCCAGCACCAGCCCCGTCACCACCGAAGCCAGCAGCGCGAAGCCGGCGATGCCGACGATGTTCGATCCGGAGTTGCCGAGCAGGACGTTGCGGTGGAACTCGTACAGCGTCTTGATCAGATGGCGGCGGTCGAGCCCCAGCGTCTCGGTGCCGCGCGTGCCGAGCAGTTGCCCGGTCACCGGATCGAAGGTCGCCTCGATCCGCTCTTCGCGGCCGCCGCGGGTCGGCGCCGTGACGAGCCGCAGCCGGTACACCTCGTCGTCGGCGGCCGGCGGCCGGATGCGGTCGACCCGGCCGAGGTCGTGCTCGGCATTGGCCTGTCGCAGGATCGTTTCCGGCGCGATCCACGGTCCGCGCGAGCGGCTGGTCAGGAGGTCGGGGTTGAGCCAGGCGTCGACCGCGACTTCGTACACCAGCACGCTGCCCGACAGCCCAACCAGCGCGAACCACAGCCCCAGCACAATGCCGAGCCATTTGTGCACCGGGAACCAGAGCGACTGTTCGCGCATGCGGCGGCGGGACGAGCGGGCAGCCGTCGGAGTCTATCGGCCCGGCGCGGTGGCCGGTCCGTAGCGTGGTGCCCGGCTCAGGCGCCGGGCGTATGGCGGCGGACGAACTTGCGGTCGATGCGGTCCTTCCAGCGCCAGACCCAGGGCCCGTCGAACACCAGCGGACCCCAGGCGCCGATCGCATCCTGCTCGCCCGTCGAAATCAGGCGCAGCGTCTGGCCTTGTGGCCGCCAGCGCTTCAACCGGCGGCGGGTCAGGGCGCGCAGCAGGTTCTCACCGAGCACCGGGCCGGCGCGCACCGCGTAGACGCCGCTTTTGGGGCTGGGCCGGTCGATCATCGTGGCGCAGTCGCCCGCGGCGAAGACGAAGGGATGCGAGGTCGACTGCAGGCTGCGGTTGACCGCGATGAAGCCGCGCGGGTCGCAGGCGAGGCCGGCTTGGCGTGGCCAGTCGGCGGCGGCCGGTCCGAGCGCGGAGATGATCACATCGGCGAAGTACAGGCCGACGCCGCGGATCGCCACCGCGTTCTGCCGCACCGACTCGGCGTCGGCCTCGATGACGCGCACGCCCAGTGCGGTCAGGCGCCGATGCATCAGCCGCGCCGCCGCCTTCGGCAGCTCCGGCAGCAGCCCGGCGGCGCCGGTGACCAGCGACGGCTTCAGTTGCAGATTCGCCTGCCGCGCGCGATAGGCGAGTGCGGCGATGACTTCGGCGCCGCCGGCGCCGCCGCCGAGCACCACGAGCGTCTGCGGCAGCGGCGTGCCGGCAAAGCGCTGCTCGAGCAGCCGCCAGGCGCCGAGCAACTGGTCGATCGGCCGCAGCGGCAAGCTGTGCTCCAGGCCGGGAATCAGCGACAGCTGCGGCGCCGGGCCGATGTCGAGCGACACCAGGTCGAAGGGCAGCAGCTTGCCGCGATCGGCAACGGCGATGCGCTGCTGCAGGTCGAGCGTCGTGACGCGGGCGCGGACGAAGTCGGCCTTCGCCTGCTCGGCCAGCGGGTCGAGCGCGATCGAGCACTCCTGCAGCGCGTAGTGCCCGGCCAGGTGTCCCGGCAGCATGCCGGAATAAGCCTGATGGCTGTGTTCCGACACCAGCGTGACGTCGATGCCGCTGCGCGGCCGTCTGGCCAGCACTTCGAGCACGCCCAGGTGCGCGTGGCCGCCGCCGATCAGCAGCAGTTGCAGGCTCATCGGACTTTCTCTCTGGCGCTCGAAGGACTCGCGCGCTTCGGGCGGCCGTGCGCGCTCATTACTGCAACAGCCCCGCAGCCCGGTCGCGCTCGAGGTCGGCGGCGGTGTCGAGGTCGTCGCGCACTGGCCGCAACAGTCGGCGCAGGCCGAGTGCGGCGATCCTTGCCTCGGTCTGCTGCAACACCTGCGGCCCTCCCCAATCGATCGACGCGAACAGATGCGGCTGCGGACTTCGAAGTCCGATCAGCACATAGCCGCCGTCGGTGGCGGGTTGTATCACGGCGTCGTGGCTGGCCAGCGCTGCTGCGGCCGCGTCGAGGTCGGCGGCGGTCAGCTGCGGGCAATCGCTGCCGATCAGCACCAGCGGTGCCGCGGTGGCGACGAAGTTGGCGACGAAGGCCCGGTGCATCCGCTCGCCGAGGTCGGCGCCCTGTTGCGAGGCGACGGCGACGCCATGGCGCGCGGCCGCTTCCGCGATGTACGGGTCGTCGATCGCACCGGCCACCCACAGCGTCACCTGGGCGCCGCCGACGGCGCAGGCGGTGGCCAGCGTGCGCTCGATCAGTTGCCGCTGCAGCGCCGCCGCACCCGCGGCGCCGAGCACGGGGATCAGCCGCGTCTTCGCCTCGCCCGGCACCGGCGCGCGGGCGAAGACGGCAATGTGCCTCGCCTCAGCGGGCATCGCGGTAGCGCCGCGCCAGCGCGGCCGGATCGGCGCCGAGGAAGTAGGCGAGTCGCAGCGTCCACATCAGCACGATGGTGCGCCAGACCCCGTGGAGCTGCCAGCGGCGCGCCGACGTGACGACGCGCTGGCGCAGCGCCAGCGGCCGCGACAGCCGCCTGGCGCGGCGGCAGAAGTCGATGTCCTCCATCAGCGGCAGCGGCGCGTAGCCGCCCAGGGTCTCGAAAGCGGCGCGGGTGACGAAGATCGCCTGGTCGCCGGTGGCGATTCCGGTCAGGCGCGATCGCCAGTTGATCATCGTCTCGACCAGGCGCAGGGGCCAGCCGGGTCCGTCGAGGCGCAGGTCGAAGCGACCCCAGAGGCGGGGCGAGCCGGCCAGCGCCTGCTGCAACAGCCGGTCGGCGTCGCCGGGAAGGCGCGTGTCGGCGTGCAGGAACAGCAGCAGTTCAGCCGCTGCGGCTTCGGCGCAGCGGGCGCCGGCATTCATCTGCACGGCGCGGCCTCGGCCTGCTTCGAGCACCCGATCGGCGAAAGGGGCGGCGCAGCCTGCGGTGCCGTCGCGGCTGCCGCCGTCGACGACGATCACTGTCGCGCCGCGCTCCCGCAGCGGTGCCAGAGCTTGCAGCGTCGCGGCGATCGACGCCGCCTCGTCGAGCACCGGAACGACGATCGCCAGCCGCACGGCTTTTCAGCGCAGTTTCGGCCGCCGCAGCAACCCAGGCGTCCGGCGCTGCACCAGCGCAGTCAGTTCGCGGGCGCCGAGTACGGTGACGCCGGGCTTCGCCTCCCGCAGCGCCCCGAGGATCGCCGGCGCGGCATTGCGCGCCGACAGCGCCCGGGCGTAGGACGGCAGCATCAGGTCGGCGAGCGCGCGGCCGGCGGCGCGGACCATCGCCGCCATCGGGTTGGCCGCAGGCTGGGCGTTGTCGGCCGCGGTAGGGCGGACGATCAGCAGCCGCTCGAAGCCCATCTCCACCAGCGCCACGTCGTCGACCGAAGCCAGCGTCCGCGTCGCCTCGCCCATCTGCAGCAGCGCCGCCAGCGGCGACACCAGCACCAGCGTCGTGGCGCCGGCATCGCGGGCGGACCGGGCGGCCGCCAGCACCTCGGCTTCGCCGTAGCGGCGCAGCGGCGAGGCGGCAGGGACGAAGGTCTCGTCGCCGGTGACGCCGATGAAGGCATGTTCGACCACCGGCGTGCCGCGGCCGACCAGCCACGGCCTGAACTTCGGCGAGGCGCTGCCGATCATCGTCGTCACGCCGACGAAGACGGCCTGGTACTCGGGCGCTGCCATCAACGACGCCAGCAGTTCCTCGCCGAGCCCGCCGACGAGTCCGAGCGCCAGCACCGAACGCTGCGGCGCGGTCGCGGCGCGCGGCGTGCCAAGCACCTGCGCAATCGGAATATGGCGGCGGTCGCTCACGGGCGGCGATTGTGCCGCAACGTCCCGTGGCCGGAGGTCGCCACGAGGTTGGTGCGATTGCGTCGGCTACCAGCGCAGCAGCCGCCCGCCAAGCGCTGCGCCGATAGCGGTCGGAATCAGCATGCCCAGCACGTACCAGGCGGCGAGGAATGGCGCCGCGAGTTCCGGGCAGTGCAGCGTGTAGACGATGGCGCCGAGGCCGCCTGCAAGCAGTCCGGCCGACGCGCCCGCCAGACGCAGGCGGGTCGGCGCCAGGCTGCGCATTGCTGCAAGCGCCAGCAGCAGCGCCGGTGCCGACAGCAGGGCGATATTCAGCGGACAGGCGAGCCAGGTGTCGCCGAACAACAGCGCAGTACGTTCCGCCGGTGACGACACGGCAAGCGCGGCCGCCGCCAGAAGCCAGAGCATCGCAAACGGCAGGGCAAGCCCGATTCCGGATTGCCGCAACGAAGCGCCTGGCGTGGCCGTCCTGAGCGCGGCGCCGAAAGCGGCAGCTGCAACGGCTACCACGAAGGCCAGCTTGACCCAGAACATCGGCTCGGCCGTCGCCTGCGCGAGTTGCCGGTTCAGGCCGAGCAGGCCGAGCAGCAGCGGCGCCGCCAGCAGGACTCCCGCAGTGGCGGCGGCCAGCAGGCGTCGCGCAGGCGCGCGTGGATCGATCGGTCCGATGCCGGCGGCGAGCGCATTGATCAGGTCGTCGGTCTTCATCGTTGCCTGCGAATCAGCGCTGCGAGCGCCTTCAGTCCGCGATGCACCCCGACCTTGACTGCCGACTCGGACAAGGCGGTGCGCTGTGCGGCCTCCGCCACCGACAGGCCCTCGATCTTCACGTACTGGATCGGCAGCCGCTGCTTGTCGGGCAACTGCAGCAACAGCAGGCCAAGATCGCGCCGCGCCTCGGCGGCGGCTGGCTCGGCCTCGCTCATCAACTCGGCGCCTTCCTCGTCGAGAGGATCGTGCAGGGCTTCGCGGCCGGCGCGGGCGCGCAGCAGATCAACCATCTTGTAGCGGGCGATCGCGCAGACCCAGCCGCCGACCGGCTGGGCGGGATCGTAGGTATGGCGGCTGTTATGCACCGCGAGCAGCGTTTCCTGCACCAGGTCCTCGACGTCATCGGGCAGCGACTGCAACCGCCGGCGAAACCAGCCGCGCAGGAACGGCGTCAGTTCGCGCAGGAAACCGCAGTAAGCCACTGCGTCGCCGCGCTGAGCCGCAGCCATCAGGTCGCGCAACCTGTCTTCGCGGACATCCAGGGCCGGCTTCACGCGACTCCAACAGTAGTTCGGCGGATCTGGGCGCCCGGTTACAGCGGGCGGCAGAAATAAATTCCGGCGAATTCTGCCCGCGACTGTAACTTTTCAACTCCCTCGCCCGAATAAGCGTCCAGACCGGTCGCCGCGGCGCCGGTCCTGTCAACCCAACCCAAGGAGAAGTCCCATGAATCGTCGTCATTCGCTTGCCGTCGCCGCCTTTGCACTCGCCGCCGTTGCCTCCGGCGCGACCCTCGCCCAGGACAAGGGCGCCTCGATCAAGGGCGAAAAGGAAAAGTGCTACGGCGTCGCCAAGGCCGGGCAGAACGACTGCGCTGCCGGACCGGGCACGACCTGCGCCGGCACCTCGAAGACCGACTACCAGGGCAACGCCTGGAAGTATGTCGCCAAGGGCAGCTGCACGACGATGAAGACGCCGACGGGCATGGGCTCGCTGACCCCGGTCAAGAGCTGAGCATCGTCCACCGGATGGCAGTCGCGGCGCGCGCCTGACCGGCCTCGCCGCGGCCCAGATCCTGCGTCCAGCCCTACGCATCGCGTGCCGTCCCTGATCCCGATCTCCGCCGGTCTCGGCCTGAAGCCGCAGCACTTCGCTGACGCGAAGGACTGCATGGCCCCAGGACTGTGGTTCGAGGTGCACCCCGAGAACTACATGGTCGACGGTGGGCCGCGGCTGCGGTGGCTGGAGACCATCCGCCGCGACCATCCCCTGTCGCTGCACGGCGTCGCGCTATCGCTGGCGGCCGACGCCGACCCCGATCCGCGACACCTCGATCGGCTGGCGGCGCTGGTGGATCGCTTCGAACCGGCTCTGGTGTCCGAACATCTGGCGTGGAGCACCTGGCAGGGTGCTTATCGCCCCGACCTGCTGCCGGTGCCGCGCACCGCCGAGGCGCTGGCGCGGATCGTCGCCAATATCGGCCGAGCGCAGGAGCGGCTGCGGCGGCCGATCGCGCTGGAGAACCCGTCGCACTACCTGCGCTTCGGGCAGCTCGAATACGGCGAGGTCGAATTCCTGACCGAGATCGCGCGGCGCAGCGGCTGCGCGCTGCTGCTCGACGTGAACAATGTCTTCGTCAGCGCCGGCAACCTCGGCGACGACCCGGCGCGGACCATCGACGCCGTGCCCGGCGAACTCATCGCCGAGATCCACCTCGCCGGGCACAGCGCCGATCCCCTGCATGGCCGGCGACTGCTGATCGACAGCCACGACGCGCCGGTGGCGCCGGACGTGTGGCGGCTGTACGAGCGGCTGATCGCCCGCATCGGCCCGCGGCCGACGCTGATCGAGCGCGACGAGAACATCCCGGCCTTCGCCGACCTGCTGGCCGAGCGGCAGCGCGCGCACGACAGTCTCGTCGCGGCGATGCCGATGGCGGAGGCGGCGTGATGGCAAGCGAACTGTCCGCCTACCAGGACGCCTTCGCTCGCGCCCTCTTGGCGCCTGGCGCCGACCGCGACGATTCGCCGGTCGCCGGGCTGACGGCGCAGCCCGGTTTCGCCGTCTATCGCAACACGGTGCTGAAGGGCTGCATCGACGCCCTCGCCGCCAACCATCCGGCGGTGGCACGGCTGGTCGGCGACGAGTGGTTTCGCGCCGCAGCGGCGGTGTATGCACGCGAGACACTGCCTTCACATCCGACGCTGCTCGACTACGGAGCAGGCTTTGCCGAGTTCCTTGAGACTTTTCCGCCAGCGGCCGAACTGCCTTACCTCGCCGACGTGGCGCGGCTGGACCGGCTGTGGAGCAGCGCGCACGTGGCCGCCGACGCAGCACCGCTCGATCCGGCGGCGCTGGCGTCGCTGCCGCCGTCGCGGATGGGCGCGGTCCGCCTGCGGCCGCATCCGGCGGCGCGCTGGCGCTGGTTCGAGGCGCCGATCTACTCGATCTGGAGCCGCAGCCGCGAAGGCGACGGCACGATCGGCGAACTCGACTGGCACGGCGAAGGCGCGCTGCTGACGCGGCCCTTCGACGACCTGCGCCATCTTCCGCTGACGCGTGCCGGCGCGGCCTTTCTCGATGCCTGCGCAGGCAGCGAAAGCGTCGAAGCGGCGGTGCTCGCCGCGCTCGACGTCGATGCTCAGGCCGATCTGGCGGCGCTGATCCGTCAGCTGCTCGATGCCGGAGCGCTGGCTGCGCTCGATCCTTGGATATCACAGGAGTGATCACTATGAATGCCGTCACCCATTCCGCTCCGCCCGCCTCCGGCGTACGCGGCCTGCACAACCGCATCGCCGATGCGCTCGGCGGCTGGATCGGCCACGACCTGATCGCGCTTGCCGCGCGCTTCGGCGTCGCCGGCGTCTTCTGGCTGTCGGGGCGGACCAAGGTCGAGGGCGTGCTCACCGTCAGCGACAACGCGGTGGCGCTGTTCGCCGACGAGTACCAGGTGCCGCTGTTGTCGCCGGAACTCGGCGCGCACCTCGCCGCCTATGCCGAGCACCTGTTCCCGATCCTGCTGGTGCTGGGTCTTTTCACGCGGTTCTCGGCGCTGGCGCTGCTCGGGATGACGGCAGTGATCCAGATCTTCGTCTACCCGCTGGCATGGCCGACGCATCTGGTGTGGGCCACCGCGATGCTGTACCTGGTCGGCCGCGGCGGCGGCGCACTGTCGCTCGACCGGCTGCTGGGCCTGCGGTGATCGTCAGCGCGGCGCTGACTCAACGCGCCGGCTGATCCGGAATCCACACCATGTCGCTCGTTCCGATCGTTGCGCTCCGCAGACGGCGGTCTCGCGGTACTTAGTCGCTGCCGTCGGCGCCGCGCAGCAGGGTCGCGACGTCATCGCCTATCGCCAGGCAGGAGGTCAGTCCCGGCGACTCGATGCCAAACAAATTCACCAGCCCCGCCACGCCGTGCGTCTGCGGTCCGGCGATGACGAAGTCGGCGGCGGGTTCGCCCGGGCCGCTGAGTTTCGGCCGGATGCCGGCGTAGGCAGGTGCGAGCGAGTCGTCGGGAAGCTGCGGCCAGTACTCGCGCACCTCGGCGTAGAAGGCGTCGGCGCGGCGCGGGTCGACGCTGTAGTCGATCGTGTCGATCCACTCGACATCGGGGCCGAAACGCGCCTGGCCGCCGAGGTCGAGCGTCAGGTGCACGCCGAGTCCTCCCGGTGCCGGCACCGGATAGATCAGCCGCGAAAAGGGCGCGCGGCCGGCAAGCTGGAAGTAGCAGCCGCGGGCGAGATGCCGCGGCGGAATGTGCGCGGACGGCAACGATTCGATGCGCGCGGCGACCTCCTGTGCCTGCAACCCGGCGGCGTTGACGATCCAGTTGGCGGCAAGTTCGAACGGCGCTTCGCCGCCGGTGTGCACGATCCAGCCGGTGCCGGCGCGCGCCGCGCCTTCGAAGGGCGTGGCGCAGGCGAGCCCGCCGCCTGCGGCTTCGAGATCGCCGAGCAGCGCCAGCATCAGCGCGTGGCTGTCGACGATGCCCGTTTCCGCCGAGTGCAGCGCCGCGATGCAGGCCAGCTCCGGTTCGAGCCGGCGCGCGGCGGCAGCGTCGATCAGCGCGCAGCCTTCGACGCCGTTGGCCAGCGCCCGCGCGTGGATGGCGTGCAGGGCATCGACCTGGGATTCGCGCGTGGCGACGACGAGCTTGCCGAGCTTGCGATGCGCAACGCCGCGGTCGGCGCAGTAGCCGTAAAGCTGCCGCCGCCCGTCGACGCACAGCCGCGCCTTCAGCGAACCCGTGGCGTAGTACAGGCCGGCGTGGATTACCTCGCTGTTGCGCGAACTGGTACCGGTGCCGAAGTGACGCTCGCGCTCGAGCACGAGCACGTCGCGGCCCTCGAGCGCCAGCGCCCGGCCGATCGCCAGGCCGACGACGCCGGCGCCGATGACGACGACTTCAACACGGTCCACGCCGGTTCCTCGCGCCGCACCGCGCGGCGACGGCGCGATTCTGCCTGCGGCAGCGCCGCGGCCGCTCAGTGCGTTTCAGCGGCGTAGGCCTTGCGCTTGTCGGCCAGCAGCGCCCGCAGCTGGCCGAGCACGCTGCCGAACCCGTGCTCGCCGCGCTGCCACCCCTGGAAGGCGGCCAGGAACGCCCACTGCCCCCGGGTCACGGTGCCTCGCTTCCACGCCCCGGCGGCGTACTTGTTGGCCTCGGCCAGCGTCGGATAGGTGTCGATGGTGCCGAGGATCTTGTTCAGTCCGAGCCCGTGCTTCATCGCCAGCACGTACTCGGCGAGCAGGTCGCCGGCGTGTTCGCCGACGATCGTCACGCCGAGGATGCGGTCGGTGCCCGGCGCGGTCAGCACCTTGACGAAGCCCTGCGCTTCTTCGTCGGCGATGGCGCGATCGAGATCGTCGATGCCGTAGACGGTCACCGTGTGCGCAATCTGCCTCTCCTTCGCTTCCTGCTCGTTCAGCCCAACGCGGGCGACCTCCGGTTCGGTGAACGTCGCCCAGGGGATCACGCGATAGTCGGCCTTGTAGCGGCGGAAACTGCCGAACAGCGCGTTGACCGCCGCGTACCACGCCTGGTGCGCGGCCGTGTGCGTGAACTGGAACGGCCCGGCGACGTCGCCGCAGGCGAAGATGTTCGGGTAGATGGTCTGCAGGTACTCGTCGGTTTCGACCGTGCGCGCCTTCGTCGTGCCGATGCCGAGCTCCTCCAGCCCGTAGCCGGTGGTGTTGGCGATGCGGCCGACGGCGACCAGCACCTCGTCGAAGGGGATGCGCACCTCCTCCTGGCCGCGGCCGTTGTCATCCACTCTTTCCGCGACCAGCAGCTTTTCACCGTTCTCGATCACGAACTGCTTCGCCCTGTGCTCGACCAGTACGCGGATGCCCTCGGCCTCGAACCGGCTGCGCACCAGTCTCGACACCTCGGGGTCCTCGCGGATCAGGATGCGCGGCAGCATCTCCACCTGCGTCACCTGCGAACCCAGGCGGGCGAAGGCCTGCGTCAGCTCCGAGCCGATCGGCCCGCCGCCGAGCACGACCAGCCGCTTCGGCAGCACGCGCAGGTTCCAAACCGTG
>Ga0105097_10001535_pt1 | contig 11110 bp, 6 predicted proteins | sample PPLLak12cMay2015_FD_87035 | JGI IMG/M metagenome (GOLD analysis project Ga0105097, IMG submission 87035) | Freshwater sediment microbial communities from Prairie Pothole Lake near Jamestown, North Dakota, USA - PPLs Lake P7 Core (1) Depth... | ecosystem: Environmental > Aquatic > Freshwater >... | reverse complement strand
GTTGGAGCCGACATAGAGTGCGGTGCTGTTTGTGGTGACGGTGTTGCCCGCCAAGAAGGTCGCGGCGTTGGCGGTGTTCGCAGAGTTGGCGTTCAGCGCCCCCTCAGACTTCCCAAAGGCGTAGGTGCTGTTGTTACTGGTGAGCGCCGAGTTGACGTTGAGGTTCCCTTCCGTCTTCCCGTTCAAGTAGGTTGCGTTGTTCGCGTTCAAACTGGACGTAGAGAGCGTCCACCAGCGTGTCCCATCGCACGTTAAACGGACCGCTTCCCCGGCCGCGAGCGCCTTGGTGTTGGACCCGTCAATGAGTTCCGCGCCGTTCGCTTGGACCGTCACGCTGCCCGACCCGATGTTGCGGATCGTTTGGACGCGCCCGATGTCACCTGACGCAGCGTAGAGATAGACGGTAAACGTCCCGTTCGCCAGCACGATAGAGTCTGTGGGCGTGACGGTATACGTCCCTGTCTTAGTCGCTTGCGATTCTACGAGTCGTGTTAGTGGCATAGGTTATGTCGCATACAAGTTCGTGCCGACCGGCAGCACCAACCGGGACGCCGACCCTGAGAGTTTGACTACCGCGTTTGCGGCGACCACGGAACTGTTGGCGGTCGTCGTACCAATAGTTAGTGCCGACACATTCATAGAGAGGTTGGCGCCGACAAATAGCCCTGTAGAGTTCGTCGTGACCGTGTTTGTCGTAAGGAACGTCGCATTCCCCGATGACCCTGCGCCCCACGATATGGTGCTCCCGTTAGACTTGATGACCTGCCCGTCGGCACCGACGCTGCCGTTAATGTAGACGGCCGAGTTCGTCACCATGATGTTCGCGGAAGTGTTCCCGACGCTGACGTTTCCACTTGCCCCGATGTTACGGGGGAAGATGTCCACACCCGGGGTGATCCCACCCGCATCGATCTGCTCGCCCATCATCACGCCAAAGAACGTCAGTCCTGTATAGGGTGCACTCGTAAAGGTGATCGTGTTTGCACTTGTCGTGTAAGCGACCTCCGGCTCCTGCACGATACCCCCAAGCACGATGAGGAGTTGTGACGCCATCGGGGGCGTGATCTCCACCGTAGAGGACTTCAGCGTAAAGACAGTCTGCGAACTGTTGAACTGGGACGCGATGCTATCGATCTTGTAGTAGGTGGATGGCGGCGTGGACCCCGGAAGCGTCGTGTTATACCACGACCCGTTGGCCGCACTAAACACCAATATTTCAGCGTTCACCACAGACGCGAGCGCGACGTTGCTCAGATACGTGCTGGCCGCTTTCCCTCCAAGATAGAGGGTGTTGTTCGCGCCGAGCGCCGAGTTGACGTTGAGGTTGGCCTCACTCTTACCGAACGCATAGGTGCTATTGTTCGCACTTAGCGCCGAGTTGACGTTCAGGTTGCCTTCAGTTTTCCCGTAGGCATTCGTCGCATTGTTGGCCGTGTTCGCGTTCACTGCCGAGTTGACGTTGAGCCCCGCTTCGGACTTCCCAAACGCATAGGTGCTGTTGTTCGCTGTTAATGCCGTGGACGCCGAGTTGACGTTGAGTGCGCCTTCTGTCTTGCCGTAGGCTGTCGTCGCGTTATTGACGTTCAGCGCCCCTTCAGACTTGCTGAACGCATAGGTCGCATTGTTCGCTGTTGCGGCCGTCGTCGCATTGTTGACGTTGAGGTTCCCTTCCGTCTTGCCATACGCATTGGTCGCGTTGTTTGCGATAAGCGCCGAGTTGACGTTCAGGTTGCCTTCGGTTTTCCCGTAGGCATACGTGGCGTTGTTCGCGTTCGTGGCGTTCGTTGCGTAGACCGCCGCGTTGACGTTGAGGTTCCCCTCTGTTTTTCCGTAGGCGTAGGTGCTGTTGTTCGCAGACAGGGCCGAGTTGACGTTGAGGTTCCCCTCCGTTTTTCCGTAGGCGTTCGTCGCGTTGTTCGCGGTGTTCGCGGTCGACGCATTGTTGACGTTGAGCGCGCCCTCATTCTTTCCATACGCATACGTGCTGTTGTTTGCGTTCGTTGCGTTGGTCGCATACACGGCTGCGTTGACGTTGAGGTTGCCTTCGGTCTTGCCGAACGCATAGGTCGCATTGTTCGCGGTGTTTGAGGACACCGCAGAGTTCACGTTCAGGTTCCCTTCAGTCTTCCCGTAAGCGTTGGTCGCGTTGTTCGCCACAAGCGCCGAGTTGACGTTCAGGTTGCCTTCGGTCTTGCCAAACGCATATGTGCTGTTGTTTGCGGTCAGCGCCGTGTTTGCTTGTCCAGTAAAGAAGCTCGCGTTAACTGTCGCATTGACGCTGCTGTTCCCCACGAACAGGCTGGACGTATTCAGCACTACATTCGCGCCGACATACAACCCCGTGGTGTTCGTCGTCACCAAGTTCCCGGCCAGGAAGTAGGCGGAGTTCACGTTCAACTCCGCTTCGTGCTTCCCATTCAAATGGTCCGCGTTGTTTGCGGTCTCTGCGACCCCTCCCGTGGGGAAGGCCGCCGCGAGCCAGGTGCTCCCGTTGTGTTTGAGGTACCAGCCGTCCGTGGCGCCGACCAAGTATCCATACGGCACGTTCGCGGAGAGTTGAGCATTGGGGAGTGTGCCGGTGGTGATGTTCGTCGCGTTTGTGTAATACGCGCCGTGCTGTCCATCGAGCGTATCCGCATCCCCACCCGCAGATGACGCGGAGAGTGTCCACCAGCGTGTCCCATCGCTCACCAGGCGCACAGCCGCGCCCGCACCCAAGGCATACGTCCCTGACCCGTCTATGGTCTCTGCGCCGTTTGCGTCAACGGTGATCGTCCCTGACCCGATGTTGCGGATCGTTTGGACTTGACCGATCTGGGCGTTCGCTTCATACAAGTTGATCGTAAACGTCCCGTTCGCCAGCACTATCGCGTCACGGAGCGTGAGCGTATATGTGCTAGTTTTGGCGACAAGCGGATCAACGTGCAGGGTGACAGTGTTAGCCATAGGATCGTAGTATTTAGCCAGTTAACATTGAAGGGGGCAACGGATAGTGATCGCCAACAGCGTCCGGCAGACGTAGTGCGACTATTGTACCAGATGGTTGAGTGTTTCCAGGTGTGCCGGTTTCCATGGTGACGATGACTGGTGCGCGAGAGTTGTGCACCATCACCGATCCTCCAAGCTGCACAGCAAAACGACGGAACATTTCGTCCAGGTCTATCGTTTGCGCGACTTCGATCACCCGCGCCGGCTGCGAGTCCACAACCAGTCCCAACGCACTCCATGTTGAGGAATTTCCGTTTGCGCCAACGGCGTCAGGGCCTAACGTATCGGGGAATGCGAGCACCGTGGCCATGTCTTATTCCCACCGCATCAGTGTTGAAAGCTGTCCCACCGCTACAGAGGAGCGATTAGTCATGCCTTGTGGGATGGGCAGATAGGTGTGCGACGTACCAAAGAATGTAAGATTGATAGCGGAATAGCTGGTGACGGTGGCAGCATACGCGATCAAGAGTCCTAACGCGGGATTACTGTAGCGCCCTGAGGCAAAATAGAGAGGATACATTGTAGTGGTCGTTCCCGTTGCGCCACTTCCAATACTCGGTAAAAACGCACCAACGCCGAGTTCGGTGCCTGTTGTGCCAAGAGATCGGTTCCAATAGGTCTGCATGTGTGCGGTTGAAGTGTTTGATGAAGCAAATAAGATTCCTTCGTCTGTGTCGTTACCGTTGGCGTCGTGTGTGCGTTCAATTGAATAGATCAAGTTGTTCGCGGACGCCGTAAAAAGCGACATTTGCATACGGTTATTTGCGCCAGAAAAATAGGAAGTCCATAGCCCCCCCGCGCTCGCCGACTGCGTTGACGATGCAAGGTTTGTGGTAATCGGCCCCATCAAAGCATTGCCTGAATATCCGCTGCCAAATTGCGTCCAAATACGTGGCGTGACGGCAGACGCGCCACTTCCATAATCGAGGCGAATATACACCGGTGCGGTACTTTGCAGCGCATCGTTCATTCGCCAAATTTCAAACCCCCATGCCGATGTTGGTGACGCATTTGACGATGCGGTCGTCCAATCGATTTCTCCAACACCGGTGATTTTCACCCATCCTGCGGTGTTGAACGCATTGGCTACCATGCTGCCCCACGACTGGAACATGGTGTTAGTCCCGTTGTTTGCGTAAGCGGTGTTTGTGAATGTAGCCATGTCTTACTCCCAACGAATCATGACGCAGGAAGGGTTCGCTGCGCGTGTCGAAATGGCGCGGAGAGCCGCGTTGCCGAGAGGCATATACGTGTGACTCGCGCCGTAAAGCGTCAATGAAGTGCTGGAGTTCGCCGCGAAATCTGCGTTGAAATACCCTAAGAGATTGAGACCCGGATTAAGATACGGCCCCGCCGCGTGAAACAGAGGATAAACTGCGGTATTGCTCCCGCTCACACCCGAAGAACCGGAGGGCATCAGCACACCCCATGACACCTCAACACCAGTATATTCGCCGATATGACGGTGCCACGCGACCTGTTTTTGCTGCGTCTGGTCGGCAAACGTTAAGAGCACCCCATCTCCCGTCGCCGCCCCATTCGCGTCGACCGTGCGTTCCGCGCTCGCAAAAAAGAAAGATGCAATGTTCGCGGCGGAACCTCCGATAGAAAACGCCAGCGCAAATCGGTTCGTATCGCCGCTGAAATACGTTAAGAAGATGTTGGAGCTGTTCGGTGTCGAAGTCCACACCCCATGCCCACCCGTAGACGAATACGCGGCAGGCGACCGCGCTCCCATGAGATTTCCGTTGCTTTCCATTCCGTTTCCCAACGTGAACCACATACCTGGACGGACGTTGGCCGCACCCGAACCATAATCCAAACGGAAATATACAGGAGCGGTGCTTTGCAGCGCATCGTTAAATCGCCAAATTTCGTATCCCTGCGTCGTATACGTGGTCAGGGGAAGCGTGACGGTCGACCAGTCAATCTCTCCCACTCCCGTCATCTTTACCATGCCGCTATTGGCGAACATATTGGATACTGTGTTCCCCCACGCACGAAATTCGGCATCAGAGTTGCTGCGCGGCGCGGTGTTGGCAATCAATGTGTATCCCATACCCTATTCCCATCGCACCAAAAGCGCCGAACGAGTTGGACTTACTTCTCTCGCCGAGGCGGGATAGATAAACGTGACATTGCCAACAGGCATATACGTGTGCGCGGCGCCATAGACGCTCATCGTCAGCGGGATTCCCGCAGTTAACTCATGATTGTGGTATAGAAACACATTCAACCCATGAGGTTCAAATGCACCCCCTTGCGTGTGGTAAATGGGATAGACACTGGTGCGCTCAGTAGGCACCCCACGTAACCAACTTCCGCCGGTATTGCTTTGCGGCATTAACGCTCCAAGAGTTGTTTCCCACGCGGTCGCATTAGCACTCGCGCCCCCCTTGAACACTTGCTTGTATCCAGAACCGATGCCTCCAGCGTTGAGCGTAATCAACACCCCCGTGTTCGTGAGGCCTCCGCTGTTATTGACGGTGCGTTCAATCGCCCAATACCAACTGTCGTGATAACGACCGCCGCCGGCATTCCACGCGAAAATCCAACGGTTGGTGTCGCCCGACGAATAGGAAATTTTGCTTGCAGTATTTTGTGCGCCACTTAGCGCGATACGGGGAGTGTTCGCGGACGGAATACCTCCGCTGGCATTCACTGTATTGCCAACTGTCAACCACACCGTAGGAAGTGTCCCGCCCACGGTGTCGCTTCCATACTCAATTTTCATGTAGATAGGACACTCAGATTGGAGCGCGTCCGCCATCTTCCACACGTTGTAACCCTGTGAGGTGGCCGCTGTTGGTGCGGCCACCGTCGTCCAGTTAATTTGCGTGCCGGCTTCAACGTCTGTGCATTGTGCCCACCCACAGTTCGCTATCGCATCGGTGACCGCTTGGCCCCAAGTGCGAAAGATCGTATTCGTAGAATTGTTCAGCACGAAATCGGTTTTGACGGTGTATCCCATGTTAATACCCTAGTGCATACGACATGTAGTATTTCCCCGTGGCGGCTACGTAGATCATCGTAAAGAGGTCAACCCCATTACTTGTTTGTGTGATTGTCGGCACCCCTCCCGGCCCCCACTTGCAGTTCGCGTCAAACGTTGCTACAAACCCCCCTGCGCCAGAATTAAGTAGGAGCGTATAGGTTCCACCATTGTTCGCATTCGCAAAGGTTAACGTCGCGTTGGCCGTCATTACCAAGTAATGTTTCGTGTTTCCGTCGCCCCAGTTGATCGTCTTGCTGGCCCCACTGTTTCCGTCGTCTGTCAGTCCGGCGGCCGCCGGCGCGGGCGCTCCCCCTGTAACGGCGCCTAACGCTGTACCAAAGAACGTCGTCCCTGAATACGGGGGGTTCGCAAACGTGATCGTGTTTCCGCTGATGGTATACGCATTTCCTGGTTCTTGCACGACGCCCGCCAACGAGATCAATAGGTGCTCTGGCCCTTCTGGCGTCACGCTGTCGCCATTGGAGGTCATAATAAAGACGGTCTGTGACCCGTTGAACTGGGAAATGAGTGTGTCGAGCTTCTGGAAAGGTGCGCCGTTTGCCGTAGCAGCGAGTTCTATGTTATACCACGTGCTATTCGCGGTGCTCCACCGGATGATGTCGCCGTTTGTCAGCGTCGTGAGCGCAACATTCGACAAGAAACTGTTAGCGGGTTTCGTGCCTAAGTAGCTCGCGTCATTCGCGTGCATCGCCGAGTTGACGTTGAGGTTCGCTTCGCTCTTACCGAACGCATAGGTCGCGTTGTTCGCAGACAACGCACTATTGACGTTCAGGTTCCCCTCAGTCTTCCCGTAGGCGTAGGTGCTGTTGTTCGCTTCGGGGGGGATCTTGAACGTGAAGAAGTCGTCGGCCGTATTCCAAACGGGGACCTGGCCGTTCGCGCTCGGCGGACCATCTATGTCCGCGAGGTCTTCCGTTTGCATGTGATGGCAGGGTTCAACGAAGATCGCACCCTGTGTGTTATGCGCGTGAACGAGGAACCCGACGCAATCGGTGTGATGCGGAGATACGGGTACCTGGTTTGTCAGTCCGCCCGGCACCGTGTTAGACACGAACAGCAAGTTCCCGTTCGCCCACGTTTCTCCAACGGGTCCACCGGTCGTGTTCAGCCCGCGTACCAGCCCAAGCGTGGTGATGAACGCCTCTTCGTTGTTCGCGGTTTCTCCCGTGCAAAGTCCCAAGACCCGTGATGTCGCGTGGCTGTTTGCTAGAGCGAGGTTCACAGACGGACGGAGCCCCTGCGCACCGGAGATGTAGACGGCGGCACCGTCAACTAGCGTGCCCCCAGTTTTGTTGACGACTTTGACGAGCGTTTCCTGCCCGATCTGAAGCGTTGTATTGCTGTTGAGCCCTAACGATAGCGTCAGGGCAGTATCGCTCCATACCAGTTTACCGACCGCGAATGCGTCGTTCGCCGGTGCGACGTTGAAGTAGAGTTCATCCAGCACCCCAAGATGGGTGACGTTTCCGTAGCTGCCAGACAGACGCGCCGCCGGGAGTATCCCGCTGTCCATGTTGCTGGCGTTCTGGTAGTAGCTCCCGTGCTGGCCGTCCAAGTAGTCTGCGTTGTTTGCGTTAACAGCGTTGGTCGCGTGTACCGCTGCGTTGACGTTCAGGTTCCCTTCGGTCTTCCCGTAGGCGTAGGTCGCGTTGTTAGCTGATAGTGCGCTATTGACGTTGAGGTTGGCCTCACTCTTCCCGAACGCATAGGTGCTATTGTTCGCGGTGTTGGCGTTGACAGCGGAGTTGACGTTGAGGTTGGGTTCTGTTTTGCCATACGCATAGGTGCTGTTGTTACTGGTGAGCGCCGAGTTGACATTCAGGTCCCCTTCGGACTTCCCAAACGCATAGGTGCTGTTGTTCGCGGTAAGTGCTGTGGACGCTGAGTTGACGTTCAACTCCGCTTCGTGTTTTCCGTTGAGATGATACGCATCGTTGGCCGTGAGCGCCACGCCGCCTGTCGGAAACTCCGCAGCAAGCCACGTGCTTCCGTTGTGTTTGAGGTACCAACCGTCTATTGCGCCAGTGAGCACCCCATACGGAACGTTTGCAGACAAGCGTTCGTTGGGAAGGGTTCCCGCATTGAGGTTGCTGGCGTTCTGATAATAGCTGCCGTGCTGCCCGTCAAGGTAGTCAGCGTTGTTCGCGGTGTTGGCCGACTCTGCGAAGCTCGCGTTTCCTGTATTTCCGCCTACCGGTCCCTGGTTGAGATACGTAACAATCGTCTGCACACGGTTGACCAGTTCCGTTGTGGTACCGTTTGCGAGCGCGATGTTTGCGATAGGAAGGGTAACAACATTAGCCGCCATGACGCCCCTGTGTCAGTATCGATACGACTTGAACGAGTTGGTCGCGTAGCGCAGCGATGTCGTCTTGGAGTGATTCAACGCGATTTTCGAGTTCTTTGCTACGTTGATTGCGGGCCCGGTCCCGGCGAGAACGCTCCAATGCTCCCCTGTCCGTAGACAAGAGAGCTTTGGAGTTCATGTCTCTGACGAGGTCTTTATCCTCAGTCTGAATGAGTATGCGGGCATCTATTGACATAGTTAGTTATCAAGGGCAATAGCTCGGAAGTTCGCGACCCGTGGCGCATTCACGGTGCTCTCCGACGCCATGACAAGCTTGACGGCGAACGTCTTGAACTTGTCTGTCGTATCGGTCGTGGCGTTGAGCGCCTGGTTCGTTGGCGTCTTGAATTCAAACTCCTTGAACTGCGACCAACGAGTGCTGATGACGCTATCGTTCGTCACTTGGGTCATCAGTCTCCATGGCTGGTCCTCAAAGCGTTCCGTATCCTTGTTCACGGCCAGCACTTTGTAATAGACATAGAACTGACTGCCCACAGGGCGATACGCATCAAACCACACTTTGATATCGCGTGCTTCGAACCCGTCCGCGAGCGTGACCGCGCGTGTGAAGTAGCGTGTGAGTCCGTTCCCGCCCGACGGCGAGAGTTCGCTGCTATACGTGAGCACCGCGGGCGTCTGGAGCGCCGCGTCGAAGCCGGCAACCACTTCTGGCGCCGCGATGGTGATGACCGGTGTGTCTGTGTAGTGGACCCCATTTGAAGTGAGTGTGATATCCGCAAGCTTCCCGTTGCGTCCGATGGTCGCATAGCCCACCGCACCCTCTCCCTCATCCGACGTAATGGTGAGCGGGATGGTGCTGTTGTTCCCGTCGAGGTCGCCGCCGAAGGTATACCAGTGTGCGTCAGATAGTGTGACGCCAATGTTTGCCGTTGCGACAAACTCCGACGAGTTCGTGACAGAGAGCACCGTGGCGACAACGTTGACGCTAACGTTCGTCAACATGACGCTATCACCCACTTGGAGATACAGCCCGATATCGGCGGTGCCCCCGGCGGTGAGCGTCACGGTTGGAGAAGTCGCTATCGTGTCGAAGGTGTTGCCGACGGCGCTGGACCGCTTGGTCACTTTGTAGCCGGCCCCCGGATTGGTAAAGACCACATCGTCCGCTTGGAGTCCCATGTCGTTGATCTGGTGCTCCACGTAGAGCATGTTGATCTTCTTCATGTCCACATACGGCGCCACATCGACACTCCACGTTGACAGCGTGATCATCGCATCTACGGTATTTGCGGAACCGATGATGTTGCTGGTGAAGTTCGGGATCGCTCGCTGTGCGATAGACGATGATGCGATTTCAGGGTTGCCGCGTCCCATGACCATTGAGCGCACCGAGAGCGGCAGCCATTCACTTGACGGCACAGGGTAGTAGACCGCGACTTGACCGGTCAAGTCTCCCGTTGACGGATTCATCGGGAGAATACCGAGCGTGTAGGACGCGCCTGTAACGTTTGTGAAGTGAACATCGTGCGGATAGAACTCGATACTGTCGAGCATAAGGTTTGCGCTTGGCGGGACGCCACGTGCGACCAGCATACTCTCCTGCGGCGTTGTCGCAGTTCCCGTCCACACGGCGCGATTCAAGCGGAACATCAAGTCCTCAAACGGGCTTTCCGTCCAAGTGCTGGCATTCTGTGACTTGAAGAAGCTGCCGGCATACGGCTGTGAGGACACTTTGATGTCTGTTGTGCCCAGCACGGTCGCGCCCAGTTCCGCGGTAAAGACACGGTATTCGTCGCTGTCGCTCCGCACGACGATGGCGTATTCCTTCCCCGGTAGCAGATGCACAGGGGCCGGAAGCGTAAAGGTCGTCACGGTGAGCGGATCGGTGAAGTCCGGCACAGTAGAGGTTCTCACGCGGTCACGACGGAGCGTGACTTGCGCGAGTCCGTTGCCGGCGCAGCACGGTACCAGTTCAGCGGAACTTGGATAGCCGTTGACGACGGTGCGGATCTCCACGATGACCGGCACATCGATGTCCGGCACTTGCTCAAAGCAGAGGTCCACGGATGCAAGGAAGATGCCCTGTGGATATGCTTTGGCGTCGATCACGAAGGACTCCGCGAGCGGGTCCACATACGCGATCTGGAGGTTCTGCACACTCTGGCTCGTCACAGAGAACGACTCGGCGCGCGGTCCGACACGTTGCGCGGTCACGGAGCGTGAGGATACGCTCGTTTCCTGCATCGTTACGGAGAGCCCTGATGACTCGTAGTTGGTCTCGGCCGCCGTGGTCGCGTCTGCCGGCACATTGTTCGCTTGGTCCGTCAAACGGAACAGCCGTGTCCCTGTCGCAAACTCTCCGGCGGGGAGGTGGAACACTCCGCCCGCGCACCCAGCGCGTCCGGCGATCACGGGAGTCGCAGATACGAACCCGTCTGTCGTGAGGCGTCCCACGCTGTAGATGGTCTCGCCTGCGGTGATGTCAAGCAGTCCCGGTACGTCAAGCAATGCTGTCTGGTTGGCAGACGTATAAGTGACCACGTTGGCACTCTGTCCTGCACCCGGACCGCCAACGAACCGCACGACCGCGCCTGTAGCGACAAGGTCATCAGCGATATCCAAGTCGAAGCGGAGCGCCCCCGTGCTGCTATTGAATGAACGCACCACGCCAGAGTAGCACTCCGCGTCAGCAATCGTCAGTTCCGCAGCGGCACACTGGGGAGAAGCCGGCACAATAAGAGTCGCACCAACGACTAACGCATTCGCTTCAAGTGCGTGCTTGGCGTAGCGCAACGATC
>Ga0105097_10001533_pt1 | contig 11112 bp, 13 predicted proteins | sample PPLLak12cMay2015_FD_87035 | JGI IMG/M metagenome (GOLD analysis project Ga0105097, IMG submission 87035) | Freshwater sediment microbial communities from Prairie Pothole Lake near Jamestown, North Dakota, USA - PPLs Lake P7 Core (1) Depth... | ecosystem: Environmental > Aquatic > Freshwater >... | reverse complement strand
GGACGACGCCACACTGGTGGTGGTCAAGGTGGAGTGCTGAATGCGCGCCGGCCGGGTCGATTGCCACCATTGCGCCCACTATCACGTCACCTGGGACGAACGCTTCCCCCACGGCTGCCGGCGCATGGGCTTTAAAAGCCGCCGCTACCCGAGCGAGGAAGTCCGCCGGACCATGGCCGGTCAGGACTGCCGGCTGTTCGAAAAAATCGACAAACTCCCCAGCCCCTCGCCCCACGCCCCCGCTGATTGAATTGGGCCGCGCATATTCCTATCGTTCGGGTTCGAGTTGCGCCGCCATACCGGATCACCCAGTGCCTGCACCAAGCCGTGCGTCAAGCGCCCGATGCTCATCCCCCTCTACCAAGCTTACTTCCATAGGGTGTCTTTAAGTTTTATCTCTTCGATGGCTTGGTTGAAATTCACCATCTTGGAAGTTTTCTGAATGGCAACCATCATGGGGTGGGTTGCGATTGGACTTTCGAAACCAACAAATTCATCAGGTTGCGAGTCAGGCACATGAACTGGAAGCACCGATCTTCCGAATAAACATGCCCGCCTTTCGTCTAATCATTGCTTGACAAACCAGGTTGAGCGGAATAGTAACTGTCGACAGGCGACAGGTAGCAGCCGACAATTTATGCAAAGGTGTCCCTGTGGAATCATATATTAAGGAATTACAGGATATTAAGTCGAGCTCGTTATCATCGGTAATTTACCGACAACTGGAAGAAATGATCCTTGCTGGAAAGATCAAGTCGGGAGAAAGGATCAATGAAAGCCAGTTGGCAACGGCTTTACAGGTGAGTCGGGCTCCAATCAGAGAGGCCTGTCGTCAATTAGAAAAGCACGGGATGGTTGAGGTCTATGCAAACCGTGGAACCTTTGTGCGGTCGATTGAAGCGGAGGAGGTCGAGGAGCTTTACGATATTCGGGCTGCGCTCGAAGCCTTGGCTGGAGAGCGAGCTGCGGAGAGAATGACATCGAAAGCCCGGAAAGAATTGCAATCCAGTTTTTCTGCGATGAAAAAGTTCGCGAACCAGGGATCGGTTGTTGATTATTATGAAGCGAATGCAGAATTTCACATAGAAATCATCCGTACCTCCGGAAGCAAAAGCTTGGTAAACATCTACGATAGCATTTGTAAACAAGTCTCTCTTTTTCGCAAAACCAGTCTGTCGCTGCCGGGTCGACTTAACATTTCTTTGCAACAGCATCAGGAAATTCTGGCCGCCTTACTTTCTGGTGATGGGGAAAAAGCAGGAACCTTACTAAAGCACCATGTGCTCGATGCCGGACATACTCTTGTTTCGGCATTGAGCAAAACAAAACCGGGAAACAAAGTTAAATCATTAAATCTAACCAGGAGGGAAGCATGAAAAGCAAGTCTATTGTGATTCTTTTCGTTGCCAGCGTCTGTGTTTTGATTTTTGGATTTGCGCAAGCTCAGGATAAATATCCCACCAAACCAATAACCATCATCAGTCATACGGCTGCGGGATCGCCGACGGATTTGATGGCAAGACAGCTCGGTAAGGCCGCAGAGCCGTTCCTGGGACAACCCGTCGTCGTTGAAAACAAGCCGGGAGGGGGCGGTGCGATGCAGGTAGCCTCTCTTTTATCCTCACCTGCCGATGGCTACACACTCGCAGCCGTAACCCCGACACAGATTGGTGCCTGGGAAAGCACGCTCAAAGGTAAATTCAATATCGATCAATTCGCCTGGATAACGCGGGTTGAAATCGATCCTTACATACTTGTGGTTCAGGCAGACAGCCAGTGGAAGACTCTCAAAGAATTCGTTGAATATGCGAAAAAAAATCCGAACAAGTTAAGAGTCGGCGGATATGGCTCAGTGGGCTCCGGCCATAACGTCGCATTCAATATTCTGGCCAAAGCCGCCGGGTTTCAGGCGGTATGGATGCCATATGAGGGCACCAATGCGGCAGTGACCGCCTTGCTGGGCGGGCATATCGACGCGGCCAACTCAAACCCGGGCCAGGTCACCCAGCAGGTTGAGGCGGGTAAACTGCGCATCTTGGGGGTCATGGCCGAGAAGAGGCTGAAAGACCTGTCCAACGTTCCGACCTATGCCGAGGCCGGTTACCCTGTTGATGCCGGTTGGTCTCAGTTCAGGGGCATATTCGGGCGCAAAGGCATACCGCAGCCGATTCAGGCCCAGTTGAGCGAGGTCTTCATCAAGGCGATCAAGAGCCCGTCATTTCAGGACTACCTCAAGAAGACCAATCAAGAAGACGGGAGCATGGATCTGACGGCATTCACGGAATTCATTAAAGGCCAGAAGAAACTTACAACCGAATGGTACCAGGAGCTGGGAATAAAATAGATGGACTTCAATCCGAAGGAGCTCGCTCAGATATGAATATGGCCCTTGCAAGAATCTGGCTGGGGGGGATTTTGGCCATTTGGGCAGCCGTGTTTTTTATAATGGCCGTGTATTTCGACAAGCCATTGAACCCGTTTGACTCAGGGGCTGCCGCATTTCCCATGCTGATTTCGGCGAGTCTTTTCATAACAGCCGTGTGGATGATGCTACAAGAATTCCGCCGTTTGCCGAACTCGTTGCCGATCAAAGCCAAACGATTCGGCGCGAACATATTTTCTGCCGTGCTCATTATCCTTTATGCCTTTTCGATGCCATATGCCGGTTATTATCTGTCTACGCTGGTGTTTGTACCCGCCTTTCTGGTTGCAAGCAATGAGCGCCGGTGGAAATGGATCATACTCATCACCGCCATTTTGTTGCTTTTCAACTATCTTTCTTTTGATCGATTGTTGGGGGTCTCTTTGCCGAAATTCGGATCTGCATTTGTCGAATAAGGGGGGTGGCTAATGCTTGAAGGACTGGTTCAAGGATTTTTGCTGATCCTTGCAATGGATAAGCTCCTTGCCATGCTTGCAGGAACTATCGTTGGGTATTTTATTGGGGCCATGCCCGGCTTGACCCCCAGTATCGGCATCGCACTAATGGTTCCTTTTACCTTTGGAATGGACCCGGTTGTTTCCATGGTCATGCTTGTCAGTCTATACATGTCTGCTGAATACGGCGGAGGAATTACCGCTATTCTCTTGAATGCCCCAGGTACGGCAGCCGCTGCCGCAACGGCGTTTGACGGCTACCCGATGGCCAAGAAAGGGCAGGCTGGAAAGGCGCTCACTATTTCTATTCTGGCCTCTGGTTTCGGCGCTCTAATGAGCACGATTCTCTTGATCATCACCGCCGTCCCGCTGGCTAATTTTGCCATCGCATTCGGTCCGTCTGAGTATTTCGCGCTGGCCTTGTTTGGCCTGAGCCTTGTGAGCAGCCTGGGGGGGAAGTCTTTGTTGCGCGGATTTATTGCCATGATCGTTGGCCTGCTTGCCGTCACGATTGGCCTCGACCCGATTAATGGCTCCTTCCGATACGTATTTCATCTTAACCTCATGGAGGGGATTCCTTTCCTGCCAGCGTTGATTGGCTTATTTGCACTTTCCGAAGTTTTCTACATGCTGGAAGATGTAAAAGAAAAACCTGTGGAACCCGAAAAAATCGTAGGGATAGGTGTTGAGCTTAGCTTTCTGAAGAGACACTGGTTTAACTTCGTTCGCTCCTCGTTGATCGGATACATCATCGGCGTTATCCCCGGGGCAGGTACAACCATTGCCTCTCTGGTCAGCTACAACGAAGCAAAAAGAGGCTCGAAGTCACCAGAGACGTTCGGAAGCGGAAATCCAGAAGGAATTATTGGATCGGAAGCCGCCAACAAGTCTGCCGTTAGCGGGGCTTTGGCTCCAATGCTGGCACTAGGTGTGCCTGGGTCAGCCAGCGCTGCGATTTTGATAGGAGCTCTAACCATTCAGGGAATTCAACCAGGCTCCTTGCTCTTTGCCAAGAATCCGGAAATTCCTTATTCGATTTTTGCCACTTTATTGTTCAGCGTACCCTTTATGGTCGCCATCGGGTTGGCCGGATTGCGGTTATGGATGAAGGTCACTGATATTCCCAAAAGCCTGCTTGCGACCTGTGTAACTGTAATCTGCGTCATCGGGGCTTATGCCAGCAGCAACGATTTATACCCAGTGTGGGTTATGATAATCACCGGCATCCTCGGCTATATAATGCGCAAAGTGCACATCCCTATGGCTCCCATCGTCCTTGCGCTGGTTTTAGGTTTTATGATGGAGGTCAATTTTCGAAGAGCGTATATTCAATCCGGCGGAGACATGTCGATGTTCTTAAAGCACCCTATAACCCTGATACTAGTCGTCCTCGCACTGGTGACAGTGATCTGGCCGGTCATTCGAGACATGAAAACAAAAAAGGCAGCAACCAAGAAAGCTGCCGCTATCGAAGTCTGATTTTACTGCGATGCGCCCCCTATCCGTTGATGAAAGGAAAATATATACATGAACCAGGAAACTTGTGTCACTAAAGAAGCGGCTGCATACGTTGCCAATTTAAAATTCCAGGACCTGCCTGATGAGGCTTTACGTATAGCCAAGCGGTGTGTTCTCGATGGGTTGGGCCTAATGTTAGCGGGATCAGACCAGCCTTGTACGAACATCGTCAAGCGACAATCCATGGGTTTAGGGATAGTCCCCGAGGCTACTTCTTTAGGTGCAGAAGCGACTAAGTTGGCTGCGCCTTTAGCCGCCTTGATCAATGGCACGGCCGGGCATGCAATGGATTGGGATGACACCCAGCTTTCAGTCACGCCCGACCGGATTTATGGCCTTCTGACCCATCCAACGATCCCGCCTCTTGCAGCGGGACTGGCTGTTTCCGAAAAGATAGGAAAGGTATCAGGCAAAGATTTCTTGACTGCGTTTCTTGCCGGATTTGAGGTCGAATGTAAAATTGCCGAGGCCATACGTCCTGATCACTATAAAAAAGGCTTTCATACGTCTGGTACCGTAGGTACCTTCGGTGCAGCCATGACCGCCGGCAAGCTGTTAGACTTGTCTGAACATCAACTTTGCCATGCTCTGGGTGCAGCGGCCAGTATGGCCGCTGGTATCCGGGCAAATTTTGGTACGATGATGAAACCGGTTCATGTGGGGCGAGCTGCCTTTAACGGTGTGAACGCTGCTTTGTGGGCCGCGGATGGATTCGAGGCATGCCCTGATGGGCTTGATGGCCAATGGGGATTTTTCCAAGTGACGGGAGGTGGGTTCGACCATGAAAAAATCGTTGGCTGCTTTGGAAAACCCCACACCATAATCGACCCTGGTGTTAGCATTAAGCCATACCCCTGCGGCGTTTTGACTCACCCCTCTATGGATGCCATGCTGGCTCTGGCCAAGGAACATGATATCAAACCCGATTCTATTGCTGAGGTCGTGCTTTTTGCTGGACACAATATCCTAAACCCTATCCGTTACCGGATAGCCCAAAATGAACTTCAAGCTAAATTCTGCATGCCCTTCCTTCTGAGCGCGATAATAATCTCTCGGCGAGCTGGCGTTAAAGAGTTTACAGACCAGTATGTCAATTCTGAACCAGTTCAGGCGATGATGCGACGGGTCCGTACCGAATTTGATCCGATGATAGAGGCTAAGGGTTATGAAAAAATTCGTTCCCGAGTGGAAGTGGTGCTGAAAGACGGTCGAAAATTAGTTCGCGACTCAGGGGAAGCTTATCGAGGGGGACCGGACAACCCGTTGAGCGACAAAGATCTGCAGGCAAAGTTCACGGACTGCTCAGAAAAACTTTTTAACGCAAAGGCCCGTCAAGAAATCTTTGCAGCCGTGGCCAGATTGGACAATTTCAAGGATATGAAGGAATTCATCTTCCTTCTAAATCCGAGGCAGTGATTTATTTTAGTGGCATACTATGGGTGAAGTCAAACCGAACGATCACACCAGATCTGAGCAAATAACGGCTTAGGCGATTGACAGGCGATGTCACTCCGGCTAGAAAATTTCGCCGTATGTACTAAATAATTTCAGAAATTTTATTGAAGAAGAGCCACCGGTGATCATACGGCGGCTATTTTCATTCCAACAATAGAAGGAAGTTATGGAAACTACTTCGGTAAGGGGTGATCTCGCTACCCTAACTCATCCCAGTACAGCATTCAAGGTTTTGGGGGCGATCGGTTTTTCGCACCTCCTCAACGATATGATACAATCTTTAGAGAATAGCAACCGGGATATAAGTCAGCACAAAGCCAGTTGGCTTCCGAAAAATCTGCAAGCGAGAGTCCCCCTTTAGATAGTGTTCATCCGGCGGTATCCCCGAAACGATTGATTTCATGGGACACCTTCATAGGGCACCTCCTGGTTTGATGGATTGGCTGACGGAGAAGGGTGGCCAATTAGGGTGGAATCTTAGGATTACCTGACCAAAGGTGCAAGATTTTCCGGTATTCAGATAGGTTGCGGGTCAGGCACGCTATGTGCTTTTATGTAAATCTCATAAATTGACAGTTGCTTAGGCGGATGACTTCACTCTGACATCGTTTCATCCTTCCTTTTAGAGTATCCGACCAACCGCGAGATCATAGGAATTAAAGACAAGATTGCTAAGGCTAAGAGAGTACTCAGGACGGCCGTCGCTTCCCGCCCCATGCCTGCGGCCGCGCCGATTGCCGCCGTGGTCCAAATGCTCGCCGCCGTGGTCAACCCCGCAACATCCTTTTTTTGTCCCATTATGATGGATCCGGCCCCAAGGAACCCCACCCCAGCGACCAAGCCCTGCAACACACGAGATAAATCTGCGCCAGATGCCCCAGCTTGTTGGGGAACGAGGACGAAGATCGCTGCCCCAAGGGCAACCAGCATGTGCGTTCGCAACCCTGCCGCCTTGCCCCGCGCCTCCCTCTCGAACCCCAGTAGGCCGCCAAGGATCGAAGCAATCAGGATGCGTAAAGTAATGCGGGCAGCTTCAACCGCATGGGGGATATCGGAGAATTCCGATAGCACAACATTCCATATATCTTGCCACACTCCCATAGTAGATCCTTACCTTGTCTGCACTTCATTCAATTCTTTTACGAGTCCGCCTAACGAATAGCGTTTTATCCGTCATCCCTATATGGAGGATTTTTTCAATAGCTAATTGGTTTGCTGATTAAAAAACCGATTTTGGACAATAGTGTGGACGAATATGTGTTTCGCTTCAATCGCCGAACTACCAAATCCGTGGGGGAAGGGTTTTAGCGGTTTGTTCAGCAACTGGCGGCTTCAAAGCCAATAACCAACACTCAAGTGGCTACGGCGGTTATCAGTCCCTTGCTGGCCAACTGAGCTACTTGAGAATTGTCGATAACCAGATTGATGATATCAGGGGTTCTTGGGCTCCCCCATTTCTGCCGATTCGTTGAATAGTACCAGATACCTGTAACGCAGAATTCACCGAAACCAAACAATTTTTAAACGAGTTTCACATGATACTGGATTTTTATTGTATTTTCAAACCTCGGGGTCATAATAGACGTCGTCAGAACCATGTGATCTGGCTTTGAATGTGCATAAAATACTTCCCAATCACATTGCAAACCCAACGGGTAGGAGTAAAGTTGAGCCAAGATACCACAACCAGCGTTAAAAGCAAGTCGATCAGCGATGCGGTCGAGCCCATCGAGGACACAGGGGATATCGGTGGACACCAAGAAAAAAGAGTTGGTGGGCGGCTTCAAAAATGCGGGGCGAGAATGGCAGCCGCAGGGGCAATCGAAAGAGACACGGGTGCATGATTTCTTAGACAAGGATTTGGGCAAAGCCATTCCCAGCGGGATATTCGTTTAGGGAGGAGACGAGCGAGCGATGAATGAAGTTTGGGTTGCCTTTGGATTGACGTTATTTGCAGGTATGGCCACCGGCATCGGCAGCGCAATCGCCTTTACGGCCAAAAGGACAAACTACCGCTTTTTGTCAATTTCAACCGGCTTCTCTGCCGGCGTTATGCTATATGTCTCTTTTGTTGAAATCTTCTACAAGGGTGTCGATTCGCTTGTCTCCGCGTACGGCGAGACTGCGGGGAATTGGATCAATGTGGCAGCCTTTTTTGGCGGTATGTTTTTGATCGGCGCGATCGACAATTTGATTCCATCTGCCAAGAACCCGCATGAGATCCACGAGGAGGAGGAAACCGCTCCCCTCCATGACCCGTCAGCAGCCTTACCGGATTTTGACAACACCACTTTGGCCGGGAAAAAGCCTTTCTTCGGCCGCCACGACCACGGCGGGCAGGACAAGAAGCTCTTGCGCATGGGGCTGTTCACAGCCCTTGCCATCGCCATCCACAACTTTCCGGAAGGCCTGGCAACATTCCTTGCGGCGCTTCAGGACCCGAACCTGGGGATAGCGATCGCGGTGGCGGTTGCGCTCCACAATATTCCCGAAGGCATCAGCGTGTCGGTGCCGATCTTTTATGCCACTGGCAATCGCAAGAAGGCTTTTCTATACTCGTTGTTAAGCGGCTTATCCGAGCCGGTTGGTGCCATTGTTGCTTATCTCGCGCTGAGGTTTTTCGTCGGGGGCGAATCCGGTGCCATTCCGCCTCAGGTAATGGGTGTGCTTTTTGCGGGGGTTGCCGGTATAATGGTTTACATCAGCCTGGACGAATTGTTGCCCACCAGCCGGGCCTATGGCAAGGGGCACGACAGCATCTATGGCCTCATCGGCGGCATGATTGTCATGGCGCTGAGTCTGCTTTTGATGAAATGATGCGCTCGGACCCTGAGAACGTCTCACATGGTAAAATGAATCGGAACGAAATGGTCGATACCCGTTAAGCTAGTTCATCAGAATCATCTCAGCACGAGATAGGAGCCGTAATTGGAAAAAGAGAGCCTTTCCACGAAACTCAAGCTGGTGATCGATGCCCTGCCGCCGGGCAGAGTTGAGGTGGCAGACATCCGCGACCTCTTCGGGCAGGAAGGACTCATGCTCCTTTCTATTTTTTTGACCATGCCGTTCATGATCCCTGTTTCGATTCCCGGGGTCAGTACCGTGTTCGGCGTTGCCATCCTGCTGATCGGAGTCAGCCGTCTCCTGGGCCGCACGCTGTGGCTGCCGAAGCGAATCGAGCAGCGGACCATACCGGCCAACAAGCTGCGCGCCGGCCTCACCCAGGGCCTGGTGGTTGTCCAGCGCCTTGAAAGGATAGCCCGTCCGTTTCGCTTGAGGTGGCTCACAACCGGCAAGGTCACCGGCACGCTGAATAGCTGTTCGCTGATTGCCGGAGCGCTGCTGCTGATGGCACCCTTCGGGCTCATCCCCTTCAGCAACACCTTGCCGGCGCTGGCGCTCCTGTTGCTTGCCATCGGGTTCTTGCAGCGCGACGGCGTTTGCATTCTGCTCGGGCATCTGGCCAATTTTGTCACCATCGCCTATTTTGCGTTTCTCATCGCCGGGGGTGGCGTCTTGATCCGCGAGATGCTGCGATATATCCCTGGCCTGTCGGCGTGAATTTTTCGATTTGTCTGCTTGATTTATATGGTCTCTGATTTCAGCCTGAAAATGGGCCGAGCGCTTTCAGATCTATTCCGGAGATATTCCAAGAAAATGTGAGCCTCTGCATGAAAATGCCGACACCCCTGATGTTTGTACTTGGGATCGCAATCTCATTTTCAGGGTGCAGTTCACATGACGTCCAATTGCGGCTGTCCGGCGCGAGGATGCTCAGCCAGAGCGAACTCGTAAATCTGTTTCACGCGGAAAGGACTGTCGAATTCCCGATTTTAGGCCAAGTGGCCATCGTTGACTACTATCCGGATGGGCGACAGGTCATTCACTGGGACAACGGGACCGACACGGGGACCTTCCGGATCGAGAATGATTGGTTCTGCAGCACCTGATAAAACAGGCTCTCGAACAGCTCCCATGGTCGGTGGGCATTGGCGTAGGCCAAGGTCGACTTGTTGGGAGTCGAGCTTACCCCCAGATGGCGCAGCTTGCCCAGGGCGCTGGCCAAGCCGCCGCTGATCTCCCGCAGACTCTTGGCTTAGGCGAGTTGACAAAACAGCATAGCCACAAAATGATCCCAAGACGAATACCCCTTGGCGTAACGCTCAGATCGATGACGGTAGACGAGTTCATGAAACCGCTGACGATTGACCACTGCGATCAGTTGACTGAACAGGTTCGCATACCGTACCATGGGCCATCCTCCTTTGCCGGGTTCGGGTTGTTGGTTTGGCGATCACAACCTTACCCCAATAAGGAGGATTTTTTTTAGCCCTATTCAGCACTCACTCAAAAACCGATCTTGGACAAGTCTGCCCCATTTAACCATATTTAATCGGACATTGAATGTCCGTCAAAGAGAGCGATAAGACATAAAATGTCTCAAATTATTATAAAGGGGGTAGTCGGTTAGCTCTTCCTATGTTATGCTGCCTGGGTGAGATTCTCCTGCGATGGAGGAGCAATGGACCAGGCATTGGTGGCAGGGCGCGATTACGACTGGTTGAGCCATTGTGCGTCGCCTGCGAGGAGGAGCTAACCGACTACCCCCCTTTATTATATTTATTTAGTGTTAAATATCGGAGCGTTACCAATATGATTGGGGCGTTACCAATGATTGGTTAGCTAAATTGTACTTTAACAATGGCAAAATCCAAGATAGAGAATTAAACATTACAAAAATATTCAAATAAATCAGCAGGGAGAAAGTTGGTGTTAAAATTGCTTATGGTTAGCTTAGGCTTTGCAGGAATTCGGCAAGCTATTCGGGAAAAATCTCGATTCAGAACATTTTATGCAAAAACCAGAGTTGAAAACTGTCTGTGGAATAGTAATCGCCGCTGCGTGGAATGAAATTGGCGATGTTGTTTCCGTGGCCATCGCCGACTACGGAGAGGAAAAATATCTGGTAGCGGACAATGAGGCGGGGCGAAAGCTATTATCTCTTCTGAGAAAGAGAGTAGCCGTGGATGGAATTGTAAAACAGCAAGATGCAATCCAACTTATCGAGATCAAACAAATTAGACTCGATTAGTTTTCCTCTATATTCCACCAGAAGTGAAGATGCTAAGGGTTTAGAGAAAAACTAAAATTGAACGAAATCTGACGCCTGCTTCTATCAGAATCGGGCGTTTTTTATTGACTCCATTGATAATGTATATGATGTTAAGGGGCTGAATATCATCGCTCCTGCCAAATCAGGAT
>Ga0105097_10001532_pt1 | contig 11115 bp, 6 predicted proteins | sample PPLLak12cMay2015_FD_87035 | JGI IMG/M metagenome (GOLD analysis project Ga0105097, IMG submission 87035) | Freshwater sediment microbial communities from Prairie Pothole Lake near Jamestown, North Dakota, USA - PPLs Lake P7 Core (1) Depth... | ecosystem: Environmental > Aquatic > Freshwater >... | reverse complement strand
TAGAAATCCGCAGCGAGCGCGACGTCCGCGGTGACGAGGTCGGCCCAGACCCAGCGACCCGGCGTGTGCTGACCGGTGGGGGGATCGACGATCGGCGGCCAGAAGCGGTCCGCGGCTTGCGCCGCGAGTGCTGCAGTGCCGAGTGCCGCGGTGGCAGCGGCCGCGCGGAGGATTCGACCGAGGTCGGGCATGTCGATCTCATGAGGTGCTGGGATGACGCGGATGGTAGCACCGCCCGCACCATGCCCTTTGGTCCCGCGGTTGCTTTCGGTCGAGCTCAAGTGGCCGCAACCGGCGGGCGCCGGCCGGCCCAGGGGTGAGCCGCCTCAAGCTCGTAGGCGAGCTCGAGCAGCGTGCGCTCGTCGCCCGCCTTCGCGGCGAAGTGGCTGCCGATAGGCAGGCCGGCCTTGGACCAGTGCAGCGGCACCGACATGGCGGGGGTGCCCGCTCCGTTCTGTATCGGCGTGAAACCCACGTAGCCGGTCGCGCGCTCAAAGTGAATCTCGAACGGCAGGTCGGGCGCCAGCTCGCCGATGCGAAACGGTGTCCGCGTCGCGACGGGCGTCAGCAGCACGTCGTGGCGCTCGTGGAACGACGCGCACGCGGCTGAGGTGGAACGGATCATCGCCACGGCCGCCTCGAAGCCGTCGCGCCGCGCGCGGTAGTAGTCGCGCAGGCCCAGCGTCCAGGGCTCGAGGTCGGCGTCGGTGGGCGGGCGACCGAGTCGCTTCTCGAGGCCGTCGGCGATCATCGCAGCGCCCGAGGACCAGTACAGCATGAAGGCCGCCATGAGCTCGCGCTTCGGCAGGGGCAGCGCCGCCAGCTCGACGCGGTGCCCGAGCGCTTCGCACTTGCGGGCCGTGTCCGCGATCGCGGCTTGCACCTCGGGGTCGAGCGGATTGCCTGCCAGCGGCTCGAGGTCGAGCGCGATGCGCAGGCGACGCGAGGACGGCGCACCGACGAGGCCCATCGGCTCGAACACCCGCTCCGCGCCCGTGCGCTCCGTGAAGGCGAGCCAGTGCGCGCTGTCGCGGACGCTGATGGAGACGGCATGGCTGCTGGAGATTTCCACCGGCCCGGTGGGCCGGCCGAGCGGCACGGTCCGGCCGCGCGAGGGCTTGAGTCCGAAGAGCCCGCAGCAGGACGCCGGAACGCGGATCGAACCGCCGCCGTCGGTGGCATGCGCGATCGGCACGACGCGTGCGGCCACGAGCGCCGCCGCACCGCCCGAGGAGCCGCCGGGGCTGTAATCGAGATTCCAGGGATTGCGCGTGGGCCCGTGCAGCAGCGGTTCGGTCGAGCCCGTGAGGCCGAACTCCGGCGTGCTGCTCTTGCCGAGGAACACGAGGCCCGCCCGTTCGAGCGCGTCCACGTAAGGCCCCTGTGCCGTGGCGGGCGACAGCCCGAAGGAGCGCGAGCCGGAGCGCGTCGGCAGGCCGCGCAGATCGTCGAGGTCCTTGACGAAGCTCGGCACACCGGCGAAGGGGCCGGTCGGCGTCGCAGCAGCGCGCGCGCCTGCCCGCTGGTAGTCGTCGGTGACGATGGCGTTGAGGCTGGGCTCAAGCAGCTGCGCCCGGGCGATGGCGGCCTCGACGGCCTCTCCGATCCCGAGCTGTCCCGACCGGATGGCCGCGGCGGTGGCGACGCCGTCGAAATCGGCGAGAGGGCCGGGTCGGGCGGGCGTGGCCGGCCGGGCCGGACTGCGCGCGCAGCCGGCGGCCAGGCCGACCACCGGCAGGGCGAGTGCGGCTTGCAGGACGTGGCGCCTCGAAACGCGTTGCTTCATCGCTCCCCCAGTGTGTCCTGGTATTCGAATTCCGGGTCGCGCGGACGCCGGATTGCCAAACCTATTCGCCTCTGGACAAGAACACCAGTTTGCGGGTGTCATGGGCGGCCACTCACTCTGGTTGCCACAAGAGTCCCGCCGTGACCGAATACCGCTCCCCCTGGATGGACGACGAGCTCGAGCTGTTCCGCGACGCGGCGCGCCGCTTCGTCGAGAACGAGATCGTGCCCAACGACGCGCGCTGGCGCGAGCAGCACCACGTGGACCGCGAGATCTGGAACAAGGCGGGCGAGGTCGGGCTCCTGTGCACCGACATCCCCGCCGAATATGGCGGGCTCGGCGGCGACGCGCGGCACGAGGCGGTGGTGGTCGAGGAGGTGGGCCGTCGCGGCATCACGAGCTTCGGCCACTCGGTGCACAGCATCCTGGCCCACTACGTGCTCAACTACGGCTCCGAGGCGCAGAAGAAGGACTGGCTGCCGCGCATGGCGTCGGGCGAGCTCGTAGGCGCGATCGCGATGACCGAGCCGGGTGCGGGCTCCGACCTGCAGGCCGTGAAGTGTCGCGCCGTGCGCGAGGGCGACCACTACGTGATCAGTGGCGCCAAGACCTTCATCTCGAACGGCCTGCACGCGGGGCTCGTGGGCGTCGTGGTGAAGACCGACCCCTCGAAGGGCGCCAAGGGCATCTCGATCATCATGGCCGAGACGAAGGACCTGCCCGGCTACCGCGTGGGCCGCGTGCTCGACAAGATCGGGCAGAACGGCTGGGATACCGCCGAGATGTTCTTCGACGACTGCCGCGTGCCGGCCGACTGCCTGCTCGGGCCCGCGGAGGGCCAGGGCTTCGTCCAGCTGATGCGCGACCTGCCCTACGAGCGGGCGCTGCTCGCGCTCGGCGGCGTGGCGGCCATGGAGTACGCGCTGCAGCTCACGGTCGACTACACGCGCAGCCGCAAGGCCTTCGGGCAGGCGCTGCTCGAGATGCAGAACACGCGATTCAAGCTGGCCGAGGTGAAGACGCAGGTGCAGGTGGCGCGCGTGTTCATCGACGACTGCATCCAGAAGCTGAAAGAAGGCAAGCTCGACACCGTCACGGCGTCCATGGCCAAGCTGTGGATCACCAACGCGCAGTGCCGGGTGATGGACGAGTGCCTGCAGCTCTTCGGCGGTTACGGCTACATGCGCGAATACCCGATCTCGCAGCTCTACACCGACTCGCGCGTGCAGCGCATCTACGGGGGGGCGGACGAGATCATGAAGGAGATCGTGGCGAGGTCGCTCTGATGGGTCCGCTCGAGGGCGTGCGCATCGTCGAGCTCGCGGGCATCGGCCCGGGGCCCTTCTGCGGCATGCTGCTCGCCGACTTCGGCGCCGATGTCGTGCTGGTGGACCGCAAGGGCGGGTCGCTGCCCTTCAATGCCCAGCCGAAGTACGACATCACTCGACGCGGCAAGCGCTCGATCGCCGTGGACCTCAAGCAGCCCGGTGCGGCCGAGGTGGTGCTGCGGCTGCTGGAGGGCGCAGACGCGCTGCTCGAGGGCTTCCGCCCGGGCGTGATGGAGCGGCTCGGCCTCGGCCCGGACGTGTGCCTCGCGCGCAATCCGCGACTCGTGTACGGCCGGCTCACCGGTTGGGGCCAGAGCGGCCCGCTCGCGCATGCGGCCGGCCACGACATCAACTACGTGGCGCTGAGCGGCCTGCTCTACCACGGCGGGCACGCCGATTCCGCGCCGTCCATCCCGCCCACGGTCGTGGGCGACATCGGCGGCGGCGCCATGTTCATGGCGCTCGGGCTCGTGAGCGGCATCCTGAGCGCGCGAGCCACCGGGCGCGGCCAGGTCATCGATGGCGCGATCACCGACGGCTGCGCGCTCATGAGCACACTGGTGCAGGGCCTGCGCGCGCAACGCCTGTGGGCCGACCGGCGCCAGGCCAACGCGCTCGACGGTGGCGCGCACTGGTACGACACCTACGAGTGCGCCGACGGCGGCTGGATCTCGGTGGGCGCGCTCGAGCCGCAGTTCTACCGCCTGCTGCTCGAGAAGTGCGGACTCACGGGCGAGGGCCTCGAGCAGGCGCAGTTCGACGTGGCGAACTGGCCGAAGCACAGGGAACGCTTCGCCGCGCTGTTCAGGACCAGGACCCGCGATGAATGGTGCGCGCTGCTCGGGGGCACGGACGTGTGCTTCGCGCCGGTGCTGAACCTCGCCGAGGCTGCGGAGCACCCGCACAACCGGGCGCGCGAGGCTTACCTCGAGGTCGACGGCGTGCGGCAGCCTGCGCCGGCGCCGCGCTTCGGCGCGACGCCGGCCGCGGTGCGCTCACCGCCACCGGGGATCGGTGCGCACACCGCGGAACTGCTCCGTGCGGCTGGATATGACGATGCGGAGATCGCGGCGCTGGTGGGGAGCGGTATCGCCTGACGGGTCTGCGCGGTGTGCGGCTGCACTCGGGCGCGGATACCTGGAAGCAATTGCCGAGCGGCACGATTCTGTCTGCCGCCAAGCGTATTGCTCACTGATTATGCTCCATACACTCCGGTTGATGCCGGCAAAGCACCTCGAGGTGATTGAGCGCATCGACCGGCTCCGGGACCGGCTCCGCTTCCTGCTACAGGGACAGCCGCGGCGGCTCACACGGATCACGGGTGCAGTTGTGCCCGACAGGGTCGCATGCTGCATCATGATGCTGTATCGGATACGAGCATTGGGGCGACGTGCATGACAGTTCGAGACAGCAACGGCAATGAACTCAAGGACGGTGACTCGGTGGTCGTGATCAAGGACCTGAAGGTCAAGGGGTCCACCGATACGCTCAAGCGCGGGACGGCGTTCAAGAACATCCGGCTGATCGAGGATGATGAGGAAGCGGTCGAGTGTGGCAGCGGGAGAAACACCGTGGTGCTCAAGGCCTGCTTCCTGAAGCGCGCGTGATCCCGGAAGGGAAGTCCGGGGATCGAGACCCGCGCGGAATTTCCGCTACAGATCGATTGCCGCTGCGTAGACGATGCGGTTGGCTGGCGTCGTCGAGCGCCCGCCGTTCTCGACCTCGGTCCAGTAGCTCTCGCTTTCGGTGACGAGGATCCGCAGCCGGTCGCTGCCCGCGGCCGGCAAACGCAGGACTTCTTCGTGGATCAGCGGTGGCAGCAGCCATTTCAGGATGTCGGGCTCGCGCACCAGGATGTCGAGGTCGCCGTGCTCAATGGCGGTGAGTGCCTCCGCCACCCGGCGTTGCATCGCCACGCTCATGCTCACGCGCTTCGCGCGGACGCTCGACTTGCGGGCGGCGGCGGTCCTGGCGCTGCCGACCGGCGCGGCCAGTCGCACCGCCGGAGCCTGCGGGGTGTCGGCCCAGTCGAGCGATGGATCTGCGCCGGACGGCAGGCGCTGCAGCTGCACCTTGACGACGCCGCCCCGCGGGACCGACGCGCCCGTCAGGGGGGTGACGCCGTGCACCTGAACGCGCACGCGTCCGCCGGCCTCCGGGGTCAGGGTCGCGACGCGGTCGGGCGCCAGTTGCTGGAAGGAGGCCATCACCACCGATGACAGGTGATGCCCGGGGATGCTGTGCGGCTGGTAGCGGGCCAGCGCGAGACGCACGAACGGGAAGTAGGCGGCCCCGGGGCGAATCACGAGGTCGCAGTACCAGAGCTTGCGATCTGGATCGAAGGCGACTGGATGCGGCACGGCGTCCACGGACAGTCCGGCCGGTGCCCCCTGCGGCACGAGGTCCTCGAGCCGCATCGAGCCGCCGAGGTCGGAACCTTCGGTGGCGAGGTCGGGGACGTCAGGCGGTGCGGCGAAGCCGTAGGGGATGGGGCCGGTGGCGTCCACGCGGCGCAGGAAATCGCTGCGCAGCGGTGCAATGGTGGTGACCTTCGGGCCGGTCCAGACGGGGTCGGCGCCCCATTGCGTGACGAAGTCCTTGCCGGCGCTCGTTTGCGGATCGGCGCTGCCGCGCGGCAGCAGCACGGCCAGCATCTCGTTCGCGCCGCTGCCGAACCAGGGACGTTCCAGCCAGACGCGCAGGCCACCGCCCGAGCGCCAGACCCGGCGCGGGCTGCCGGCACTGCCGCTGGCGGCCCAGCCGAAGGTTGGCACGAGGTAGCGCACCAGCGGGGCCGGCGGCGGCGAGGACGACGGAACCCAGGCTCGGCGTGGCGTCGAGACGACGGTGAGGTTGGCGGCGTCGGCGCGGATATCCGGCGCCATGAACTCGCGGAACCGGGTGGTCGCGGTCGCCTGGTAGAAGATGCGTCGCGCCCGGGTGTCGGCGAGGATGTGCACGTCGGGCAGGCGCAGCGCCTTGCCGTCGGGGTGGTCGAGTCGTGCGAAGGTCCGGCTGAACGCGGCGCCCTCGAAGCGTCGGGCCGTCGGGCCGTAGGGGCCGCTGTCGTCGATCTCGATCCAGCGTCCCGCGACGTCGAAGCGCGTCGTGCTCTTCGCGTGCACGGGGCTGGTCCAGCGCAGCCGCGCCGCGACGGCCGCCGGGGCGCGATCGGCGAGCAGTGACTCGAAGTTCGGCACGACGAGCGGCCGCTGTACGGCGTGCACCAGCTCGACGGTCGTCCAGGGCGTGAACATCCAGTGCCCGCCGTTCTCGAGCAGCGCCTTGAGCTTGAGCAGCTTCTTCGGTCCGTCCGGGAGCGCGCGAACGCGCTCGAGCAGCTTGAAGAGCTTCCAGCCGTCGCGAGGCACCAGTGCCGAGATCCGCACCCGGGCCCGCTCCGCCTTGCCGAGGGGCACGCGGAAGAGGCGCTTACCCGGGTCCCAGCCGAGGCTGCCGCTCGCTGCCGCCTCGAGCGTCACCGTGCGCCCGTCGGGCCAGCCGGTCGGGGCCGTCGGGTCCCAGCCATCGCCGGTCAGTGGCAGTTTGTGCACGGTGTCCGGGTTGATGCCGGGCACGCCGAAGATCCGCAGCGCGAATCCGGCGCAGAGCGGGTCGTAGAGGTAGGGCGTGGGCTGGGCGAGGCGGTGCTCTGCGTACTCGGTGTCGACGGTGGGCGCCGGGCCGGGGGCGCCCTCGGGCAGGTAGGCGTGGGTCGTGACCTTGCGGGTCGCGAAGGGCGCGTCGCGTTGAGTGAGGAGCGGGTACAGGGCCGGGTTCGGCCGACCGTCGGAGCGGTCGAGCACTCCGTGCGCCTCGGCGAAGCGGTGCCCGACGCGCGGCGGCGCGAGGATGCGCCGCGAGCGGGCGTTGGATCGCGACGGATCGTCCATGCTGCGCAGGGCGGCGCGCGCCATGCTCTCACCGTCCGCGGGATCGGGGTCGCCTTCCACCAGCGCCAGGGAGGACGCCTCGATCGGCTCGTAACGGCCGTAGAACACCGGGCCTGACTCGATGCCGTGGACGGCCGAGGGCGCGCCCGTCCACCGCAGGCCACCGCCCGCGATGTCGGCGAGCCGCAGGCGCGCGCGATAGGACTGACCGAAGCGCAGCGTGGGCAGCGACTTCGGGTGCGCCTTGAAGCTGCTCTCGAGCGGCAGTCCGGGCGGCGATTCGTTGGGGCCCTCGGCGTGCGTGACATCGTCGGGCATGATCGCGAGGCCGGGCTCGGGCGCGGCGAGGCTCCAGCCGCTCCACGCAAACAGCGCCTCGGTGGCCTTGAGCACGTCCGGGTTGCTTCCGTCGGCCGACGCGCCGGCGGCGAGCCGGAGGATGCCCTCCTCGTCGCGGGTCTCGATGATCTCGCCGGTGTCCTTGAGGCGATAGCGGCCGTCGAAGCGCAGCAGCGACTGCCAGCGCTCCACGCCCACCGGCGCCACTTCAACGCGCCAGCCGCGGGCGATGTCCTCGGCGAAGAGGTTCATGTGCGCGCGCGAGGCGAGCGCCTGTTCGAGCTTGAAGCTGTCCGCGAAGCTGCCGCGGATGGCGCGGTCGCGCCGCACGTGCCCGAGCTGGATGCCGGCGGTCCGCAGGCGCGGGGCGCCGGCGTGCGGCCGGCGCGGGGCCTGGAAGTCCTCGTCGTCGAAGCGCTCCTCGACCATGCGCGGCAGTGCACCGGCGAAGTTCTTGAGATTGAGGCCGGCACCGTCCACGTCGAGCGCCACCAGCCGGAAGCGCGGGTCCGAGGCCTTGAGCCAGCCGTGGGTCACCAGCGGACCGCGCGGGCGCGCGAACAGCGCGGTCCCGTCGAGGATGCAGTGGGTGATTGGCCGGCCGTCGGGGTCGGCCGGCACGCCGCCCGCCTCCCAGGTCGCCTCAACCTGCACGGTCAGCGGTCCGTTCGCGACGCCGCGCAGCGGCACGGTCACCGGCACGACCATGCCCGCGAGCCTCATCAGGTGCGGATGCTGGCCGAGCGCGGACAGGCGCCGGTGGAAATCGTAGCGGGCGGCGAGGTCGGCGGCCTGCGGCAGCTCGATGGGCTTGACCGAGTCCCACACCGCGTCCTCGTGCGGATCGTCGGCCGTCTGCTTCGACGCCTTCACTTCGATGGACTGGTCGAGTGGCCGGTGATAGGCGGCGAGCAGTGCTACCGCGGTGCGCGGGTCGGTCACCGCCTTCTCGGAGTCCGTTTCGGCGAGGAGCTTCAGCAGGTCGTCGAGCTTCGGCTGACGTTCGGGGTGGTACGGCAGCAGCTCGAGCAGCGTGCGCGCCAGGGGAAGCTCGGCATCGGCACTGGCCGCGAGCATCGCGTAGTCGGCCTCGATGCGCTCGGCGAGGGTGGCGAGCGGATAGGTGAGGATCCGCTTGGCGCGGAAGTCCTCGACCGGCCGCGTCTCGACCGGTGTCTCCGGCGGGAACAGCGCGGCCCACACGTCTGCGCGGGCGACGGGTTCACGCAGCGGGACCACGGGTGCGCCGTTGATTCGCAGCACGAGCTGCGCGGCGGTGAGTGTCGCGACCCAATCCGCGAAGGCCGGGAAGTCCGACAGCGCCGCCTTCGGCGCGCCGGTCACGGTGAGGCGCGGGCCGACGTGGAGGTTGAACCGGAGCCGCTTGCCGTCGGTCGTGACGCCGTCCGGCGCGGCGGTCCACACGATCTGCTGCGAGTAGGTCGCCATGGTCGTGCTCCTCAGGCGAAGGCCGCGCAGTACTCGGACCAGACGGCCGGGGTGGGCACGAGGTCGATGAACTTCGGGTCCGCCTCCGAGCCGGCGAACGTCTTCTTGACGGTCACTTCGACCGAGGCCGAGAAGAACAGGATCTCGATCTCGACCACGAGCGTCGCCTGGCCGAAGAGCCGCGACACAGTCTTGCCGTCGGTCGCCTTGTTTCCGACCGACTCGTAGGAGAGTGACAGGTGGAAGGTGAGCGAGACGGAGATGAGGCCGAGCACCGACAGTCGGCCGCCGAGTTCGACGTAACCTTCGAACTCGACGCGGTCGGTGGCGAAGTGGAAATAGAAGCCGCCTTTGACGTAGACGGAGCCCGAGGCGACGCCGAGGTCGATGGCGATCTTGGCCCCGAATTCGAGAGCGGCTTCGATCTCGCGCACGCCCTCAGTGCCGACCACGATCGCCACGAAGCCGCCGCCGCCGAACATGGACACCGTCAGGTTGAAGGTGTTGTGCCGCTCGGCGAAGTTGAAGCGCGCGGTCGGCGGATCGCCGGTGAACGGCAGGCTGAAGGCCGCACCGAGGCTGATGTTGGTGATTGACATCACGCCGATCTGCACCGCCGGCAGGCCGAGCGTGTAGCCGGCCGTGATGCCTGCGGGCGTGACGGACAGATTCGGCGGGTCGGAGAAGCCGTTGGCCGGGATGAGGTCCTTGAGGGTGTTCACGAACTCGAGCGGCCCGCCGAAGGTGATGCCGTGCTCCGGGTTCAGGTCCACGTCCACGTCGGGCTTGCGCCCGTCGACTTTGGAGAAGCGCAGCCGGTCGAAGCGGATGATCAAGCAGCCGACGAGGTCGATCTTGAAGTTGGTGAACTGCCCGTCCACCGTGTTGCGAGGAGTCCCGCCGTTGTTCGGGAGAAAGATCTGCGTGTCCAGCGTGAGCACGCTGTCGCCGCCCACGCCCGTGTGCAGGCCCGGGAGTTTCTGGCCGGCGGAGACCTTCTGAACGAGGTTGAATCGTGTCTCGATCCCTTCGAGCTTTTCGACCGAGGTGATCTTCGGTGCGCCGGCGCCGGCGGCGAGCGAGACGACGTTCAGCAGCTCCTTGATGGCGAAGAAGCCGAGCAGTTTGGCGTCCGGGAAGAAGTCCTTGGGATCGAAATTGCCGCCCGCGAAACTGCCGAGGTTGCCCGAGGCCACGCCGTGTTTCGCCGACAGGCCCGAGGGGACGAGATTCGGCGAGGCGATGCCGCCGACGCTGTCGGAGGGCAGATTCGCGTCGAACGCGAGCGGCGCCGGTGCCTTGATGCGTGCAAAGAGATCGCCGCGACCGGGCTGGAAGCCGTCGGCGAGGAAGGCGGCATCGTGCTCGATCTCGGTGGTCCGGCCGGCGCGCGAGATGCGTTAGAGCGCCACGAGCTGCACTCCGGCGGAGACCATGCGAGGGAGCTGCTGCAGCGTCGTGCTCTGGGTCGACGAAACTTCGGTGGTCGGCGCGTGCGCCCCGAACTCCAGGCGCGAGACCGGCAGGTCCACGTCGCCCGCGTCCGCGCGGGTCGGGGCCATGCGCACGGTCTGGCCGCCGAGCGACGGCCAGCGCCGCCACTGCTTCGAGGGCGGATCCTTGAGCGTGGCGACGTTGTAGTGATGGACGATGTCGACCATGTGAGGCGTGCGGTTGACGATCTCCGAGATGAAGAGCGCCGGGGTCTCGAACGAGACCCGCCGGCCGGCCGCGTCGATGCCGACAAACGGGAACGCGTAGTCGACGCCGCCGCCGCGCGACGGCCAGAAGGCCATGCGGTGGATGATCTGTCCGGTGTAGAACGTGTCCGGCAGCCGGTCATTCGGGTTTTCACCCGGCGGCGGGAGGTCGGGCGGCACGCTCACCGCGCAGTGGATCTCCTGGAAGGGCAGGGCGCGGCCGGCGAAGGGGCTCGGGGCGCCCTGGGCGTAGGGAATGACCCGGTCGCGCACGATGATGAAGAAGCGCTGGCGCAGGAGCGCGAGGCGGTCGTTCTTCGCGGCGGTGCGCCATTCGAACTTGCGCTCGGTGATCTTCACGAGCGTGGCGCGGTGACCGAACGGGAACAGGAAGCCCGCGTACTCGACGCGCACGAAGTAGTCGCGGCCGATCGCGGCGCGGTGGGTCCAGCCCATCAGGTCCACGCCTGCCGGCCGGGTGCGCCATTGGTTCTGCGCCTCGAGGTCGCCGCCGAGCGCGGTGAGCATCAGGCGCCGCAGCTGCGCGGCGCGCGGGATGAAGGACCCGCCCGACGTCTGCTTCTCGTTGAAGCCCGCCGTGAGCTTGACCAGCATCGAGC
>Ga0105097_10001531_pt1 | contig 11117 bp, 12 predicted proteins | sample PPLLak12cMay2015_FD_87035 | JGI IMG/M metagenome (GOLD analysis project Ga0105097, IMG submission 87035) | Freshwater sediment microbial communities from Prairie Pothole Lake near Jamestown, North Dakota, USA - PPLs Lake P7 Core (1) Depth... | ecosystem: Environmental > Aquatic > Freshwater >... | reverse complement strand
TGAAGTAGACAAAATCAGCAAAACTGAACATGGACGCGAAATTATTGGTATTTTAACACATTTATTAGATAGCACACAAAATGATTGTTTTCAAGACAAGTATTTTAGTGGAATAGACCTGGATTTGTCAAAGGCACTCTTTATTTTATCCTACAATGATCCTGAATTAATTGATCGAGTTTTGTTGGATCGCATTCATCGTATTAAATTCAATAATCTTTCTCTCGAAGATAAAATAGTTATTTCTGATAAATATCTATTGCCAGAAATATACAAAAAAATGGGATTGGAGAATATGATTTTATTTGAGGAAGGTGTTATAAAATGTATTATTGAAGAATATACTTGTGAAGCCGGGGTTCGTAAATTAAAAGAATTATTGTTTGAAATCATTTCTGAAATTAATTTGGAGATTTTAAAAAATAATTGTGTTGTGAATTTTCCAATTTTAATAACGAAAAATGATGTGACGCTCAACTATTTGAAAGACCGTGTTTCTATTACGACTTATAAAATTCATACTGAAAATCGCATTGGAATTATCAATGGGCTATGGGCGAATTCTGCAGGAATGGGAGGTGTATTGCCTATTGAAATTCAAGCATTTCCTACTTGTTTGGGTGGTGATGATGTTGCCTCTGGTGGCGGTAGTTGTGGAAGATTCTTGGAACTAAAATTGACGGGTTCTCTTGGTGATGTAATGAAAGAATCTGTCCAAGTTGCGTTAACAATGGCGTGGAATTTAACAGATAAAAATACACAACAAGTATTATCGCATAAATATAATAAATATGGCATACATATTCATTGTGGGGATTGTTCTACTCCGAAAGACGGACCTTCTGCGTTGTCTACTATTTGTGTATTGATTTATAGTTTATTAAATGAGAGAAAAATCAAACATTATTTTGGAATAACGGGTGAAATGGATATGGGTGGAACTATACGCAAGATTGGTGGATTGGATTTGAAGATACTTGGAGGAATTAAAGCCGGAATTACTGAATTCATTTTCCCGTTTGAAAATCAATATTGTTTTGATAAATTTATGGAAAAAAACCGAGAGAATAGTGTGATTAAAAATATTAGATTTCATTCAGTGAAACATATAAAGGAAGTATTTGAATTAATATTGGAATGAATTGATGTGTTATTCGGAAGATGTGATTGCTATTGCTTATTTCAATGACATATTCTAATTTTATTTGCAAGAAAAAAGTTGATTAGTTAGATTAGTTAGGTTTAGGTTACAAGAAAATCTATGTTTTACTTTTCTCTCTTGTTCTTTCTTTTGGTTCTTCCGAATGGTTTATTTCAACCCTTGACTATCCCTGATTTCAATGAATTCGTTGACCAATATTTCGGCTGTATTATAATAACATATTAATAAGTAGTGTGCCATTTCTTGGTCGTTCCTTACATCGTATCTTCCTTCTTGATCATTTTGGTCAGCGTGATCTATATTTAACGTCATAGCGTCACAACAATATAGATATATTGAAACGCGATGATTTTCTATGATCCCTGAATTTACTATAAATTCACTTAATGATGAAGAGACCGCTATGACTTTGTCATAAAATATCTCACTCAATTCGCGTGAGTCTTCATATTCAGTGAAAGCGTCTTGATGCAGAATTTGAACCATCTCTGAATAATTGTCACGGATCCATTCACATAGTACCGTATCCAGCGTAAGTATTGTTTCAGGATAAAGTTCGTGAGTTATTTTTCCAAACTTTATTCTTATGTCTTCTGTTATTTCCAGTTTTCCTTGAATAAATTCTCGGTTCTGATAAAAAGGTAGAACTTGTCGAGCTTGTTGTTGTTGTTGTTGTTGTTGTTGTTGAGCCATTGTTGGTGAGTGTTGTTAGTTGAGTTGAGAGTTTGTTATTTGGTAAAAAGCATTTCATTTTTTTGCAGTTATGTGGTTGGTTGTTGCAGGAAAAAAGTTCCATTATTATTAAATTACATTGAAAATTAAGTCTGAAAATTAAGTCTGAAAATTAAGTCTGAAAATTAACTGGCAAAGATTATACTTTGACTAATGTGAGATAAAGACGTTCTTGGTATAACTCTCTTGTCTTTAAATATGACAGATGAATTAATAATCTCGATTTGTCTTCCAATTGGGCGGAATTCCGTGGCTTCTTCGCTTTCCGGTCTTGTTGAAAATGTGATTTTTCCGTCGTGTTCATCTTTATTGGCAAATAATCCTGTTTCAACGCTGTAGATTGGTTCAGAAACAATTCTTGCAAGAATGCACTCTTTTATTCCTGCGAATGGAATCAATACAATGTCTCCAACATTCATATTTTCAATGAATTTTTTGTCTTGTGATTTGGCTTCTGCGTTATACAATCCTGTTTGAATATTGTTTTTACATTCCTCCGTAATATGCCCAAAAGGACAAGATACAAAATGTTGTGAAAGAATAATTTCACGCATTTGTGCTTGATTTGTGTTGACATATGGATTTTGACGAAGAGACCAATACTGTTGATTCATTTTAATGATTATGTAAATGCTTTGTGATTGTTGTTATTTGGTAAAAAGCATTTCAATTTTTTTAATGTCGTTGAAAAAGTAATTCTATATTATTATTTGTTGGTTAAGAATTCAATAAAAAAAGGGTTTTCCTTTTTTTGTTTTTGTGTTTTTTTGTGGTTTTTTTCGCTTGTTTCTGTTGTTTTGTGGTTTTTTTCTCTTGTTTCTGTTGTTTTGTGGTTTTTTCTGTTGTTTCTGTTGTTTTGTGGTTTTTTTCGCTTGTTTCTGTTGTTTTGTCTTGTTTTGAAAGCCAGTCAGTCGTCCTCGTCCTCGTAAACATTTATTTCAAAAATGTTGGTTCACCTTGTTCTTCTGGAAATTGTTCGTCCAAATTTAATTCGTGAAATGCTCCGGTATAGTCGTTCTCCGAATTGATTGTTTGAATGTATCTTTGAAATGATTCGAGTCGGTCAATTGCGTCTTGTGGCAGAGTGTGGTCCCAGGTGCATCCGAATTGATAGTATATCAATCTTTCAGTATCAAAATTGTAATGATACGTATGTCCTGCGCGGCTGATTAATTGGAATTTTCGAAAAATGCGAGATTCGAAATCGAAATCGTGGGATAATCTTCCAACATAATCAAATTCACCAGTATCAGCATTTAATTCGTAGATTGAACGAATTGCTGAATGAGAAGACTTGTGCTTTTCGTCGTGAGTAAGTTGATAATATTGTTTCCCCTGAAACATAATTATTTCCATTTTCGTTGGGTTTGGTTGTGCTTGCATCGTAATAGGTATGAATGTGTTAATGTCAAAAAAGCATTTCAATTTTTTTGTTTTTCAATTATTTTTGCGATTACTAAAAATTTCTTAGTGTGTTGTTAATGATTTTCGCCCAAAACGCTCCTTTTACACCTTTTTACATTTTAAACGCCGATTTTTATGTTAAGTTGTTTATATTTTTAATAATTAATAATGGAAATATTTGTAATTAAAGAATAACCATAATAAAACATATGTGTAATATCTTCACCAGTATCATTATCAATAACTTTGGCATAACCTATATGATACACAACACTGCCATCTAATAATTTATCTTTTGTAACTAAAACTTTTACTTCATTAATATATCCATTTCCATTACAACATTCAATTAATTCCATTTGTTTTTTTAAGTCAGCAACTAATTCGTCAAAACAATTATGATAAATTAGCGTTTCTTTACATAATCCCTGTTCGTCAAATTGTTCTAATATATTAATTTTATTGTTTTGGACTTTGGATATATCAATATACAATTTATTATCACCATAGCATTTGTAATACTCAATATTATTATCTTTAAAATATTTTTTTATATTTGACCCAATTGTAAAAACGAAACCATAGTGGTTTTTATTAATAACAGAACAATCTGCAATACGAATAACTTGTGTCATTTTGGTATATATTTATGTATTATAATATAACGAAAACTTATTTCAATTTTTTTTAAATTAATTTTATGAAAAAATAATTACAAATATTTTTTATATGGTTTAGAACTATATAAAAATCGGCGTTTGAAATGTAAAAAGGTGTAATTCTTTATATATTCTCGTATAAATATTAATCAATAATTATAATACAATGGAAAAACAATTATTGATTAATCAATTCAAATTAGATAAGCATATATTATTTCTTATAAAAGATTATACATTTGAAACCATATGTGTTCGTGACAAGCTTCGTCGTTATAAAGAGAGAAATAACTCTTATTTGTATGAAAGAATCGATGTAAAAACTTGTATATTTGAAATGGCAGAACGCAATGAAATTATTGAAATGCCAATTGCATTTTATGGGAATATAGACAACGAGTATGATAAAATGGCATCACATTTGAATGATTGTTGGTTAGCAGTAGAAGAAGAGATTGCTTTTTTGTGGAACAAATATGCGATTCAACGAGAAAAAACGTTTGAAAATAAAGAGATTAATTTAAATCATTTGAGAGACAATGAAATCGAACATCTCTTGATAAATGCGTCAATATATGATGCTGCTTCTTGGAAAAAATGTCGTCATAATATACTTAGTTATGTTGATGAGTTTGATATTGAACTTGTTTCATTTAAAGAAAATTATTTTATGTGTGTTGAAGGACGCGACATTTATATGCCATTTTTTTTAGAAGATGGTTCACTTACAATGTGTAGAAAAGGTATATTAGATGAAGACAATGATACGATTTTGCACGATAGACATAGTTGGTGGAAAGAAATCTGTTTATCATCTGGGGAAATATGTTCTATAAATCCGACAACAAATGCAATATATAAATATTGGTCTTATAAAAAGTCAAATATTATTGGTGCATTGTATAATAATGAAATAGTATTGTTTTGATATGCGAGAGAAAAAAGAAAAAAGTGTTGGTTAGGTTAGTTAGTAAAAGTTAAGTTAAGTTAAGTGAATCAAAATCTATAATCTACATTTCTGGGCTAAAGTATGAATTTCTCTCTACAAAACTACTGGTTTCACAAATCAAACGATGGTTCAAATGTTCCAACTCTTGATTTTTCTTTTCTACTTCTTCAACTTCTTCGACGTATGTCTTCAATTCTTCAACGCACGATTTCAGTAGTAGTCCTCGTGTCTTGACTTCTTCTTTAGCGTCTTTTAGTTCTTGGTCTTTTGTCTCAAAATCTTCCTGTAATTCTTTCAGTTCTTGGTATGTTGTATCAAGCTCTTCTTGTATGTTGCCAAGTTCTTCTTGTATGTTCTTAAGTTTTTGGTCTTTTTCCTGAAGTTTTTCACAGTTGACTTCAATAACATATTTTAAACTGAACAAAGTTCGGTCATGATGAAGCGTAGCTTCATTTAAAGTTGAGGCAGTTAAAAGACTCGTCTTGAGTTCTTGGTCTTTTGTCTTGAGGATTTCTTGTAACTCTTTCAGTTGTTCTTTCATCTCTTCTAGTTCGTGGTCTTTTTCCTTGAGTTCTTGGTCTTTTGTCTGCAGTTGTTCTTTCATCTGTGATAGTTCTTGGTCTTTTGATTCAAGTTGTTCACGCAAGTGCTTGTTTTCTTTTTCAAGATTCTTGAATGGAATAACCATTTTTTTGAAAACATATTGTAAGAAAGCTAGTCCATTATCTTTAAGATGCACCCGATTCTGAAACAAAGTATTTCCTGAATGTGAAGAACACATAACTTGAATGAAATCAGTAAACATTTGTGGAAAAATCAAATTTCCGTCTTTGGTTGGATCTGGATGATTATATGTTTGCATATTTTGAAAAAGGTTATTGCAGTTGTTTACATTCCGATCATAATATCGTGATTCAGTGCAATCTTTCTTGAATGTAATTTTTGTATGAGAACCATCGGGATTGTGTGCGTTCGATACAACATTGATAGTAATAGGGATAAATTCCATTGTCTTTAATTTGGTGCTTGTTTTGTGTATGAAATAAGCATTTCACTTTTTATTGATTTCATATCAAATCTTGAATCACTAAAAAATTGTAAGAGAATGTAACCAGCGAAGATTAAGGTAATATCAATTTTTGCGTTTTTTACTTTTGCGTTTTTTACTTTTGCATTTTCTACTTTTGCGTTTTTTTCTACCACCATATGCCACATCTTTTATCATAAAAGGAATATTTGTATTTAACTCAAATGTAGTTGTTTCTTTTGTATAAAAATCAATTGCAAAAATATCGTGAGTATTTATTAAATTTCTTACATTATCAATAGGGTTCGTGACATCATTAAGTGGATTAGATGTTACATTATATTCATATCTATTATCACAATTTTGTGGATCTATAAATATTATCGAGTTATTTTTTGTTCTATATAACACTATTGCGTGAGAATATTGTTTATTATTTCTATTAAAATGAAATACTATTGGAGTTCCGTGTTCTGGTAATAAATATGTTGTAATAAAAAGTATCATATCATTAATTAATTCAGTTTCAGTTGCTAATACATTTACTAAAAAACGGCGATTACCAATAATTTGTCTTCCAAAATAATTAGTAAGATAATCTATAATATAAGTTTGGTTAATTCCCTTTCTATTACGACTACAATATTCTCTTGATAATAATGATGCGGTTTTATATGTTATTAAACCTAAAAAAAATAAACTATGTGGAGAACAATCGTGTATTGTATTTAACTCACATAATGAATAATAATCATTTAAATGAGTTTCTCCAATTTTGGATTGGACTAAATATTGTCCAGGATTAACGTGTGCGTGTATTATTGGTATTTCGTTATCACTAAACTCCATAATTTAATTAATTATTTTTATATTGAAATACTTAATGAAATCACTACAATTGTTAAACAAAAGTATTTAAACCTAAACCGATTTAAAGAAGTATAATAATCGCACGACAAAATGGGAATTCCATCTTATTTTTCATACATTGTAAAAAACCACCAAAGAATTATTCAAAAATTAGAGAGAAATAAAAAGCCGAATAATTTTTATTTAGATTGCAATTCAATTATTTACGATGTTATTAATAATGTGGAAAATAATATCGTAGAAACAACAACCTATGCGACTATTATTTCTCTCGTTATCTTGAAAACGGAAGAATATATATTGTTTGTTTCTCCAACAACGAATGTATTTATTGCGTTTGATGGAGTTGCACCATTTGCCAAATTAGAACAACAACGCCAACGCAGATATAAGTCATGGTATCAAAATAAAATTCATGACCAAATCTTTGCATCAGTGTCGGGTTCAACGGATAAGAAATGGAATAGTGCTGCAATCACTCCAGGCACTGAATTTATGAAAGAATTAAATGCCGCATTATATTCTTATTTTAACAAGGCAAGAGCCGAAACATACAATGTGAAGAATTTGTTTGTTTCAGGTAGCAATGAAGTAGGAGAAGGAGAACATAAAATATTTGAATTTATTAGAAAAAATAGCGCGGAGCATCATGAAAGTTCGACTATTATCTATGGACTAGATTCGGACCTTATTATGCTTGCATTAAACCATTTGGTAATAAATCCGAACATTTATTTGTTTAGAGAAGCCCCGCATTTTTCAATGGGTGAATTGGAATCAGGTGAATCGTATTTGATGGATATTGGTGAATTGTCAAAACAAATTGCGATTGAAATGAATGGTGGTTCGGTGGTGGATTATATATTTTTGTGTTTTTTTCTAGGCAATGATTTTATGCCGCATTTTCCGAGTTTAAACATTCGCACAGGAGGGATTGATAAAATGTTGAATGCATACAAGGAGATAAACAACGGTGGAAAGAATATTCATCTCACAGATGGCACCCGTATTTATTGGAAAAATGTGCGCAAGTTGTGTGCTTTTTTAGCGAAACACGAAGAGAAGAATTTGATTCAAGAAGTGGAATTGCGAGATAAAAAAGAAGGAATGTATAAACGATTTGAAGAAAAGACGCCAGAAAATATATTTAAACCAAAGAATTCTTCGTGGTCAATGACTGATGAAGTGAGGAATCCTATGGATTCAAAACTTCAGCAGTTTAAAAAGTTTGAATTGTTGCCGTCATATGAGAGAGAAGTGGAAAAATATATTAATCCTTTACAACCTTATTGGCAAGAACGATATTATGAAACATTGTTTGCATTTAATGGAAAGGACCAAGAGAAAAAACGCGTGGTTTCTCTCAATTATTTAGAAGGATTGGAATGGAATATAAAATATTACACGAGCGCGTGTCCTGATTGGAGATGGAAATACAATTATCATTATCCTCCATTGTTGAATGATTTATTAAAAGAGATGCCTTATTTTGAAACTGGAGCCAAAGAGGTTTTAGCAAGTGCTTTGATTCCAGTAACTGAATTGTTTCAATTATATTATGTTTTGCCCAAACATAGTGCGTATTTATTGCCTGCATATTTGAGAGAGAAAAAAGAAGAAGAAGATGAGGATTATGAATTTATATGGTGTTTTTGTAAATATTTTTGGGAATGTAATGTAATGTTGTCATAAAATAATATGTTTATAATGTATGTACGGAGGAGCAAAAACCGTTGTCTTGCCTAGAGAGCAGCGTTTTAAAATAGACGACAATGTATCTCTCCCATTGTTTGGAGATATTAATTTACATTTGCCTGAATTTTTTGTGATAAAAATGAAAAAAGGATATAAATTAATTTCACCCACAACAAAAACCGGAGCAATTACATCTAGAAATGGAAAAAAAGCATTTAAAATAATTAAAAATGAAAAGAATGAATTGTTTTTGCACGAACCATCTTTTCCGCAAATTCATTTTAATGAATTTAGTAAAAAAGATAGGGATATTATAGAAAAATACTTTCATAAAATACCATCACAACATTCATCCAGCTTACATTCCAAGTCTAAAAGTTCCAAGTCTAAACATTCGTTTGTTGCTCCGTCGTTCATTGTTCCGGCAACCGGGTCACTCGTGTCATCCCTTTCATCAGATAGAACCATGGAACTTGGTCCCAATGTCATATTACCTTCCGGTAAAAAGAAATACAATCTTTATAAAACACAACAAGAAAAAAAAGAGATGAAAATGATGGCTTCTCAGGATACTCGAAGAATAGCGCGTCTTGCCAGAATAGCATCAAAGAAGCAAGGTAAAGGTGCAAGAAAAACTCGTAGAAATAGGAGAATTTAGAAACAATAAATTATAACAAAGACAGAGTTATTATAATTTACGAATGTTTTTTTCGAGAAGAAGTAGAACCTCGTGGTTTTCTTTCTATTTCATATGAGTCAGAAATGAGAGACCGTTGAGAACTACTTCGACTTCTTCTATGAGGAGAAGACAATGAACGAGACGGTCGTATGATAGTATCTGATTCATCACTGAATAATGCTAATCCAGCTTGAAATGATTCGTAATATTGATTGTATATTCTAATAATATTTTCAATTTGTGGAACTGCCTCTAATGGATATATGTCATTTTTTTGTTCAAGTGCATTATGACGAATCGTAACCATTTTTTTAATATGTTGTATTATTTTTGCGTCATCTTCTGTAAAAGGAACTCCACCTTTAAATAGAGTATCAATGAGTCTATAATTTTCTCGAATGGCTTCAAGAGACCAATTAATGGAGACTTTATTTCGAACTTTTCCGACACCACTTAAATCGACAACAACAATATTGATTTCTTTCTTTCGACGACTCTTTTTTCCATATCTTACATAATCGGACATACGTTTTCGTTGTGTAATTTCTTCTTGCATCATTCCTTGACGATTTTGTCCGAGTTCAAATGCTTCTTTTGCTTCAGTGCTATATACACTTCTCATTGGTATGTGGGGAGAAGAAGGAGTATTTATACCTCCTCGCATTTTACGCGTTTTTATTATCTGACCACTATGTTCATAAATCATATAATTGGATTCTTGATTATCTTTCTGTTCATATCCAATCATAGCCAGTTCCATCGCCAAATATCGTTGAAGATTTAATATATATCTCTCTTTACCCACAAGATGAAAAAGCGCATTTTGCATAGAACGAACTAGTGTTTCTCCCTTTATATATTCCATAAAAGTATAATACATAAAAGTATCTTTGCGTTGTATCATTTCACGCGTTTTTGAAAGAAACTCTTCATTTTTTTGATTGGTTTTATTTAATTTATTGGTAAGTATTTGTATAATGTTGATTGCTGTCTGATGAGAAGATGTTTTTTTTAAAACTAAAATATCATCATCAATGAGAGTTGGACATAATGTATCAAAAAAACGTATGGTTCCTGCCGAAATATCTCGATGTGTTTCTATTTCTGAACGGATAGATTTATCAGAAATTTCAAAACCAACTTTTAATAACATGGTATGAACCCCTTTATTGATATTTTTATGATAACTCATATTACGCGAGTAAATAAAAGGCGATATAACTGTTTTTGGTATCGTTAACTTCATCAGAAATGTTCCTAAATGACGATTCACATAAATAATATCTACTTTCTCTAATTTTTCCATAAAAAACGAGAAAAAATTATTTTCAACATTGGCAATTTGTCTCATAATATATAATTGTATTTGTATTTGTATTTATACAAACTGTTGATACCTATTTTTCGACGACGCGTAATTTAGACGGTTTATATCTAACAATATTCTCATTTCGTTCGTTCTTATAATGTAAAAAAAATATATACATATATAATGTCAAAAACAATTATCAGTCAAATAGAATCACGCAAAGCATTTATGACTTTATTGGAACATAATACAGGATTAATTATTTTAAAATTAGGCGCATCCTGGTGTGGTCCTTGCTCCAAAATAGAAAAACCAGTGAATGATTTTTTCGTAACATCACCCGAAGATGTTATTTGCGGAATTATTGACGTAGATGAGAGTTTTGATTTTTATGCTTTTTTAAAAACGAAAAAAATGGTGAATGGAATTCCAGTAGTATTATGTTATAAAAAAGGCAATAATACATTTATTCCAGATGATAGTGTTACAGGGAGTGATTTAGGTGCGTTAGACCTATTTTTTAAAAGGTGCACCGGTCATTTAAAAGATGTGCGGCTACGATTTCCTAAATCACAAGTTGAATCGCGTGTATAAGTTCGTTATACGCTACACATTACAATTCATACAATTG
>Ga0105097_10001530_pt1 | contig 11118 bp, 8 predicted proteins | sample PPLLak12cMay2015_FD_87035 | JGI IMG/M metagenome (GOLD analysis project Ga0105097, IMG submission 87035) | Freshwater sediment microbial communities from Prairie Pothole Lake near Jamestown, North Dakota, USA - PPLs Lake P7 Core (1) Depth... | ecosystem: Environmental > Aquatic > Freshwater >... | reverse complement strand
GAGGCCCTTCGCCGGCGCCGGGAACTCCGGCAAGCCCCGCTCCCGTAACTCCGCCCCGGCCCCCGCCCGGGAGCCCGACTCCAAGTGGGCAGCCGGCTCCCGCCGTTCCCCAGCCGATGCCTCAAGTGTCTGCCCCCAGGCCCATGGAACCGACTCCGGGGACGGCCCTGCAGCCTCAGACCACTCCTACGCCGACCACGCCCGGTACGGGCATCTGGAGAGGCAGAAGACCGTTTCAGCCTGTGAACCCGGCTACCCCGCAAGGAAACTGATATGGAAAGGAGTCCGATGAGGATGAAAATAATGCGATACATGTGGGCAGGGTTCTTCCTCCTCCTATTTGCGGGGTTTACGAGCTGCGCGACCCCCAAGGTCCAGAATCCGGTCAAATCGGAGATCCCTTCTACGCAAAAACCCGCGGTGAACGCCCAGGCGGTGACGCCGCAAAAAGCCGTTTCGAGTCCGGCGGAGGTCTCTGAAAAATCAAAGCCGGTTGTGCCTGCGACTCCAGCAAAGGCCGAAGTCTCAGGGCTGCAGGCGCCGGCGCAGCCCGCCGTCCCGAAACCCTCGGAGCGGGGCATGCGTTCACCCCTCATGCTGACCCAGGCTCAGGCCCCGCCCAGGCCGCCTGCTCCGGCAGGGCAACCGGTTCCAGCCGTTCAACCCCCGCCGCCTTCTCAACCGACTCCTTCCTCTGCCGCCGCCGTTCCGGGGCAACAGCCCCCGCCAGCTCCCATACCGCCCGCGCTACCCGCCGGTCAGAAGTTCGTTTTGAATTTCGACAATGCGGATCTCTATGAGGTGATCCGGGTGATGTCCCAGATGATGAAGGTCAACTACATCATCGACCCCCGGGTCAAGGGTATCGTCAACATCCACACCTCGGGGCAGATCGGGCAGGAAGAGTTGTTCCCCATTTTTCAGACCATTCTGAAGCTGAATGGCGCGACGGCCGTGCAGCGGGGAAACATATACGAAATCGTCCCTTTCCCGGAAGCGAAAAAGCTGGCGGTCGAGCCTCTGAAAACTAAAGATTCCGGGAAAAGCCTTCCCGATGAGAAATATTCGATCCAGATCATTCCTCTGAAGTACATTCCGGTCACGGAAGTGACCAAGATCCTCAAGCCGTTTTTGTCCGACGGCGCGGATATCGTCGAACACCCGCCCCAAAACATCCTCGTCATCGGCGACATCGCCTCGAATATCCGAAAATCCGTGAACATCATCGAGCTCTTCGACATGGACATCTTTGCCAACAAGTCCGTGCGCATCTATCCGGTAGCGAACGCGGATGTGAACGAGGTGGCCAAAGAGATGGAGCGGATCTTCACCTCCTTCGAGGTTTCCCTGAAATCGGGCCGGGGGGTGGGCATCACTTTTACCCCCATCGCCAGGAGCAATTCGCTCCTGGTGGTCAGCGCCATCCCCAACATCTTCGATAAAGTCGAATCCTGGCTCAAAGAACTGGATCGGATCCCTTCCGAGGGCTCCAAATCCAGCGTCTTTGTTTACTACGTCCAAAACGGCAAAGCGAAGGACCTGGCGGATGTGCTGAAGCAGATTTACGTATCGACCAAAGACAAAAAGACGGAATTCAAAGACAAGGTGACCCCGGCCGCGACTCCCCAGCGGGGCGTCAGACCTACCCCCGCAACCCCGGCTTCCCCGGCGAAAGAAGAACCGGGAACCGGCGGCGGAATGACGGAAGGGGAGATCAACATCGTCGTCGACGAGAACACCAACGCCTTGATCATCCGGGCCTACAGGCGGGACTACGACGCCATTCAGGACACGATCAAAAAGCTCGACCTCTACCCCAAACAGGCCCTGATCGAAGTCCTGCTCGCCGAGGTGACCCTGGACGAATCGCTCAAGTACGGGTTGGAATTTTCCCAGTTTTCGAACACCTGGACCAAGGATGGACGGACGTACACCTCCACGCTGGGAGTCGGGGGGATAGCCCCCGTGCTCGATTTCACTTCGGGTCTGCGATACGCTATAACGGCCACGGACCGGATTGCCGCCGCTATTCATGCCTCTGCTGCGGATAACCGGCTGAAGGTTATCACTTCTCCCCATATCCTTGCTTCCAACAACAAAGAGGCCAAAATCCAAATCGGATCTTCCGAACCGATTTTAACCAACACCTACACCTCGCCGGGAACGACCGGTACGGTCGTCGGAACGTCGGGGATTGTCGAGGGGACCATCGAATACAAAGATATCGGCGTCATTCTCTCGGTCACCCCCCGGATCAGCGACAGCAAGTTGGTGACCCTGGATATTTCGGTCGAGCAGAGCACGGTGGAATCGAAGGCCCTGGGGACCCTTCCCAACGTTCCGTTTTTCCCGAAGAAGACGGCGAAGACGACCCTCTCCATCATGGAAGGGCAGACCATCGTTCTCGGGGGTCTCATCGACGAGGCTAAAGGCACTAAGAAGACCGGGGTCCCGTATCTGAGCAAAATCCCCATTATCGGCGCCCTTTTCGGATACCACCAATACGCCGACAAGGGGACGGAGACGATCCTGATGTTGACCCCCCGGGTGATTACGGATTCCGTGGAATCGGATCGGGTCACGAGGGAATTCAAGGAGAAAGTCGGGACCATCGCGAGGGAGCTCGAGCTTCAGGAAAAAAGAAGGATGGAAGGAACAACCCAGAGGCCGGCGGAGAGAATCCAGCAGAGGCGGGAAGAAACGCCGAACTCGAAAGTCCCGGAAAATTGAACGGTAAAAATGGCCAAAAGGATTTTAATCGTCGAAGACGAGAAAGATATCCGGGAGCTCCTCGAGCACTATTTGAAAAAGGAAGGCTACGAGGTTCAAAGTTCGAAAGATGGGCAGAATGGGCTGGAGAAGGCTTCGAAGGAGAAATTTGACCTGGTCATCTTGGATCTCATGCTGCCCCAGCTGGATGGTCTGGAAATCTGCCGGCGCCTTCGTTCCCAGACGGCGACCGCCGCCTTGCCGATTATCATGCTCACCGCCAAGACCGAAGAGACGGACCGGATCGTCGGCCTGGAAATGGGCGCCGACGACTATATTACCAAGCCCTTTAGTCCCCGCGAGGTCCTGGCGCGAATCAAAGCCCTTCACCGGAGGCTGGAGAAACCGCAGCCCAAAGAGGTGAAATGGTCGTACGGCGGCATCTCCCTCGACGGCGACCGCCACGAAGTGACCTACAAAGGGAAAACCCATGCCCTCTCCGCCAAGGAATTCAAGCTTCTGGAGTATTTTCTCGCCAACCGCGGCCGGGTCCTGTCCCGAGATATCCTCTTGAATGAACTCTGGGGATATGACTATTTCGGCACCACACGCACGGTGGACGTGCATGTGGCGAGGCTGCGCCAAAAGTTTTCCGTTCTCGAAAAATCTCTTGTCTCCATCAAAGGGCTGGGCTACAAGCTATCCGAGGACCCGCCCAAATCATGAAAAGAAGAATGAGGGGCCAATGGCGGATCCTCCTCTCTTACCTGATACCGGGGCTGGCATTCCTATGGATCGCTGCCTTTTTGCTGATGCCGGAAATACACGGATGGAAGCGCCTACTTTTTTCCGTTTTTCTCGCGGGAGTTTTTTTGTTGATCTATGAAGGGGTCTCCCGGACGGTCTTCCGTCCCCTGGAAGAAATTGAAGAGGGGGTCCGGCGGTTTGCAGAAGGGCACCTCAACTGGAAGATCCGCCTCAAGGACAGCCGGAGCGAGCTGGGGATTCTAAGCAGCCGCCTGAATCAAATGGCCGAAGCCACCCAGGACAAGCTTCTGAAACTTTCGAACTCCCTGGCGGAGTCCCAGGCCCTGCTGGGGGGAATGGAGGAGGGCGTGCTGATTCTGGACCTCCAGGGCCGGATCAGGAAATTGAACGACTCCATGCTGGCGATCTTGCCGCAATCTTTTCCCGCCGACCTGGACAAGCACTATCTGGAGGTATTTCGCGACCCGGAGCTCAACGATTTGATCCAAACGACCTTGGCCTCGGGGCAGGGGTTGAAAAGATCCCTTTCCTTTCTCAGCCAGCCCGATAAAATCTACCAAGTGCAGAGCTCCCTGATCCGGGACCCGGAGCGCAAAACGGGCGGGGTCGTCATGGTATTCCATGATGTGAGCGAGATGAAACGGTTAGAGCGGGTCCGGCAGGAGTTCGTGGCCAATGTGTCGCATGAGCTGCGCACCCCTTTGACCGCCATCAAAGGGTATGCAGAAGCCCTGCTCGACGAAAATTTGGAAAGCAGCCCGCGCGCCGCGGAGTTCTTGAAGGTCATCGACCGACATGCGGCCCGGATGGAAAAGATCGTTTCCGACCTGCTTCTCCTTTCCCAGCTTGATTCCCCCGCCCGCTCCCTGCGGAAAGAACCGATTGCCGTACCCGAACTGCTGCAGACCGCCTTGGATTCCGTGGCGCCCCTGGGGGAAACGAAAAAGCAAATCCTGGAATGGAAATGCTCCGCGGGAATCCCCCCCTTTTTCGGTGACAGCCAGAAGATCCACCAAATGCTCGTGAACCTGCTGCAAAACGCGGTCAATTATACCCCTGAGGGGGGAAAAATAGCCGTGGAAGCAAGAAAGGAAGAAGGAGGAATTCAAATTGAAGTTACGGACAGCGGTATTGGAATTCCTTCCGAGGACCTGCCACGAATTTTTGAACGCTTCTATCGGGTGGATAAAGGGCGTTCCCGCGAACTGGGCGGGACTGGATTAGGCTTGTCCATCGTCAAACATATCGCCGAAGCCCATGGAGGGCGCGTCTCCGTGGAAAGCAAACTCGGCCAAGGATCCCGCTTCAAGGTTTTCCTGCCCCATTAAAAATGGGCGAAACGGCGAAATGGGGAAGAGGGGGGCAGGGAGATTCATGACCGCAAGGCGCAAGTAGTCAAAAAGCAGCGGCCAATCGGACTAAAGATTTATTGTCCTGGGCGCTCTCCGCGTTCTCTGCGGTGATTGATTATGCCCAGGGTTGAGACTCCTTGCGCTCGCGACTTGCGCCTGGCGGATTTTTTTGTCAGAATTCGAACTTCGTGGTCCGCAGGAACAAACTGAGAAGCGCTTCCTTCGGATTCCGACCCTCGAAAATCGTAGCATTAAGGGCTTCCGCAATCGGCAAGGCCACCTCATGGCGAGAAGAAAGGAGCCGCAAAGCCTGGAGGGTGGAGACTCCCTCTGCCAACTTATCAAATTTCTGCCCCGAAACCCATAGCTCCCCGAATCTCCGGTTGTGACTGTAATGGGAAAACAAGGTTGCCTGATAATCCCCCAGGTGACACAATCCATAAACCGTCAATTCGTTTCCCCCCATGGCTCGAACCAGCCGGGAAATTTCCCGGGAGCCCCGAGCCATCAGCGCCCCTTTAAGGCTCCCGTATCCGAGCCCATCGAGCATCCCGGCGGCAATACCGATCACGTTTTTCGAAGCAGCCCCGATTTCATTTCCGATCAAGTCCTGCCCGTAATAAAAACGGATGAGGTCGCTCGAAAATCCTTCCACAATTGTTTTGGTGACCTCGATATTTTCCGACCCCACCACCATGCAGTTGGGTACGCCTTGGAGGAACTCTTGCACATGCCCGGGTCCCACCCACACCGCCATATTTGCCGATGATCCGGTTTCCTCCGCCATAACCTGCGAGAGACGCTTCCCCGTGGAAGCTTCCAGTCCTTTCATACAGAGAATGAATATTTTCTTTTTAGGGTTGCAAACGGCAACCTCTTGGCCGAGGCGGCGGAGATTTTGGGCGGGAATGGAGATGATGATCCATTCGGCAAAATCCACGGACTCCGCAAGGGAGGAGGAGAGATGAATCGCCTCGGGCACCTGCAGGTACTCGTTGGATCGGGTTGACTGCAAAGCCTGGTAGTTGGCCGAATTTTCCCGACCGTACAACAGCACCTTGTGGCCAAGCCGACAGGCATACCACCCGAGAAAAGACCCCCAGCGTCCGCAACCGAGAATGGCAATATTCAAAAAACAATCTCCTTCCTTGCGGGCATGGAAGGAATAAACGCTCCCCCCAAAAACTGTGTCAGCCCTTTTCTATCTACCATTCTATGATATTTCCATTCGTTGTCAAAGAAAGTCTGAGAACGTTTTTTCATGTGACGAGCCGTGAGTGGATTTTTCCATTAGAACCAGAATGGACAAAAACGCTATCCCCTCGCACCCCCCGATGCGAGTTCTTCAAATTTTACAAATTGTTTACATAGCGGTCATTTTTATTTAACTTTTGTCGCTTATAAAGGAAGAAAAGGATCAAAGGAGGAAAAGAAATGAGCTGTCCATATTTGGAGAAAGGAATCGTGGCTCGGTGTTGCGCTTTTGGAAAAATGGGTTTGCTGATCGACGCAATGGAAGAAGAGACAGATTGCTTTTCCGGAAATTTCAGTGATTGCTCATTCCTCCATGACGCTTATTCCTCCAAAGCACGAATGGGCTCACCCTCCAAAGCATCGCGAAGTTCAAAACATATCATCCCTGATGGAAGACAGCATCGGTCCTATGCTGCTGGAGCTCGATAGCCCTGCAAGAAAGCCGGAATCTCTTAGGGCGGATGGAAGGCAACAGGTTAAACCATATAAATCCATTTTCTGCAAGAAATTATGGCCAAAAAGGTTTTAATCATCGAAGACGAAAAGGATATCCGCGAGCTTCTTGAGCACTACTTGAAAAAGGAAGGCTACGAGGTTCAGAGCTCAAAAGACGGGCAGAATGGGCTGGAGAAAGCATCGAAGGAGAAATTCGACTTGGTCCTTCTGGATCTCATGCTGCCCCAGGTGGACGGGCTGGAGATCTGCCGACGCCTTCGGTCGCAGCCCTCCACGGCCGCCCTGCCGATTATTATGCTTACCGCCAAGACCGACGAGATGGACCGGATCATCGGACTCGAATTGGGGGCCGACGACTATATTACCAAACCTTTCAGCCCCCGCGAGGTCCAGGCGCGGATCAAAGCCCTTCACCGGCGGATCGAGAAACCGCAGCCCAAAGAGGTGAAATGGCAATACAGGGGGATCTCGCTCGATAGCGATCGCCACGAAGTATCCTACAAAGGGAAGATTCATGACCTCACGTCCAAAGAGTTCAAGCTCCTGGAGTGTTTCTTTGCAAACTGCGGCCGGGTGCTATCCCGCGAAACCCTCCTGAACGAACTTTGGGGCTATGACTATTATGGCACCACGAGGACGGTGGATGTACATGTTGCCCGACTGCGCCAAAAGTTTCCCATCCTTGAAAAGTTCCTTATTTCCATCAAAGGTTTGGGCTATAAACTCGCTGAGGATACCCAGAATTCATGAAATGGGGAATGAAAATCCACTGGCGTTTTTTCCTCTCTTTCCTATTTCCCGGAGCGGCGTTCCTTTGGATTGCCGGCTTTTTTCTGCTTCCGGGAGTCAATGGCTGGAAGAATGTGCTTTTGACCTTTCTTCTCGCCGCTGTTTTTCTTCTAATTTTCGTGGGCGTCTCCCGATCCATCCTCCGCCCCCTGGAGAAAATCGAAGAAGGGGTCCGGCATTTATCAGAGGGGCACTTCAACTGGAAAATCCGTCTCCGCGACACCAAAACCGAACTGGGGGCCCTGAGCGGCCGTTTGAATCAGATGGCAGAGTCGATCCAGGATAAACTCCAGAGGCTCTCGAATTCCCTGGCGGAATCACAGGCCCTGTTAGGAGGCATGGAGGAGGGCGTTCTCATTTTGGATCTTCAGGGGCGGGTGAAGAAAATGAACGACTCCATGTTGGCAATTATACCTCAATCCTTTCCCGCCGACCTGGGGAAACACTACTTGGAGGTGTTTCGCGATCCCGAGCTTAACAGTTTGATTCAAACCACCCTGGCCTCAGAACAGGGGTTAAAAAGAACCCTTTCCTTTCTCAGCCAGCCCAATAAAATTTATCAAGTGCAGAGTTCTCTCATTCAGGATCCGGAGAGGAAGACGGGCGGGGTCGTCATGGTGTTTCACGACGTCAGTGAAATGAAACGATTAGAGAGGATCCGGCAGGAGTTTGTAGCCAATGTGTCACACGAGCTGCGCACTCCCTTGACCGCTATCAAGGGATATGCAGAAGCCTTACTCGAAGAAAATTTGAAAAGCAGTCCGCACGCCGCGGAGTTCTTGAAGGTTATCGACCGTCATGCGGCCCGGATGGAAAAGATCGTTGCCGACTTGCTTCTTCTTTCCCAGCTCGAATCCCCCACCCGCTTCCTTCGAAAGGAACTGATCGACATAGCCGAGTTGCTTCAGGGCGCTCTGGATTCCGTAAGACCCCTGGGGGAAGCCAAGAAACAGGTTCTGGAGATCAAATGCCCTCCGAAAATTCCTCCTTTTCCGGGCGATAACCAGAAGATCCACCAGATGCTTGTGAATCTTCTCCAGAACGCGATCAATTATACCCCTGAAGGAGGAAAGATTGCGCTGGAAGCCGGAAAGACTAAGGCAGGTATTCAGTTTGAGGTGGCCGACACCGGGATCGGAATTCCCGCCGAGGACCTGTTAAGAATCTTCGAGCGTTTCTACCGGGTAGACAAGGGGCGGTCCCGCGAGCTGGGAGGAACGGGATTGGGCCTTTCCATTGTCAAACATATCGCCGAGGCTCACGGCGGGCGCGTTTCGGTGGACAGCCAACCTGGAAATGGTTCCAGATTTACGGTAAGTCTGCCTCTGTAAAATCAGAAATTGGGTGCAAGCGCATACTTTCCTGGGATGGAGGCTACAGGCGTGAATTTTGGATTGATGCCGCTCAGTAAGCAAGAAGAGAATGCGAACCGGGCTGCGGAAGATCTTCCACGGATTCTGATCGTAGACGACGAGCCGGATTTAGTGGAAATGCTCTCTTTTCACCTTAAGAAAAAGGGATATGAAACCCATCTTGCCTTCAACGGTAGGGAAGCCTGGGAAGAACTGAATTCCATCCATCCCGATCTATTGATTCTCGATCTTATGATGCCCGAGATTGATGGGTGGGAGGTTTGCCGTCTGGTCCGCAGAAATGAAAATCCAATGATCCGTAATATTCCGATCCTCATTTTAAGCGCCCGCACTCTCCCTGAAGATCGGATTCAGGGTTTAGAACTGGGAGCCGACGACTACTTAACAAAACCCTTTTCTTTGGCAGAACTTACCCTACGTATCGATCGAATCCTGCAAAAGAAATGGACCGTAGCCGAACTCTATCGGGAAGTCGACCGCCTTCGCCTGCAAATGCGGGAGCAGGAAACCAATCTTCGAGAAATCATACACGATTTGAAAAATCCGCTCATGTCCATCGGGGCTTCGGCAAAAGTCTTGATGCGCAAAGATCCCGACGAAGAAAAAATATCCTTTCTGCGCAACATCTATCAAAACAGCATGAGCATGACCAGGTGGCTTGAAGAAATCCTGGCCTTTTCAGATCTTTCCCTTAAAAACCTGGAAAAGGACAAAGAATGTCTGGAGGTCAATTCTTTGGTAAAAACCGCGACGGAATTGCTAAGCCCCATTGGAAAGGGAAAGAAAATTGCCGTGGATTTCCATAGCGAGGAACTTCTTCCAACCATTATGGGCAATAAGCGCTGGCTGCAGCGGGCCGTTGAAAACCTGATTACCAATGCCTTTAAATACACCCCCGACGAGGGTAGGATCGAAATAAAAACTGGGTTTATAGAAATGAAGGGGGAACGAGTTATTGAAATATCCGTGAAAGACAATGGGGTCGGGATTCCGGCCGAAGATATTTCCAAGATCTTTGAGCCGTTTTATCGAGGTCGGAATACAAAGAATGAAAAGGGCATTGGCTTGGGGCTATCTCTGGTCAAACAGGTTGTGGAATTACATGGGGGTAAAATTAAGGTGCTAAGTGAACTGGGCAAAGGAAGTCTTTTTTCGATCATTATTCCCGTGAGTTCGGAACCAACCGGGAATGGAGGTGAAAAGATGGCATCTTGAAATTTTACAATTATTTTACAAACCGGTAACTGAACTGTAATTTGAAAACCCTATCATTAAAAAGAATGAAATCTCAGGAGGTCAAAATGTTTAGAAAGAGTTGGTATTTTGCCGGATTGTTCGCTATTGCCTTTACAACCTTGGTTCTTTCGGTGCCCATGGCCAATGGCCAGGGGATGATTCAGGTCAAGGGATCCGATTCGGAAGTAAACCTGGTTCAGAGATTGGCGGAAGTCTTTATGCAGAAGAACCCGGGCGTCAATATTTCTGTCACCGGTGGAGGGTCGGGAACGGGAATCGCCGCCCTGATCAACAAGCAGACCGATATCGCCAATTCTTCCCGGGAGTTGAGTGCCAAGGAAGAAGAGGCAGCCAAAAAGGCGGGAGTGAGCCCCTTCCGTGTGGCCTTTGCTACTGACGGCATATCGGTCATCCTCCACCCGGAAAACCCGGTATCCAAATTGACGGTTGATCAGCTCGGAAAGATCTTTAAAGGTGAGATCGGCAACTGGAAGGAAGTAGGCGGCCCGGACATGAAAATTTCCCTCTATGGCCGCCAGAGCAACTCCGGCACCTATGTGTTCTTCCGCGAATTCGTACTCAAGGGGGATTATTCCCAGCACATGAAATCCATGAACGGCAATGCCCAGATCGTGGAAGGGGTGCAGAGGGACAAGGCCGGAGTTGGATACGCGGCTGTGGGATATGTGGTTGGTTCAAGCGGCGAAGTGAAACCGGGAGTAAAAATATTGAATGTGGCCAAAGATGAGAAATCAGAGGCCTATAACCCGGCGAAGATGGAAAACGTGATGACCGGGAAATACCCCATCAGCCGTCCTTTGAATCAATATCTGAACGGCAAGCCTTCCGGCAAGCTCTTAGATTTCATGAAATTCCAGATCAGCCCCGAGGGCCAGGAGATCGTCAGGAAGCAGGGGTTTTTCCCGGTTCAGGCAAATTGGGCCGAATTCAACCGCAAGCAGGGTCTGTAAACGAAACTCTGGATAATCTTGGGGGAAGATAATGATTTATTTGATGTTTTCTTCCCCCGAGAACTTTTAAGTGGTATTCACCATGGAGAAACCATTATGAGTTTTGGAGCTGCGGTTTCCAAGGCGGCAGACATGAAGGAGCTGGAGACTTCTCTTCGGGAGGCCCGCCGCCGGCGCCGGAAAGAAACCTTGATCGAACGTTTCTTTTTC
>Ga0105097_10001524_pt1 | contig 11142 bp, 8 predicted proteins | sample PPLLak12cMay2015_FD_87035 | JGI IMG/M metagenome (GOLD analysis project Ga0105097, IMG submission 87035) | Freshwater sediment microbial communities from Prairie Pothole Lake near Jamestown, North Dakota, USA - PPLs Lake P7 Core (1) Depth... | ecosystem: Environmental > Aquatic > Freshwater >... | reverse complement strand
CTTCGATTTCTGCGTCAGTCGGTGGCTCAGCCGGGTTGCGTAGCTGTTTGATGCTTCTGCACATCAGTTTGTCCTCGATTCGACGATTCCGACGACCTGCAACCAGGACGGATCCGGTAGCGTGTTGTGCTCGACCCTCATGCCGAGCTTGCGCATGACGCCGAGGGGTGCTGCGTTGTCGGAGCGCGTCATGGCGACAATCCGCCGCAGCTTGAGCTGCTGGAAGCCGTAGTCGACCAGCGCCTGGCCGGCTTCGCTGGCATGCCCCTGGCGGCGATGGCCAGAGGCGATCTCCCAGTACAGGCCCACCTCAGGCCAGGTCAACCCGTGCAGCCTGGTTCCATCCGCCAGCGGGGGCAACTGGCCGAACTCGGCCAGGCAGGGCGCGAAGCCGCAGGCGCCGATCAACTGACCTGTAGCGCGCAGGTCGATCGCCATATCGTAGTAGGGCGGCTGGCGCAGCAAGGCCAATTGTGCGTAGCTTTGGATCGTCCAGCGCAGCCAGTCGCCGCGCTCTTCGAGGCTCAACGCGCCATAGGAACCCGGATCGTTGCGCGCCGGGTCCAGATCGAGCATCTGGTGGACGGCGGACAGGTCGTCGAGGGTGAACGGGCGGATCTGCAGTCTGGGGGTCGTCAGGGACAGCATTGTCTAGCTGTCCGCCTGCCGCTGCTCGATCATGGCGACGATCTGCTTGCGCCCTCGCGCCTTGGCCATCTCCAACGGCGTCTGGCCCTCGTGGTTGCGCAGGGTCAGGTCGGCGCCGGCCTCGACGATCACGCGCGCGGTCTCGACGTTGTTCTGCCAGATGGCGTCGTGCAGCGCAGTGTAGCCGTTGTATGGCCCTTGTGCGTCAATGGCGACGCCGTATTGGATCAGCAGCCGGGCCGGCTCGCTGCGACCGGCATAGGCGGCCGCGTGCAGGGCCGTGGCCTTCATACCAGAATCGACCGCCCCGACGTCGGCGCTGGCCTCCAGCAGCAGGCGGGTGATCTCCGTGTGGCCCAGGTAGGCGGCCATGATCAGAGGGATGTCGCCGCTCGCGTCGGCGGCGTTCACGTCGACGCCGCTAGCGATCAACTGGCGAACCTGCGCAACGTTGTTAGCCTTGATGGCTTGCATGAGGGACATGGGGTTCTCCTTTGGCGTTACGCTACCAATCCTCAGAAACATAGGGCCGCAGCGGAATTGCGCTCGGCACGGCTCGGAAGGCGCAGTTGGGCCGCACCTCGACGCCGGGGTAGAGACAGATCAGGCTCTGGCCGTTGTCGAAGCGCACGATGACAGCTGAGTGGTCGCTGTAGTTGCTGGACGGCCGCAGGTCGATGAAGCGGTCCAGGTCGGTCTCGGTCCACTCCAGCGTGTAGCTGTCGCTGGCGTGGGCCAGGAAGTTGCCGCTGCGCAGGGTTTGTAGCTCCGTGGGCAGATCAGCCGCGTTGGCCGCGACCAAGCCGGCCTGCAACGTATCGTCCATGCGAGTCAGCAGCGTGCGGGCCTTGGCGTTGTAGAGGGAAAAGGCCGCAACCAGAGCGACCAGCGCCAGCAGGATCAGCGGCCCGCGCAGCCGCTGGTCGCGTGATGTCGGATGGTTGCGCAGGTCTACCAGGCCGTTGATGGCCCAGCGCAGCGCCATCATGGCGGGAATCATCAGGATCGTCGTCGGCACGCCCAGCACCACGCCGATGATCACCAGCCGGCTCAGGGGTTCGTCGATGCCCGCCAGGCCGCGCACGACGCTCACCGAGATACTGGCGACGCTGGCCAACACCACCCCGATGGCAGTGCTGTAGGGCCAGGCGCAGATCAAGCCAAGCATCCCGCCCCACAGCGCGCCCAGCGCAACGTTGCCCCAGAAGCCCAGCGGGGGCTGGAAAAGGGGGATGCCGGGCAGGAAGACAGCGTTGATGCCTTGCGAGATCAGGAAGTAAACCAGTCCTAAGAGGGCGCCCAGCAAGGCTCCCACCAGGCGGCGATAGCGGTCGACTTCAGTCGGGTTTTCTCTGGCAGCAACAGGAACACGGTGCATTGTGGATCAATGACCTCGCAGCTTGAGCGGCGTCACCCGCACGGCCACCGAGTAGCTGGCCGCGAACTCGGCTGCCGTCATGCCGATACGGGCAAAGCCGGGCTGGTATTTGGCGGCGTAGGCCGGAACCTGGTCGGCCGGCGGCGCGGCCGGATCGATGGCTGCCTGGCCGGTGAAGACGACGATGTCGCCGCCCAACCCGTCGCCGTCCAGGTTTAACGATATCTGGGGCCGCTCGACGATGTGCCTGAGCTTGGCTGTGCCCGGCCGGCTGTAGATCAAGTACGACTGGACGGTAACCCTAACAAATCCGTACTCTTTGTGCTTAGGATACATCTTGCTCTCACAAAGCGTTGACCATCGTCGTTGACAAAAAGGGTAGCTGTTACGCCAAGCCGCTCGATTATACGCAGTTTTGTGTCAAAGTCAGAATCGATCACCAATAGACCTTCAGATGCCTGCCGGGCGAAGGCACCAAGATCGTCGATCACCTCATTGCTCAAGGTCTGGGAATGGATGGTGGCAACCAAGTCAGTCTGCTCTTTCTCAAGTTTCGCGAGCGTCACCTCCAGCCGGTTTTTGCGTTCCATCAGCAGGTCTAGAGGGAAGTCACCCGCCATGTAGATATCGAGACTGGTCGAGTTGCTTGCATAGCTTACGGCTTGCGCCATCGGCATCGCCGACAGCGACTCGAGCGTACAACACTGCTTGCTTGCTCATAATTGTCTCCATCGCTTGGCACGGCTCTCGCACCATGCTACAATGTCGGCAGGGACCGCCGCTCTAGCCGCCAGCATGTACGGCGGCCCCTGCCCGCGAGCCTGCACAGGTTCTTCCCTGTGTGGGCTTTCTTTTTTTTGCGGCGACGTTGCAACGCCGCTGTGCCATCCTGCGTCTGCACCCGCTGCCATCGTCGGGCCAGACCCCAGGCGAGCGAGGTGTCGGGCTCATGAAACAGGCAGAGCATCCCGGCGCCGCCCGTGCCTGCACACACGCCAGCCGCATAGTTGCGACAGCCCCAGTACTCCTCGCAGCGCCCTTCGATCTCGCCTGCCAGGTAGTCGTGGACGATCCGACACGTCTGCCGGTCGTCGAACCAGGCAACCTTGACGATGGGCACAGCCGTGGCGATGCCATACTCCACAAGATTGCCCGAGGGGACGACGCCGATGATCTCCTGGCCAGGCAGGGTTGTGGTAGTGGTCATCGCTGGGCCTTCCTGGGTGCGTCGGGCTCTCGGAACCCGGTTCCGAAAACAAGGTTGGTTGCGCGTAGAGTCGGATCCGGCTGGCTATGATTAAGTTGATCAACGGCGTGAGGCCGGCTGCAACCTGATCCCGACAGCGAACCATGGAACAATCGAGGCCCGTGGCCCATTGATGGTGCAGATTGGTCTCGTCCTTGGGAACAACCGCCAGATTCGCTATTGACTCGGGCTCTCTCCATGACTATAATTATCCGTAGACAAGCAGTTGATCGACGCTTCTGCTTTGGGCATTAGAATCGGTCTCCAACTATACGCGAGGCCTGTGAACGGATGCCGAAGGGTCAGACCATGGTGTGGGAACTGAGATATCATGTGGCGGTTCGGTCCATGACGGCCACCTATGTGGGTTGCCTGATTTCTTGCGCCCTACTCCCGGACAGCTAGCCGGAGCAGGGCTTTTTTGTTCACTTGGGGAATCGATGAAAGGAGCATCCTCATGAACCGTCGGAGGATTGTGCCGATTCTAGCGCTGCTTCTGGCGCTCAGTTTGCCGATGGCGGGGCAGGGTGGGGATGACACAGCGCATTGTCAACCCGTCCGTCCAGAAAACATCCCCATCGAAGTGCCAATTGTTGCTTCGAGCGACGATGCAGGCTACAGTTACACGTGTAGCTATGGCACCACACACAACGAAGTGTATCTGGGCACTGTACCAGTGGTCAGGAGATCGTCAGTGGTTGGGGCCTTGCCAACGTCCCCGTGCCGAAAAATACCTCGATCGTCGATGCCTACATCCGCTTCACGGTTGATGGTCCCTATACCAGCCCTATTAGCGTCAACTTCTACGGCAAGGCTTCGGCAATGCCCAATCATTCAGCTATAGCTCGCCGGGAAGCCGCCCACCGCTGCTGGGGCTCTCTGCCCTGTGGACGGTGTCGGCCAGCTACAATTGGTCGCTGGGAGCGATCCACCTCACCTACAAGGAGCATATCATGACAAGGTCCAAAGGGATTTCCGGGGGCTCAGGGCTGGCGGTGTTCATGGCCGTCGTGTTGGTATCTGGCAGCTTCCTGGCGGCCGCCGTTGCCGCACCTGGAGCGGACGTGGAGCTGTCGCCATCGTCGACAGACCTCACGGCTCATGTGATCTCCCGGGAGGGGTCCCAGGCTGAAGCGAACAGTGGGTGGGATGGGGTGAATCCGACGATGAACTGGATGGGCAGTGGAGCACAGACGGACGCTCGCTATGGCGTTGCCGTCACCGTCATGGGAGACGTTAACGGGGATGGGTACAACGACATCATCGTGGGTGCAGATAGGCACAGCGGCGCCACGCCCAACAACGGTCGTCTCTTTGCCTACTACGGCGCTTCAGGTGGTCTTCCCACCTTCCCGAACTGGGTTGGCAGCACATCACTGGAGGGCGCGCTGTTGGGGCACTCGATCGCTGCTGTGGGCGATGTCAACGGCGATGGCTACGCCGACGTTGCGGCAGGCGCGCCCGGGTACCTTGTGGGCAACAACCGGGTTGGCGCCGTCTTGATCTACTACGGCTCCAGCACCGGTCTACGTCCCAATCCTTCGCTGATCATTGAAGGTAGCCAGGCCGGCGCGCTGTTTGGAGGCGCAGTGAGCTCAGCTGGCGATGTCAACGGCGATGGGTTTGTAGATCTCGTCGTCGGCGCGAGCGGCTATGATAATGGCCAGACTGACGAGGGTGCTGCTTTTGTGTTTCTGGGCAGCGCAAGCGGGCTCAGCTCGACTGCCGCGTGGATAGTGGAAGGCAATCAAACCTTGGCCAATCTCGGGGTGCGTGTGGCGACCGCCGGCGATGTCAACGGGGATGGCTTTTCGGATGTTCTGCTGGCAGGCACAGGTTTCAGCAACGGTGAAAGCCAAGAGGGTAAGATCTTTGCATACTACGGCATGACGACAGGCTTGCCTGCCAGCCCAAACTGGAGTTTCGAGGCTAATCAGCAAGGCGCTCAGCTCGGCGCTGCACTGGGTTTGATTGGCGATGTCAACGGCGATGGTTATAGCGATGTCGTCGCGGGTGCGCCGCTGTACGATCAAGGCGAGGTAGATGAAGGGCGCATCTTCGTGTTTCACGGCTCAGCCGCAGGCTTGGCGCTGAGCCCGTCGTGGACCGCCCAGTCAAACCAAGCCAACGCGTTGTTCGGAGGAGCCGCCGCCACGGCTGGTGACGTCAATGGCGACGGTTACGCCGACCTTCTTGTTGGCGCCAGTGAGTATGATGACGGTCAGCAGGATGAAGGCGCTGTCTTTCTGTACGCTGGGTCTTCATCTGGCCTGGACGCACAAGGCAGCCGGCCAGAGGGCACCCCGGCCAACGCTGATTGGCAGAATCAGCAGAACGCAGCGCAATCGTACCTCGGCTATGCTGCCAGCACGGCCGGAGACGTCAATGGCGACGGGTTCAGCGACGTGCTCTTCGGCGCCTATGCCTTCACATCCAACGCAAGCAGGGGCGGCGCAGCGTTTGTCTACCTAGGCACTCGAGACGGACTGAGCGACCAGATCGATTGGATGGCGGAAGGCAACCAAGCCGGTGCTCGCCTTGGCCTCGCTACGGCCAGCGCAGGTGATGTCAATGGTGATGGCTACGGCGATGTGATCGCCGGCGCCTATTGGTACGACCATGGTGAGACCGACGAGGGAGCGGCGTTCCTCTTTCTCGGATCGGCTGACGGGCTTGTGACGACACCTGCCTGGATGGCAGAGGGCAATCAGGCCGATGCTTGGTTCGGGTGGCAGCTGTCCTCGGCGGGCGATATCAATGGCGACGGATACGACGACGTCATCGTCGGGGCGATCCACTACGACGGAGGTGAGACCGACGAGGGCGCCGCCTACGTTTACCTGGGCTCGCCACAAGGGCTGTCGGTTGACCCGGCGTGGATGGCCGAGGGCAATCAGGCCGGCGCCGAGTTCGGCAGAGTCCAAACAGCCGGCGACGTCAACAGCGATGGCTACGCGGACGTGATCGTGGGTGCAGTCAACTACGCTAACGGGCAGACCGGGGAAGGTCGAGCGTATGTTTTCCACGGATCGACAACCGGCTTATCAGCGGCGCCGAATTGGACAGCTGAGATCAACCGCACGAACGCTCGCTTCGGAGTCTCCGTCAGCGGGCTAGGCGACGTCAACAATGACGGTTACGGCGATGTGGTCGTCGGCGCCGATCAATACTCCAACGGGCAGTTGCGTGAGGGTGCCGCTTTTGTGTTTTTTGGCTCTGCCAGCGGTTTGAGCGCAACGCACAATTGGAGCGTTGAGAGCAACATTGCCGAGGCGGGTCTCGGCTACCGAGTGGCTGCCGCCCGAGACGTCAACGGCGACGGCTATGCCGATGTCATGATCGGCGTGCCTGGCTTCGACAACGGGCCGCTGGTCGACTCCGGTCTCGTGCTCATTTACCCGGGTTCCTATGACGGCATGAGCTCAACCGTCTACTGGGGCACGCAGTGTGAACAGGCCTACTGTGACCACGGCTATGCGGTTGCCAGCGCAGGGGACGTGAATGGCGACGGCATGGCAGACGTGATCATCGGCCAGCCCGGCTACGACACGCCCCAGCACGACGCGGGCCGGGTTCGGGTCTGGTATGGCGCCTGGTATGGAGGGATGGGATCGAGTCCACCCTGGAGCAGCCAAATCGACCAAGCTGGCGCGCGCTACGGGAGCTCGGTGAGTTCAGCTGGCGATGTCAACGGCGACGGCTACGCCGATGTTCTGGTCGGTGCACTTGGCTATGACGCCGGCCAGGAGGACGAGGGCGCGATTTTCGTCTACTACGGCAACGCCGGCGGTGTCAGTCTGAACCCGCGCCAACGCCAGCCTGAGGACTATGGCCCGCTGGCCACAGGGGGTAGATCGGATCGCGTCGACGCCTTCCGTCTGGCATTGCTGGGGTGCACGCCCTTTGGCCGCGGCAAGGTAAAACTGGAGTGGGAGGTCAAGCCGCGCGATGTGAGGTTCAACGGCATCGGGCTCCAGCGCAGCACAGCCTGGATGGACACAGGCGCGGCCGGTGCGCAGTTGAGTGAGCTAGTCACCGGATTGACCGCCAACACCGCCTATCACTGGCGCGTCCGTCTGCTCTACCACCCGAGCACCACACCGCAGCAGCACCACAGCCGCTGGTTGACCAGGCCATGGGGCGGCTGGCACGAAGATCGTCTTCGTACGGCAGCCACACCGTCCAATCCTTTGGCCGTCTGGCACAGCGAGGCTGAGCTGGGCGCGCTCACTGCGCCCATGGCGGTGGCTTACGACTCACTGGCATCGGCCTGCTACTATGCCTCTGATCCGGTTGGCGCGCAAACGGCCGCAGTGACCTTGACGGCCAACCTGCCGGCCGCGGATCGCTACTATCTGTGGGCCAGAGCCATGGGGCTTGGCGATGCCAACAATGCATTCTCCGTGACAGTGGACAACGGCGCGCCGTCCAATTTTGACGTCGCGCAGGTAGGAGGCCAATGGACGTGGGGATGGCAACCGGTGCTGTCCGTCCAGCTTGGCGCCGGACAGCACGCGGTGCGGGTTACCTCGAACGAGCCCTTGACCCGGTTGGATGCACTGGTGTTGGTCAACCGATCGGGCTACGTGCCGGTGCAAGTGACCCAGTGCCTTGAAACACCGACGCCCACGCCGACGGCTAGCCCAACGGCGACGGCCACCCCGACCCAGACGCCAACGGCGACGGCCACCCCGACTCAGACGCCAACGCCGACAGCCACGCTTACTCCGACGCAAGCGCCAACAGCCGCTGCTACGCTAACACCTACCGTCACACCCACGGTGACACCGACGGCCAGCCAGCTGCATCGCTACCTACCGCTGATCCTTCGGCAAATGAGCGCTAGGGACTAATGCCCTATCAGCACCGGTGCATCGCTATCCCTGAAATCCCAACAGGAGCTAAGCCATGTCTCTGTTTCGATGGATGCTCACCATTCTGGTTATCCTGGCACTTCCGGTCCTAGGCTTAACCACAGCTCAACCGGCCGCCTCGCCAGCTGTCACTGCGCCTTTGACATCCTGTGGCTCTATGCTGATCGTGGAAAATGCTGGCCAGTGGCCCAGCCCTGCCGGCTTCCAGGTTTGGAACTCTCCCCTGGGCGCTGGCACAACCTGGCTGACGGAGGGCGCGGTCTGGTTCGTAGCTGCAAACAGTCAATTACCGGCTGCGGATGGGCGAGCCGCGGATCCAGAGGCGCCCGAAAGCACACGCGCTGACCCGCAAGCTGCCAAAGTGTACGCCCTGAAGTTTACTTTCCCGGGCAGCAACCCGAACGTACGCATCGAAGCCTTCGAGCCTCGATCTACCATAGTCAGTTACTTCTACGGCAACGACCCAGCGCAGTGGCGGCCGGCAGTGCCAGTGTGGTGCGGGGCGCGCTACGTGGACCTGTACCCCGGCGTCGATTTGGTCTTGAGCGGCCGCGCTGGCGGTTGGCGACTGGAGTCGAAGCCAGGCGCGGCAGTAGACGCTGTGCACGTGCAGCTTGAGGGCGCGTATCTGATAGCTTTTGACAACACATCGCTGCGGCTGGAGGCGGATGGCGAACCTTTAGTCCTCACCTTGCCATGGGCGCCCTTCTCCTACCAAGCCACGGTCGCATCTGATCAGCTACAGCCTGCCAGAGTCAGGATTGATCCCGATCCCCGACCGCCTACTCGGGTGTATCGGGTGGACAATCCCAGCGACCTGCTTTTCAGCACCTTCCTGGGCGGCATAAGTCAAGACATTGGCTATGGCATCGTCACAGATGCCGCAGGCAACTCCTACCTGACAGGCAGCACATACTCCAGCGACTTTCCGACCACCCCAGGCGCGTTCGACGTCAGCCCTCACGCCATGTTTGTGGCTAAGATAAACTCCAACGCCATGACACTTGCCTACGCCACCTATCTGGGCGGCAGCGGCTATGAGGTTGGCCAAGCGATCGCCGTGGATGGCATGGGCGACGCCTACATCGCCGGGCTGAGCAACTCCCCCGACTTCCCCACTACACCAGGTACTTTCGACACAAGCATCAACGGTGGTCGAGATGCTGTAGTAGTAAAGCTCAATCAAGATGGCAGCAGGCTCATCTACGCCACGTATCTTGGCGGCAACCTGCTGGACGAGGGCTATGCCATTGCCGTGGATAACATAGGCAGTGCCCATGTGACCGGTGACACGCGCTCTAACAATTTTCCGGTTACATCTAGCGCCTTTGACACCACCTTCAACGGCGGTGATTATGACGCCTTTGTCGTCAAGCTCACCCCAAACGGAGGCGGGCTTATCTACGCAACCTACCTTGGGGGCAGTGAGTTCTTGAGCGATAGCGGCCGTGATCGGGGCCGCGGCATTGCCGTTGATGGAACTGGTAACTCCTACGTGGCGGGGTGGACTTCGTCTCCCAACTTTCCCGTTACGATGTTCAGCTTCGGAACGCGTTGGTGCGGTCGAGGCGATGGTTTTGCCACCAAACTGGATCCGATGGGCAGCGAGTTGATATACTCTGGCTACTTGTGTGGTGGCGAAACCGACGTCGCCAACGCTATAGCGGTGGACGATTCGGACAGCGCCTACATAACAGGCCAGACCAGTTCTTTTATGGGGTTTCCCACCACGTCCGGGGCTTTTGACATCAGCCACAACGGCCAATCAGACGCCTTTGTGGTCAAGCTGAACTCACAGGGTACCGAGTTCGAGTATGCCACCTACCTTGGCAGCAGTGGCATGGAAGGGGGCTATGGCATCAGTGTCGATGACGCAGGAAATGCCTTCGCAATCGGAATGACCACATCCACCGATTTCCCGATGTCGCCCAATGGGTTCGACACAAGTTTTAACGGTGGCTACTGGGACGCTTTTGTGGTCAAGTTCAATGCGGCCGGCTCTGAACTGGCCAATTCTACCTTCTTAGGTGGCAGCGGCAGCGAGGATGGTTATGCTATCTTCGTGGACGGGGCCGGCGGCGCCCATGTAACAGGCGCTACTACTTCCAATGACTTTCCCACCACAGCGGGCGTCTTCGGACCAAGCGCCTATGGCGAAGGCGATGTCTTCGTGGCCAGATTAGCGATGGGACCAACCAGCACCCCCACATCAACGCCAACCAACTCGCCAACGGCAACTCACACACCGACGATGACACCGACGCACACTCCTACCGCCATTGCAACACCGACGCATACACCAACCGCGACGTCGACTGCAACGGTACAACCTGCGCCGCACCTCTATCTGCCGCTCATTTACCGGCTTGAGTGAGCCACACAGAATGGTAAGAACACGATCTTGGCTGCCATCCTTGTGCGTGATTCACCAGACCGCTCACCAGTGTTGGCACACCGGCAAGTGGTCGAAGCCTGCGGCATCGGCCCGGATGGCGCCATCCTGGGCAGCGCCTTTGCGTTCGAACCGGCCCAATTCGGGAACGGCTACGTGCGTGAGGCACCAGGCACGAACTACATCACCTGGCCCGTGCGCCCAAAGCGCTTCTAATGTACAGAGAATTGCCAAGACCGTGGAGCCGTGTTTTCCAAGTTCTACCAATGGTCGTCGATGCTGACCATGGAACAAATGCCTTAGGACACACTTTGTAAGACATGGACCAGAAAAGGGGAGGGATCAAACCGAACCCAGGACATGTTCAATTGAGCACTGTTCTTGCTTAGGCGCACGCGCTAGAGTTATACTGTACTCTTGAAGGGGGATTACTACATGGACCGCAACCTCATCTCTCAGCGTCAGATCGACGCGCTGAAACTTGAAGCCTTACGCACCTACTTCGACTTCCGTGGGGGCCGGCCCACCGCCGAGAGCGTGGCCGAGAAGCTGGGCATCCCGGTGCGCACCGTGCGCGAGTGGCTGGCCGACAACTCGAACGCCG
>Ga0105097_10001522_pt1 | contig 11154 bp, 7 predicted proteins | sample PPLLak12cMay2015_FD_87035 | JGI IMG/M metagenome (GOLD analysis project Ga0105097, IMG submission 87035) | Freshwater sediment microbial communities from Prairie Pothole Lake near Jamestown, North Dakota, USA - PPLs Lake P7 Core (1) Depth... | ecosystem: Environmental > Aquatic > Freshwater >... | reverse complement strand
TTTACCGATGGAAAGTTTATTCTTCCTTGCAGCTATCAATGCCGATTCGTTACAAACATTGGCAATATCTGCTCCAGAAAAACCCGGCGTTTGTTTGGCAAGGAAATCCAGGTCGACTGAATTATCGAGTTTTAAAGGCCTTGTATGAACATTAAAGATCGCCTTTCTTTCTTCTATGTCAGGCAACTCCACATGAATTTGGCGGTCGAATCTTCCGGCCCTGAGCAGCGCCCTGTCTAAAATATCAGCACGGTTAGTGGCTGCAAGGATGATCACACCTGTATTGCTCTGGAATCCATCCATTTCAGTGAGCAATTGGTTCAGTGTATTTTCACGTTCATCATTTCCTCCGGTAATTTGGTTTTTACCTCTGGCCCTGCCAATAGCGTCAATTTCATCGATGAAAATAATACAGGGTGCTTTTTCCTTGGCTTGTTTAAACAGGTCACGCACCCTCGAGGCTCCAACTCCCACAAACATTTCAACAAAATCTGATCCTGAAATGGAAAAGAATGGCACCTGTGCTTCTCCGGCAACAGCTTTTGCAAGCAAAGTTTTACCTGTGCCCGGAAGTCCGACGAGCAATGCTCCCTTAGGGATTTTACCTCCAAGGCTGGTGTATTTTCCCGGATTCTTTAAAAAATCGACAATTTCCATCACTTCCACTTTGGCCTCTTCAAGTCCGGCAACATCAGTGAAATTTACATTTATCGCTGTTTCCTTATCGTATAATTGTGCCTTTGATTTACCAATGTTAAAAATTTGTCCGCCCCCGGCGCCTCCGCGGCTCATCATCCGCATGATCACGATCCAAACCACAACAAGAATTAACAGGGGCAGAACCCAGCTTAGCACTTCACCTGACCAGTTATGTCTTTTTTCGTTACGGATATAAATAGGCTCCGGAAGGCCCTCCTGCGCCTTTTCTATATCTTCTTTAAAAGTATCGTACGATCCAATGTTATAAGTGTAATGAGGTCCGGCACCATTGTATCCTGATCCTTTCACCTTTTCGAATTTTGGATTGGTAAGCCTGTCTTTCTTGATAAAAATCTCTGCTTCCTCCTGGTTCACAACAATGATCTTTTCAATGTCCTGTGCTACGAGTAATTCTTTTACTTCGCCCCAGTCAATTTCTTTAATAGTGCCGCCCCAATTAGTAAAAGTCAGGGCAATAAAGATCATCGCAACAATTCCATAAACCCAATAAAAATTAAACTTACCTTTTGGAATTTTACTCTTAGGTAGCCCGGTTGGTATCTTATTCTTTGGTTGTTGTTTTTCTTCTGCCATTATGTCCTTCTTTAAAATAATTCGCCTGAATTGCGAATTTCAAATCTAATCACTTTCATATTTTTTAATCTCTGCATCATCCCACAGTTTCTCAAGATTATAAAATATCCGTGAATGATCCTGAAAAATGTGAACGACAACATTCACATAGTCTAACAAAATCCATTCCGCATTTTCGAATCCTTCCTTATGCCATGGCTTATCATTCAGGCCTTTCCTTACAACCTCCTCTATCGAATCGGCGATGGCTTCCACATGTGTTGAAGATGTACCCGAACACAAAACAAAAACATCACTTACTGCATTGGGTATTTTTTTCAGGTTCAGGCTTAGGATTTCTTTTCCTTTTTTCTCCTGTATCCCCTTTACAATCGCCTTTGTTAAAATGTCGGATGCGTCCTGTTTTTTTCGCGGCATATCAATGGAATCATGTTTCCAGCAAAAGTAATCATTTTCAGATAAAATGCTTGTAAGATCAATTGTTTTACCCGTAAACAAAGAAATTCGATATTTTGTTTGAATAATCTTTATAATTTTAACAAGTTTTGATTTTCACTGGCAATGTTCGACACAAATAAAAGTTAGCAATGTTATTCAGCTCTGATAAAATAATCCGGCTTCATACTGTAGGCTCAACAAATGATTATATGATAGAGCAGATCAGGAATGGAAATATCAATGTGGAAGGAACAATTGTCATAGCTGATGAACAAACCAGCGGTAAAGGCATGGATATAAACATTTGGGAAAGTGAACCTGGTAAAAATCTCACCTTCTCCATTTTTTTTAAACCTGATTTTCTTCGGGCTGACCAACAGTTTTTACTCAATAAGTCAATATCCCTGGGCGTTTATGACTTTATCAAATCCCTGGTAATACATCAAAAGGTGACCATTAAATGGCCGAATGATATTTATGTAGGAGATAAGAAAATTGCTGGAATTCTAATCAATAATACCATTGCCGGAAATGAATTGCTTTACTCAGTGGCAGGAATCGGAGTCAACATCAATCAGCAGAAATTTCCCGGGCATGTCCGTAACCCTATTTCATTATCGCATGCATTAAGGAAGGAATTTGACCTTAAACAAGTTTTACATGAACTTCTTTATTGGCTTGAAAATCGATATGATCAATTGTTGAGCAGAGAATTTATCCGGATCAATAACAGTTATCTTGAATCTCTGTATCGTTTAAATGAAATGCATTCTTACCGGTTAAAAAATAAAGAACTATCCGCCAGGATAACTGGAGTTTCGGATTTTGGACATTTGCAACTTACCACTGACGACAATCAGAGGTTAGAATGTGATTTTAAGGAGATTGAATTTATTATATAGCCGGGGATTCAATTACTTCCTTCAGTTTATTGACCAGCAGATTTACAAAATTGGTCAAAGGCCGTAAAGCCATCATTTTCAACATAGGGCTCAGGTCAGCATGAAGAATGATTTGCGCATCCGTGTGATTTACATCTTTAGCCTGAAGGATCGATGAGAGTGTAAAATCAAAGGGAGACTTACCTTCAGATGACCACACGATATTGGAGAATTCAATTCTTGTTGATGTTCTTAAAGCAAGATCAGCCATGCCCTTAATGGTGAATGAACAACTGTCGGCAGATGATTTCCAGTTAATGACCTGCTCAGGCATGAGCCTGCCAAAGTTATCGAAATTGATTAAAAAGTTGAAAATGTCTTCAGGACTTTTGTTTATTGAAATGACGTCACTTTTTATTTCGGTCATGTAGGCTTTTAATGGTTAATTTTATTCAAATAACAATTCATTAATTCACCAAATCAACAATTCATCAATTTATTTAACTCCCCACATCTCCGGGTCTTCACGCCACTTTACGAGAGATTTCAAATCTTTTTCAGAAATATAATTGTTTTGAACAGCCTGACTGATCAATTCGTTGTAGTCGGAAAGGGTAATCAACTGGCATTTGGCTTTTTTGAAATTCTCAATAGCTTTATCGAGGTTATAACTAAATATAGCTACCATCCCTTTGACTTTAAGACCTGCCCCGCGAAGGGCTTCGACAGCATTCAGGCTGCTTTTCCCTGTCGAGATCAGGTCTTCGATCACAATAACCGATTGCCCCGATTCATAATATCCTTCAATGAGGTTTTCAAGTCCGTGTTTCTTCTCAGCCGAGCGCACATACACGAAGGGCAATCCGAGTTCCTGTGCAACCAAAACACCATGTGCAATCGCACCCGTTGCCACTCCGGCAACAAGATCAATCGACCCGTATTCCTCGTTGATGATATTTACAAACTGCTGCCTGATAAATGTCCTTATCTTCGGAAAGGATAAGGTCTTGCGGTTGTCGCAATAAATGGGTGATTTAAGTCCTGAAGCCCAGGTAAAAGGCTCTTTGGCATTGAGTTTAACTGCTTTAATTTGAAGCAGGTATTCCGAAATTGTTATTGCTGTTTCTTTATTGTTAACCATGCGGCAAAATTATAGTTTTAAATCCAAACCTTAAAAATTTTATATCACAATTCTCAAAATCTCACAGGGCAGATAATTTAAAAAATTGAAAACAAATTGCTTAACCCATGACTTTTTTGTTTCAAATCTAAAATTTTAATCCAAATCATTCTTCTTCGTTTTTGCTACTTTTGCTTTAAATTTAAGGAACAATGAAAATAACTGCCGTTTTCCCGGGTTCATTCGACCCCATCACCCGTGGCCATGAATCTGTTATTAAAAGAGCCTTACCTCTGTTCGATGAAGTCTACATTGCTGTCGGGATTAACGCTGAGAAAAAGAGCTTCTTCGACCTGAAGATGAGAATAGAATGGATTCAGAAGGTTTTTGAAAAATTTCCTCAGGTAAATGTAATTCAGTATGAAGGACTAACGGTTGATTTATGCAAAAAGCTCGGTGCTCAATACCTTTTGCGCGGGCTAAGGACTTCGGCTGATTTTGAGTTCGAAAGAAGCATCGGACAAATAAATAAAAAGTTATACCCTGAAATTGAAACGGTTTTTTTTCTAACCGATCCAGAATACTCGATGCTCAATTCATCCATCGTTCGCGATATATTGAGGAATGGCGGCAATGCGAGCCAGTTTGTTCCTGATGAACTGGACCTGTCACCTTTTATTGAAAAAAAATAATCATCGGTTCAATATAACAAATGATCAGCCGTTTCATTAAACTAATTTGCTTCAGATGATCCGATGTTCAGCTTCATTATTCCTGTTGACTTTTTTTGTTCACACAGTTTTCTCAGCAGAAACGAAAATATCCGGAATAATACCCGGTGCTGCGGGATATGAAGTCAGGTTGATCGCATATTCCGACTACATTAGCTATTCTCAAATTCTTCTCAGCCGCACATTAGTAGATTCGACGGATGGTTTTACATTAAATACCGACATCGCCGAAACCCAATTTGTTTACCTTGATCTGGATTATTATTACACTACTTTTTATCTTGAACCGGGAAAAGACTATCATCTTCAATTCGATTCCATTTCAATGGCTGACCAATACCGGCCTTACTATGAAAAAGAACCGCTGGTGTTTCAGATTGTTTCGGAGGATCAAAATGAACTCAACAATTTAATCTTTGAGTTCAATGAAATTTATAATGATTTTCTGGCTACAAACTTTCAAAGTATCTATAACCGAAGGAACAATAGTCTAATCGAAAGTTTCAGGTCCGAAATGAACGTTAAATATGCAGGTATTGAAAAACACTATTTCAAAGAATTTGTTGATTATAAGATAGCGTCCGTTGAACTATCTGCCACCGGAACGGACAAACCTGAATTATTCAGGCAATATTTACTCGGAAAACCCATCCTTTATTCCCATGCTGCTTTTATGGAATTTTTCAATCAGTTTTTTGATCAATACCTCACAACCGGAAATAAATTTATCTCTGAAAAAGATTCGGAAAAAGGTATAAATGAGTTGATAAGTTTACCTGCCTTAATGGATTCCCTTGGAAAGGATACATTGCTCATGTCTGAATCCCTTCGGGAATTGGTTTTAATCAAAGGAATGAAGGAGTTGTATTTTTCCCCTTACTATTACCCGCAGAACATTCTGAATATTCTGGATCAGGTGACAGCCACAAGTCATTTTCCCTTACACAGGACAATTGCTAAGAACATTCGTGAGAGTTTGACAAAATTGCAAAAAGGAACCGTTGCTCCGGATTTCAGTTTGAAAGACCTAAGTGGAAATAGCATCAATTTAACCGATTGCTTAGGAAAGCCTGTTTACCTCAGCTTCCTCACTACCTGGACCTATGCCTGCCTTGAGGAATTCAGGATCATGGACAGTCTGTACCTTGTATGGGGAAATAAAATCAACTTCATAACCGTCTCTCTGGATAAAAACACTGAAGTTGTTTCCCGTTTTAAAAAAGAGAAAAACTACAACTGGACTTTTCTTTATAATGGCAGCGGCTATGACCTGATTCAGGCTTATGGAATTAAAACCTTTCCTCTATTTGTGCTTATTGACAGCTCCGGCAAAATACTTCAATATCCGGCTGTGAAACCCAGTGAGGGAATGGGTGATGTTTTCACTTATATGGAGCAAAAAAGCAAGGAGTAAATGGTCCTTGCTTCTTAACTTTAAAGAATATCCGGTTTTTTATTCAGGAACCTGTGAACCATAAATCTCAGTATTAATTCTCCAATAATCATTTTTGTCAGCATTATCAGTAGAGCCATCACGGTTAAAATCACCATTATAGTAACCATTCAACCCTGCCTCCATCCACCAAACCGCTTCCTTATCAAAATTATTGACAACTCCATCGCAAAGACCATCCCCTGCAACCATACCATAAATTCCGGGACCAATTTGTTTGTAGCACGATGATCCGTTAAATACCTTTGAAACGGCTGTTGTAAAGTCATATGAATAAATACCTCCATTCAAAACAAGGGAAACTGAGGACATTACAGGAATATGATTCCTGTGATTTATAACTACAAAAAGGTTGTTATTGATTGTTACTGAAGGCTGGAGCAAGGAAGAGCCGTTTAATCCAACCACTTTTCCATTTGATAACAGAAATGCAGCCTTTCGTTCAACAACTGTAGCGCCTGTTGCCGTGGATGGTCCACCAGGGGCATCCCTGAATTCAACCAAAACCCAGTCAACGACGTTTGAATTCGGAATTGATGATACAGATTCAGTACCGCTATAATTCCATGGCGAAACTATAAATGGCTGAGTTAAAGGTAAGTCGCCTCCGGTGTTTAATGAATTACTCATTGTACTTCCGTTAAATGGTCCTTCCAGGTAAATTTTTAAATCAACCTGCGGTGGTGGTGGCGGAGGTATCAAACCAAAGAAATCAAGATAACGATACATTAACTCTTGTTTGGTTGAGGGATAAGTCCCGTCATTCAATCCGCCAAATTCATGGGATGTTCCGATGGTTTTATATACGCCCGAACTATATGCAACACCAGTTCCATAAACCGGGGATTGATTTTTAAGGATTGAAAATGCCGGACTTATTGGATCTACATGATCCATGTAACTATTCTCGGATGAATAAATAAAAGTCTGACCCTGAGTAAAAGTTCCGGTCTGGCCCAAGACCGTTCCCATGTCACCAGATCCATCAGCAGTGCCTGTAATTTTGAACATGGTATGAACCGCAGTGGTCGCATCGTAAGCCCAGGTGTCGCCACCTTCCATATAAAGTTTTCCGCCTCCGTTAAGATAACTGGCAAGCAATGTACCTTGTGTTGAAGATAAAACAGTATTATTGGGATAAATTCCAAGACACAGAAAAACAGAAGCATATAGATTAACTGACGCAGGGAACACGGTAACATAATCCACCCCAATACCTAATGCCTGAATCTTTGCCAGCATTGCCGTACCTGAGTTTTTAGTGTCGTCAATATCAATGATCAGAACAGGTATTTGACCTACGATGGTCGTGAATTCGCCCGAACCAGAAATGCCAAGGTTTGCATTAAGATTAATTGTAAAATTGGCAACATATCCTGCGGGTGTCGAGGAACTTGCCGTTAAACTGAAGCTTGCTGTTTTGATCGCACCACCATTTATGGTCCCATAGCTCTGATTATTTGTATTTATGGTGATGTATGGATCTGAACAAACCAGTTGTCCGACAACATTGTTTGCAGCAGAAGTCCCGGAATTATTGGCTGTTATAATGAAGTTGGCAGTTTCACCCGGATCAAGCTTTCCATTGTTGTTTCCTGTCGGATCACTTATAGTATAGCTTAAATAATTCAGAACCGGAGCATGTGCAACATCACTAAAACCAACTGACCACGAACTTTTAGCTTCACTTAATTGGAGATTGAACAATATAACATGTCCATCAGGAACTCCGGGGGCAATTGTAACAGCAAATCCATTGGCAATGGAGACCGTTTGTCCGGCATTGATGTTTCCATAATTTGCGCTATTATCAGTAATGGTCACATAAGAATCAGTTGATGATAAAACAGCATTTACCGCAATGGCATTAGCGGTTCCTATATTTTTAACAGCTATGGAGAGCATGACCGATTCGCAATAATCAAGCAATCCGTTATTATTACCAGCAGCATCATTGATTGAATGACTGAGGTAGCTCAGATAAGGTCCCGAAGCAGGTGTAATAGTTACATTGCCGATATAAGGAATGTAATTATAAGCGGTAACGGCAACTTTCAGTGTTCCGATATTGGTAATTGCAGGGAAATTAATGGTTGCGCTTCCCCCACTGATGTATCCGGTTCCGATGATTTCATTATTGATGGTCAGGCTAACCCTTGCTCCCTCTTTGTTTGCCGAAACTATGAACTGGGTGGCTCCAAGGAAAATGGCAGGATTGTGTGCGACCGTAAGAGTCTGTGGTACTGCTGTTCTGACAACCAGAGAGGGGTCGCCGAATAAATTCCAGGTATCGGTCATTGCTGCTCCGTCAGCGCCATAAGTATCATTCATTTTCATGCAGCCATTCATCGACAGGCCGCCAAATGTTCTTTTAATGTTGGCTGGATAACTCTCTACCAGAATATCCACCATCTCGTCCTGTCCTTCCATCGGTGGGTTCCAGCTTTGATTGATGGTGCTCATCAATGTTGCTATAGCTCCAATGGGTTGGTTGTTGTAGGTTGACCTCATCCAGGCTTCAGCAAAACATGTAGTACTAACAAAGTTCCCATTTACACAAGCCACCGACCAGATGAATGGAAGTTTTTGGGTATTGGTGAGGGCTGCGACATTTGTATTTGAAAAACCCGAACTGCTCCATGAAGTATTACTTCCATGTCCGGTATAAAGAATAATACTTGAACCGCTGTTAATATTTGCAGCAACCATTGCCGGCGTTGGATTACCTGTAGCGTCATTTCCTCCCTGGCTGCCATCAAAAAGCTCGTATTTATAACTGTAGGTGTAATTATCGAGGTCGGTTTGCATATTCCTTACATGCTGATAATCATATTCGCTATCATCCCCGGGTCCTTCAGCAGATGCTATTCCCATACACTTGGTATACCAGTCCACACCAGTATAAGGCGTTTGTTCATACTCAATTGTTCTTTGAACCTGCGTTTGAACATGAGCCACGCTTTCTGCAGAGAACCTTCCTATGAAAATGTCAGGGTAATGATCGCTTCCGACAATGTAGGTATAATTATTATCCGAATCGCCACTGGCATAACTTGTCGGAACCTGTGCGGCATCACCAACCAAAAGTACATAAGCAAGATTATGCGTGTTGAAATAGTTGGCAATGTATGTTTTGATGGCTGAAGCATTTCCGATCGTTGCAACATCCACCATTTCAACCGGAATACCAATGGTCTTTTTCCAGTTTACAAGATCTGTCATAGCCGGCATGAAACTGCCGTAACTGATGATCAGCATACAGCCGTCTTCATCAACCGGAGTATATTTAGCAGTGCTGTAATTCAAAAATTGCCTGTTATAAATCTCATCGAACTGTGTGTTGATTTTCTCTAATTCAATGGTTCTCACCAATGGATTATATCCGTCATTACCGGTCTTTGTTACTTTAATTTCCATTTCAGAATATACCTTCAATGTTTTGGTAACAGGATTATATTGAAAAGGATAAACCACCACCGTTTGTCCCCTGAAATCGCGAATGATATATGGATCTCGAAGCTCGCATAGTTTTCCGGGAAAGAACTGATTCTGATTGTAATGTTTCCCGTAAATGTAAGGAACCGTCGAAGGATCAATATCCCTGGTCAAGTTGCCTTTGGAAGGAGCAATGCTGATGTTGCTGAATTCAATAAATTCAGATGACAACACTTCCACATCCATTTGGGCTTGGTCAGGGATCAAAACGGAAGTAGTAAGCTTCACCAGGTCAGGATCGCCGCCAAACAAAATGGGAGTGGCTTCTTCGAGGCTAACAATGTATTCTTTCCCATTGGGTGTTTTAACTTCTTCCAGGAAAAATCCCGGAATTTCAAAATGGATCACTGTTGTTTCTAAAGTAGATGAAACCAGTGTCGTTTTGGCCGGAGCCGCAACATCTGATTTCACTTTTTTCCAATCGCCAGCCGAGAGATTGATTAAAATCATCAAACTGACAATAACTAATACTAATTTTTTCATTTGTTTTTATTTTTGTTGTTGAAAATATGTTCTTCTAAGTAAAATCATTCCGGCACCTGTGAACCCATTCCTGAATTCGGTAGCCAGAAATCATTTTTATCGATATTGTTAATTTGTAAATCTAGATTAAAATCACTTCCCGAATATCCATCATGCACAACCTGATATGACCAGATGTTTTTATCTGTGATATTGGTTTCACCATCGGAATTGCCATCACCGCTTCTCATTCCCCAGACTCCTGATGCCAGCATCTTATGTCCTGCTAATCCTCCGTAAGCTTTGTTTTCTCCATCCGAAAAATCATACTGGTAAACACCAGCTAACATTGTAATTGGGTTAGCTGACATAACTGAAAGGTGGTTCCGGTGATTAATAACCACAAATAAATGCTGCGAAACCGAAATATCAGGTTGCAAATTGGAAATTCCATCCATTCCAACGATGGACCCATCTTTCAATAAAAAAGCTGCCTGCCGCTTTATACTTGTTGCGGAAGTTGCGGAGGCCGCATCAGCAGCATCTCGATAGTCAACCAGAAGCCAATCAACAACATTTTGAGGAATAATAGATACATTTTCAGCCCCAGGATAATTCCATGGTGGACTCTGATAGGGCTGCGTCATAGGGAAACTGTTCATGCTGGTCAAATCAGTATCCATCAGTGAACCGTTAAACGGTCCTTCTAAAAATACTTTCAGATCAGCAAAAATATGAGGAACAACATTCAATGTAACCGGAATTGAAGTATTCGGGGAATCGGGATCATTGCTTGAAATAATAATATTGGCAATATAAATTCCTTCAGTCAAACCGGAGGCATCAAAACCCATTTGAATCGTCTGTGAATCTTGCCCGGGAATAGAACCAGTTACAGATGAGCCTCCGTCAATTGTTAGCCAGTTTTGAGGTGGTGGAAGAGGTGTATAATTGATCACCAAAAATGGCTTATTGGCTTCGTTCCAGCCATCAAATCCTATATAATAGGTACCTGGATCCGTGTCAACAATTCCAATTGCAAACCAGTTTTGGACAAGCGAAGCCTGAAGGTTAGTGTTCACATTACCGCCAAGCATGTGAACTATATAACCAGTAGTTAATGTCCCGGTTTCTTCGCGGTGCAGATAATATCCGCTGATGGCCTCTGCTTTAATGTCAGTATTAAGGATTGAAGCGGAGGCAGTTACCGGATCGTTTGTAACGGGTGTAATGCTCCAGTAAGGCCAGTTGCTCGCATTTACGTAACCATGAAACTCCACG
>Ga0105097_10001521_pt1 | contig 11156 bp, 7 predicted proteins | sample PPLLak12cMay2015_FD_87035 | JGI IMG/M metagenome (GOLD analysis project Ga0105097, IMG submission 87035) | Freshwater sediment microbial communities from Prairie Pothole Lake near Jamestown, North Dakota, USA - PPLs Lake P7 Core (1) Depth... | ecosystem: Environmental > Aquatic > Freshwater >... | reverse complement strand
CTCCATTTCAGGAAACCGCGATCGAAAGGATCTTTGCCGCGAAAGGCAGGGATTTCAACAAGGCAATCGCCATCCTGGTGGGAGATTTGGAGCAGCTTCCGCTTGTGACTTCAGGTTTTACCGAATCTGCCGAAGTGCTAGCCCGGAAATTCTGGCCTGGAGCCCTTACGCTGGTGGTACCCATCGCCTCAACCTTGCCTGGAATGATATCCCCCTTCCCAACCATCGGGATCCGCATGCCGAATCATCCCTTCGCGCTCACCCTTCTTCGTGCTCTTGGACCACTCGCGACAACTTCGGCAAATATCTCCGGTCAGCCGGATGCCAACAACGCCGCGCAGGTTCTCGAACAGCTCGATGGCAGGGTCGATTTGATTCTGGATGGTGGTGCTTCCCCCGGGGGTGTTCCATCAACCGTGGTGGATTGCTGCCAGCCGCAGATCCGCATCCTCCGCCAGGGAGCCATCAGCCAGGTTGAGATTGAAAAAGTATTGGATTCGGCGGCAGGTAATTCAAATTAATCCAGCCAATTGTTCTGGATCTCATGATATTGGGCATATCTCCCCCCCATTTCGAGTAATTGGGATTGGGTTCCTCGTTCTAGGATCCTTCCATGTTCGAGGAATATTATCTCGTCCATACGCTCCAGGCTCACCAGGCGGTGGGTCACCCATATGATCGTTCGCTCATGTTCCCGGTTCAACACCAGGTTGAATATCTCCCGCTCGGTTTCAAGGTCCAAATTCGCGGTGGGCTCATCAAAAATCTGCACAACCGAATTCCGTAAGAAAACCCGCGCGATCGCCAACCGCTGACGCTCTCCCCCGCTCATCTTCGCCCCTCGATCTCCAAGCCATGTATTCAAACCATCCGGTAGGGTTCTAAACCATGGCCCAAGTTCAACAAGGTCCAGAGTGGAAATTAATTCTTCATCCTTCATGTCCTCATCGCCAAACAGTAAATTCCTTCGGAGTGTGTCCGTCAGAATGATCGGTGTTTGTGTCAGGATGGAGATTCGGGTGGAAATATCATCAGAGCTGTAAGTATTAAGTTCACCTCCACCGATTCGGATGGAACCCATGGAATAATCCCAGCTCCTTACAAGCAAATTGACCAGGGTGCTTTTTCCACTTCCGCTTGGGCCAACAATGGCGATCCTTTTTCCCTGGGGAAGTGAAAGATCGATCCCGTTCAACACCAATTCGCCTCCGCCAGGGTAATGAAAGGTTAATCCGCTGACTTCTATATCTGAGTTGGCTGGCATTATCTGCGGCACCGCGGGCTCGCTAACCGGTACCTTCGCATCAACGATGGAGAACATCCTCCTCCCGGCTGCTATCACCGGATTCATGAACTGGGTGGTCAACGTCAACGGCAGGATGGCCTCAAAGCTGGCTGCTGTCATCAAGGTCACGACTGCCAGCAGAACGCCATCCATCATTCCCCCCATAACCAACGGGATGGAGGCGGTCAGCACCCCAAGGACAGTGAGATTAACAATCCAGGTAACCCCGCCACTTCCGAATCCGTTTGCCACAGCAAGTGACATTTGCGCTTTCCCGAACTTCCGGGATATTGAGAATATTTCCTCCAACTTCGGGATCTGCATGCCAAAAAGCTGAATCTCGCTGGCGGATTGAACCAATGTAACCATGCGGGAATTATGCTCCGCCCGTATTTGGATATATTCACTCCCCGCGCGTCGGCTAATATAATAAATACCTGCGGGGATAAGCACACCTCCGGTGAAAGTCCCTGCCAGGTAGATCCAGGCAGGCATGGTTCCGAACTGTTGCAGGAAGAAGGACATCCCCACTGTCACCATCAAAGCGGTGAGCGGAGGTGCCATGATTCTAACGAATAGACTTTCCAGAGTGTCAATATCCGCTGTCAGCAATGCTAGAAGATCCCCACCGCGCCTTTCTAAAAGAATGGCAGGGACAAGGGGTTCCAGTTTGCGGTAGAGCCAGATACGGAATTCTGCCAGCAAGCGTAAATTTACAGAATGGGATGCCAGCCGCTCCAGGTATCGGAAGATTCCACGGCTGATCCCAAAGAATCTCACTCCCACGATGGCAATTTGAAGGTAGGCGATCGAAGGCTGCAAGGCAGCATAGGAAATGAGATACGCGGATGTTCCCATCAGTCCTATCGCGCAAGTGATGGTTATCACTGAAAGCACCAGGGCAAACAGCATTTCTTTCCAGAGTGGCAGGGTGAAACGGATCAACCGCAACAAGGTCTTCATGGCGAGGCCTCTGCGCGCTTCCCCGGTCGGAACAATTTTCTCTGCTCTAGGAGGTATTTTTCCGCCGAGAGCACTTCCTTAACCTTACGGTCCTGCAGAACGATCACCTGGTTTGCCAGGCGAATCGTATTCAGGCTGTGCGCGATCAGTATCACAGTCCTTTCTCTCCCCAGGTCACGGATCACTTCCTGAATTGTTCGCTCCAGTGCTGTATCCAGGTTGGCGGTTGGCTCATCCAGGATCACAACAGGCGCACCTCGAAGGATCGCTCGGGCAAATGCCAGCCTGGTTCTTTCTCCCCCGGAGAATCGTTCTCCCCCCTCACCAACCCGGGTTAGATACCCTTCCGGTAAGCTCATGATAAGGTCATGGATGCCCGCTTTTCTGGCAGCCGCTTCCAACTCCTTCTGTGTTGCATCCGCCCTGGTGACAAGCATGTTGGCCAGCACAGTATCCTCGAAGAGACTTGCCTGCTGGGGCACCCAGGAGATCTGCCTGCGCCAGGTTTCAATTGGTATTTCGGATAAAGGATTCCCATTAATCAATATCTCCCCAGTTTTCGGAGTTAGAAATCCCATCAAGAGTTGGGTCAGGGTTGTCTTTCCCGCACCGCTCACCCCGACCAGCGCGGTCACCTGGCGTGGATTAAAGACGCAGGATATATCCTCCAAAATTTGCTCATTCCTATCCGGTCGCTCGTAACCAACACCGTGTAACTTTATCGATATCTTCTCAGCCAGGAAGTCATTTTGTTCACGCTGAACCTCAAGGGCGGGTTGATTTTTAGATTGTTCGCGTTCAGGTATCGCCAAAATGGAAAAAATCCGTGCCGCACCCCCCACTCCGGTCATCGCGGCATGGTATCGCAAGCCAAGGTTCCGCAGAGGCAGGTAGAATTCGGGGGTGATGATCAGGATGAACAAAGCTTGTTCGTAAGGGATCCCACCATGCAGCAACCGCAACCCGATCTGAACAGCCACCAGTGCAGTGCTGATCGTCCCCAGCATCTCCAGCGCGAGCGACGAGAGAAAAGTGACTTTCAGGACAGCCATCGTAGCGCTGCGGTTTTCCTGGTTCACTCCAGCAACTTCCTCCAGCCTCTGGCGGCTGCGCCCGAATTGTTTGAGTGCTGAAAGCGCCTGCAAAGTATCGAGGAAAAATGCACTCATCCGGCTGAGCGCAGTGAACTGCCTATTCGTCACGCGCGCGGTGGCTTTCCCGATTAGGTAAAGGAAGAATGGGATCAAAGGTGCCGTGAGCAGCAAAGTCAATCCGGTGATCCAATCTAAAGGAAAAACGATGATCAGGATCATCACCGGGATTAGAGCAGCCAATATGACCTGCGGGATGAATTGCGAGAAATATGCGTCGATGGACTCAATCCCCTGGGTGATGGTGCTGGTTAATTCTCCGCTTTCCTCTCCTTCAAGGTAGTCTGGACCCAAACGGAAGAGTTTTCGCAGCGTCATCTCCCGAAGATCCTGCTTCACCTTCACTGCCAGGGAGGTCGAGGCGACCTCCCCGCCCCATACGACCAGCCCGCGCAGGAGTACGATGACGATTAGCCAAAAAAGGATCGGTTTCACCTCCTCAAACCCCGAGCCTCTTATAAACACATCCGAGATCACCCTGGAGACCCCCCCCGCCTGTATCAAAAGTAAGCCCACACCAGCCAGGCTGAGCAGCACTGTGATGATCAGGTTCGCTTTTGCTTTTTTTGATTGCCGGATCAGCTCGCGGTGCGCGTTCATCCACCCATTGTCATGGAATCGCGAGGAAAAGTCAATTAAACAAAAAGGAGCCTTTAGGCTCCGATACTGTATGTATTTTTTGTTTAATCAAACTTCAATGCTTCCAGAACGTCATTGATCGCTTCTTTCAGGATCTCCTCCATTATGGATTCATTCACCTGGTAAGGACCACCGAAAGTCCCGTCACCATAAATCTCCCGTTCCGCCTGCGAATCGCGGATCCCTTTTCCTTCCACCACAGGTTTTCCTTCCCTGGGTAGATCGGCTACCCTGGTGAACTGGAACGCCTCCATCCAGTTGGCATGCTCGGTGGGCAGGTTGTGTTCCGCGGCGATCCGCCTGGTGGAATCCGTAGTCCACCACGAATACCATTCAAACCTGGCACCCTTAAGTTCATTGGCGAGCTCATACATCGCGCCAGAAGCTGGTGTGTTTCCCCCATGACCATTTACGACCAGGAATCGCCGGAAACCCTGCCCAAAATAGCTGCGAAGAATATCCTTGACGACTTCCACGTAAACAGAAACCCGAATGCTAACCGTACCCGGGTAGGATAGGAAATACGGCGATATTCCAAAGTTAAAAGATGGCGCCACCAGCACCCCGCTACGCTGGCTGGCCGCGTCCGCGATCGCCAGGGGAATACGCGTATCCGTTGCGAGGCTGAGGTAGCCATGCTGTTCTGTGGCTCCCAGCACCAGCATGATGCGATCCTCGCTTTTCAGGTAATTCTCTACATCCATCCAATTGCAGTCTTCTATACGCATATCTCCCTTTCATTTCTCAATCAATCGTTCAACAATTCAACAACTCACCGCTTCTTGCTACCCAACAATATTGACCAACCGTCCTTTAACATAGATCACCTGTCGTGGTTGCCGCCCCTCCAGCGCTTTTAAAGCACCGGTAGAAGAGACTGCCAGCGATTTCGCCTCCGCTTCGCTAATCGATGCAGCCACTACCAAGCGATCGCGCACTTTTCCGTTGACCTGCACCACCAGGGTGATCTCCTCATCCCGGGCAGCTTCCTCATCCACCGCTGGCCACGCCTGGGTATGGATTGAGAATGACTTTCCGTTTATTTCCCAGATCTCCTCGCTCATGTGTGGAGCCACCGGGGCAAACATTTTTAAATATATCTCCACCGCTTCCTTCCAGGCGGGTGAACTCCACAGCCCCATCTGCTTCACCCGCTGCATCTCGTTCAGTAGTTCCATCAATGAGGAAATGATGGTATTGAATTCGACTTCCTCATAATCGTGGGTCACCGAACGCAGAGTTTGGTGCACCTTGCGGCGCAGGTCGCGGCTGGCAGCAGGATTATCCCCGCCTTTGGGACCCGGTTCGAGTAGTATGCTCCAGACGCGTTTCATCCAGCGGTTGGTGCCCTCTATGCCGGAGTAACTCCACGGTCCACCCTGGTCCCAGCGGGAGAAGAACATCAAATACGCCCGCACGGTATCCGCACCGTATTTATCCACCAGTTCATCGGGCGGGACGGTGTTGCCGCGCCGTTTGGACATCTTCTCATGGTCCTCGCCCAACACCATGCCCTGGTTGCGCAGTTTCAGCATGGGTTCATTTCCTTTGGTGATACCCATGTCCCGCAGCGCCTTGTGGAAAAAACGCGTGTAAAGCAGGTGCATCGTAGCGTGCTCGATTCCACCTGTATATAGATCCACCGGCATCCAGTAGTTGTATTCTTCCGGATCGAAGGGAGCATTATCGTACTTCGCGCTCAGGTACCGCAGGTGGTACCAGGAGGAACACATGAAGGTATCCATGGTATCGGTTTCCCGCTCGGCTCCCCTCCCGCATTTCGGGCAGGTCGTATTCCGCCAGGTGGGATGCAGCTTTAGTGGGCTCTCTCCGGTGGGTTTCCATTCGATATCTTCCGGCAGAAGCACCGGCAGTTGTTCCTCTGGTACAGGAACCTCCCCGCAGTTGGGGCAATATATGATCGGGATCGGCGCTCCCCAGTATCGCTGGCGGGAGATCAGCCAGTCGCGCAGGCGGTAATTGGCGTTGGCTTTGCCAACGCCTTTCTTTTCCACAAATTCGATCGCCCTTTGAAACGCCACATCCCCGGGGGTTCCGCTCAGGTCTCCCGAATTGACCATCCTACCCATTGCTGGCAGGGCTGCTGTCATTTCATCCTCAGTGATCGCTTCTTCATCCCCCTGGATGACGATCTTTACCAGCAGATCAAATTTGCGCGCAAACTCAAAATCACGTTGGTCGTGCGCCGGGACAGCCATGATCGCCCCAGTGCCGTAGGTCATCAACACATAATCCGCGATCCAGATCGGGATACGTTCGTTGTTGACCGGGTTGATGGCATAAGCTCCGGTAAAAACCCCGCTCTTTTCCTTATCCGAAGCTTCCCGCTGGATATCCGATTGCCGCGCGGTCTCCTTTCGATAAGCATCCACAGAGGTTCGCTGCGTATCACTGGTTAGTTTTTCCACCAGGGGATGTTCGGGCGCCAGGACCATAAAGGTCACACCCCAGAGCGTATCCGGCCGGGTGGTGAAGACCTCCAGATCGTCTCCCTGTTCGGTGGTGAATTTCACCAGCGCGCCTTCCGATTTCCCGATCCAGTTGGTCTGAAGTACACGCACTCTTTCAGGCCAATCTATACCCTCATCTTTCAAAAGCTCATCAGCGTAATTGGTGATTCGGAAAAACCATTGAGCCAGGTTCTTCTTGATGACAGGAGTGCCATCCCGTTCACAGTGGCGGTCATCCCCCCAAACCTGTTCCCGCGCCAGGGTGGTATTGCATGTGGGGCACCAATCCACTGCGGCTGCCTTGCGGTACGCCAGACCATGCTTGTAGAGTTGAACGAAAAACCACTGCGTCCAGCGATAATATTCTGGGTCGGAGGAGACCATCTCCCTGCGCCAATCGAACATGGCGCCCATGGTGCGCAGCTGCCGGCGCATGTTGTCGATGTTGCGGTAGGTCCATTCCCTCGGATGAATATTGCGTTGGATGGCGGCGTTCTCTGCCGGGAGGCCGAATGCGTCGAACCCGATCGGAAACATCACGTTGTAGCCCTGCATTCGCTTGAAGCGCGCGCGCGCATCGGAAGGAGCAATAGCATACCAGTGACCGATGTGAAGATCCCCTGAGGGATAAGGAAGCATGGTCAGCGCGTAATACTTCTTCCGGGAGGGATCGATATTGGAATCGTAGAGTTTTTCCACCTCCCAGCGCTGCCGCCACTTTTTTTCGATCGTGGTGGGTTCATATAATCGAGCTTTTTTGTCAGCCATGCCATGCCTCCAGGACGTTAAAAGAAAATTCCGCCCCGCACAGGGACGGATTTCAGATCCGCGGTGCCACCCTGTTTGCCCGGCGTACCGGGCCACTCAGGTCAGCGATAACGGGCTTTCCCGGCGCTGGTTACTCTTCCTTCACCACCGCAGCTTGCCTCTTGAGGGCTGCCAGGCGAGTTCGGTCTGTGGCGCTCCGTTTACGCCTGCCTGGTTCTCAACCCTGCGCCAGGCTTTCTGACGGATGACCTACTACTCCTGATCTGCTTTTCGTAGTGGACCCAGGGAGGTTCGAACTCCCGGCCTCCTCAATGCCATTGAGGCGCGCTCCCAACTGCGCTATGGGCCCTTGATCTGTGAGCCTGTCTTACAGTGGACCTGGGGGGATTCGAACCCCCGGCCTCTTCAGTGCGATTGAAGCGCGCTCCCAACTGCGCTACAGGCCCGGTTTTTTATTACGAACCGATTTTACCCGATGGAAAAAGGGATGTCAAGGAGGGTAAAAATCATCTGCCTTTGGAAGTTTATCGTTTGTCTTCTCGATCAATTTTTGATTCTTGACAATTATAATTGATGGCTGTATATTTATTTAGTTATCTATCTATTTAGTTATTTGGAGAATAAAATGGACTCTACAAACCAAGCTGAAACCCTTTTAGCCTTTTTTAAGGCTCTTGCTGATGCCAACCGCCTTAAGATCATCGGCCTGCTCGCCAACCATTCCTCAACGGTGGAGCAGCTTGCCAGCCAGCTTGCGCTTTCCTCCCCCACTGTCTCGCATCACCTCGCCAAACTTGCCGAAGCCGGCTTGGTATCTGCCCGCGCGGAAAGTTATTACAGCATCTATTCGCTCGAAACCGCCACTCTCGAGGAAATGTCCCGCATGCTGCTGGCTCGGGAAAACCTCCCCGCTCTGGCCAAAGATGTGGACGTTGATGCTTACGACCGCAAGGTGATCAACGAATTTGTCACTCCCTATGGCAGGATCAAAGCTTTCCCGGTTCAGCGCAAGAAGATGGACGTGCTGCTCACGTATGTGATCAAATCCTTCGAGATGGAGATCCGGTACACGGAAAAACAGGTGAATGAGATCCTCAAATCCTATAACGAGGATTTCGCCACCCTGCGCCGCGAGCTCATTGATGCCAAATACCTGGCTCGCGACCACGGCGAATACTGGCTGACCGAGCTCGGGTATAATTCCGCGCGGAGATATAAATGAGCCAATCCCGCCTGGAAAACCTGCAGAAAATACTCGCTGACGCCAAGCTGGATGCCCTGGCACTCAACCCGGGTGCCAGCCTGTTTTACCTAACCGGTTTTCACTTCCACCTGATGGAGCGTCCCACAGTCCTCATCATTCCTGCCTCCGGCACACCCTCGCTGGTATTGCCCGCTCTTGAAATGCTCAAGGTCGAACAGATGCCCATCCGGGTGGAGTCAATTCCCTTTGGGGATAATCCCGGGCTCTGGCTCCAGTCCTTCGAAAAAGCGGCCGCGTTGCTCGGCAGCGGAAAAAAGGTCATCGGAATCGAACCGACCTGCCTGCGTGCCCTGGAAATGGGTTACCTGCAGCAGGCTTTCAAAGGATCGGAATTCCGCGATGCCTCCGCCCAGTTGAGCCAATCCCGCGCCTGCAAGGATGCCGGTGAGATCTCGCATATCCGCAAAGCGGTGCAGATCGCCGAAGCCGCGTTGGAAAGCACCCTTCCCATTGTTCAAGCTGGGGTCAACGAACGGGAGATCTCCACCGAGCTCACCCTGCAGCTCATCCGAGCTGGATCCGATCTGACTCTCGCTTTCCAACCCATCGTATCCGGTGGTCCCAACGCCGCCAACCCGCATGCAGAGCCCTCGGACCGTAAACTGCAGCCCGGTGACCTGTTGGTCATCGATTGGGGAGCTGTGCACCATGGTTATGTTTCCGATCTCACGCGTACTTTCGCCATTGGCAAGGTGGACCCGGAATACGAGAAAATCGTGGAGATCACCGCCCTGGCGAACGATGCTGGACGAAATGCCAGCCGACCCGGCATTCCCGCCGGGGAGATCGACCGTGCCGCCCGCAAGGTAATTGCGGATGCTGGCTATGGTGAGTTCTTCACTCACCGCACCGGGCACGGCATCGGGTTGGAAGGTCACGAACCGCCATATATCTATGACGAAAATGCGCTGATCCTGCAGCCAGGCATGGTCTTCACTGTGGAGCCGGGTATTTATCTTCCCGGAAGGAATGGTGCTCGCATCGAAGATAACGTTCTCATCACATCGGATGGTGCTGATACCCTCAGCAGCCTGCCCCGTGAGCTTCGCGTCCTTGGATAAAAGGAAAAACCATGTCCCAAAACATCATTCTTCCCGGCGCTGAGCCTTTCTCATTTTCCGGTGGCAGGATCGGCTGCCTGCTTGTCCACGGTTTTACCGGAACACCAAAGGAAATGCAGCTGATGGGAGATCACCTCAAGCAGCAAGGCCACACCGTTCTGGGAATCCGCCTGGCCGGGCACGCTACCACCTGGCAGGATTTAGCGCGCACCCGCTGGTGGGATTGGCTCGCTTCTGTAGAGGACGGGTTAAATCTGCTCAAAGGCTGCACGGAGGAGCAATACCTGATGGGCTTATCGCTTGGAGGCGTGCTCAGCCTCCTGGCTGCCACGCGCTACCCGGTGCGGGGTGTGGTGGCCATGTCCACACCCTTCGGGCTCCCCAACGATCCCCGTTTCCACATCATGAACATCCTCACCATGCTCCGGCCAAAGATGAAAAAAGGGGAGGATGTTTTCTTCAATAAGGAGGCCAAGGCAACTCACGTTGCTTTACCCTTCACCCCATCGAGGGCTATGATGGAGGTGGTAAAAGCGATCAAGGAATTGCAGCGCGTTCTTCCTGATGTGAAGGTTCCCGCGCTTCTGGTCCAATCGCGGTTGGATTCGGTCGTTCCCGTGGGTAGTCTGGATGGGATCTACGAGAATATCGGTTCGACGGATAAAACCAGCCTCTGGGTGGAGAATAGCGGTCATGTGATCACTGAAGAGCCAGACCGCCAGCAGGTTTTCGAAGCCGCCACCAATTTCATTTCTCGACTCTCCAACCCTGCATGACCCGCGACCTGTTACTCGTCGCCGCGTCTCTTTTCCTGTGGGGATTTGGCGAGGGCATGTTCTTCTACTTCATACCCCTCTCTCTGCAGAGCCTGGGTGCCAACCCACTGATGATCGGCGGGGTATATGCTGGAATCGGTCTGGCAGCCGCCCTCATGCAGATCCCCGCGGGGATTCTTTCAGACCGGATCGGACCACGAACGATCATGTGGATCTCATGGGGAATTGGCGCGCTTGCCTGCATGATCCTTGCAGTGGCATCCACCCTCACAGCTTTTTCCATCGGTATCTGGCTTTACTATATGACCTCATTTGGTGTGGTGCCTCTGAATAGTTATGTAACCAGCGTGCGCGGAAAACTCAGCCCGGAACGGGCTTTGACCTTCACGGGAGGTCTCTTCAACGCCGGGATGATCGCTGGGCCGATCCTCGGTGGGTTAATTGCGAACCAGATGGGATTGCAGAAAATTTACCCGTTTTCAGCGTTTGTGTTTGTCATTTCCACCGTGATCATTTTTTTCATTAAACCGGTCCATTTCGAACCGCATCCGCAATTGGAAAAGCCGGGGAAGATCTGGCGGAATACCCGTTTCCTGGGTTTCCTTGGGTTGGTTTTTATTACCGTTTTCGTTCTTTACCTCCCACAGCCGTTGACGCCGAATTTTCTCCAGAACGAGCAGGGATTAACTACCATACAGATCGGGCTGCTGGGAACAATTGGCGGCCTGGGCAACACGGTCACCCTGTTGGTGCTCGGCAGTCTGAAAGCTTTTCCAGG
>Ga0105097_10001519_pt1 | contig 11163 bp, 8 predicted proteins | sample PPLLak12cMay2015_FD_87035 | JGI IMG/M metagenome (GOLD analysis project Ga0105097, IMG submission 87035) | Freshwater sediment microbial communities from Prairie Pothole Lake near Jamestown, North Dakota, USA - PPLs Lake P7 Core (1) Depth... | ecosystem: Environmental > Aquatic > Freshwater >... | reverse complement strand
TAGAGATCCGCATAGTCCTCGATCAAACCCCGTTCGACCATTTGGTCGATGATCTTTTCCCCCAGCCCTTCGATGTTCATGGCCTGCCGGGAGGCGAAGTGGATGATCGTCTCTTTGAGCTGGGCCGGGCAGGCGACGCCCGTGCAGCGGGCTACGGCTTCCCCTTCGGGTTTGTCCACCTCGGAGCCGCAAACCGGACAAAGGTCGGGAATGCGGAACTTCCTTTCCTGCCCGGTCCGTTCTTCCAGCACGACCTGGACTACTTCGGGGATCACATCTCCGGCCCTCTGGATGACCACCGTGTCCCCGATGCGGATGTCCTTGCGGTCGATTTCATCCTGATTGTGCAGAGTCGCCCGGCTGACCTCCACGCCTCCCACGCGGACAGGATCCATAAGGGCCGTCGGAGTAAGGGCGCCGGTTCGGCCGACCTGAACGATGATATTCCGAATTTTGGTCGTCGCTTGTTTAGGTTTGAATTTGAATGCCAGGGCCCAGCGCGGGCTCCGGGCGACGGTCCCCAACGTTTCCTGGAGGCGGAGGGAATTCACCTTGATGACCACGCCGTCGATTTCGTAGGGCAGCTTTTCCCGGATTTGGTCGATCCGGCGATAAAACTCGACAACTTCCCCGATTTGGCGGCATCTGCTTCGCCGGGGATTGACCTTGAATCCCCAGCGATTCAAACCCTCGAGCAGGTCCCAATGGGTTTCAAATGAATCGCCCACCAGCTGCCCGATCCCATAGCAGAAAAAGTCGAGCGGACGCCGCCGGGTGGTCGTGGAGTCCAACTGGCGAAGGGATCCGGCGGCGGCGTTCCGGGGGTTGGCAAAGAGAGGCTCTCCTTCTTTCTCCCTCTGGCGGTTGAGTTCTTCGAAAGGCTTGCTGGGGAGGTAAACTTCGCCGCGGACCTCTAACCGATCGGGAGCCGATTCCCATGGAGGCACGATCAATCTCAAAGGAATGGCGCGGATGGTTTTTAAATTCTGCGTGACGTTTTCTCCGATGAAACCGTCCCCGCGGGTGGCCCCGATGGTGAAACGCCCTTCCGCGTAGACGAGTTCCACCGCAACGCCATCCATTTTCAGCTCGACGCAATATTCTACGTCCTGCTCCGTTTTGAGAAAGCGTTTGACTCGGGCATCGAACTCCCGCACCTCCTCTTCTTCAAAGGCATTGGCAAGGCTCAGCATAGGAAGGGAATGGCGGACTTCCTCGAATTGGTCAAGGGGCGGAGCGCCAACCCGCTGGGTCGGAGAATCCGGGGTGGTTAGGTCGGGAAACTCCTTTTCCAGGGTTTCCAGATCCCGCATCAGGCGATCGTATTCCGCATCGGAAACGACCGGATCGTCGAGCGCGTAGTAGCGGTAGTTGTGAATGTTGATTTCCTGCCGCAGCTTCTCGATTTTCTTTTTGGCCAGTTCTTTGTTCATACCTAAATATATTCACCACAGAGAGCACAGAGAACACCGAGAAAGAAATTAGATTTCAAAACGAGAAAAAATCAAATCTTTGGTAGCTCTGTAAAAACCCAAAACCGTTATCACAAGACCCGCAAACCTGCCTTCTATTCGGGTTTTTAAGCCACTATTTCTCTGTGCGCTCTGTACTACTAATATTCAAACTCTTTAAATTTTGTTAAGCCTTTTCCTCGATTCACTCCCCCTCTCCCTCCCCTCTCCCCCGAAGACGGTGGAGGGGAATGAATGAGGATTCTGAAAGCCCTTTTGTTTTGAGGGTTTCATTTTTGGCTCTGTGGTCTCTGTGCCCTCTGTGGCTAATGGTTTTTGGTTGCGGCTCCGCCGCGCTGTGTCCTCTGTGGTGAATTTATCTTTCATCTTTTCTTTTAAAGCGGCCACGAGGCCGAAGCAGCCTGTCAGCATCATGTCCCCGAAAGGAGCTGCGGAGTAATAGCAGAGACCGTCCACGAGAGAACGCCGGGGCCCTGTTACTGCCACCGGCCATCCCTTCTTACGGGTGGGAAAGGCCGGGGAGTAGGCGGCTCCATGGCCTCCGTCGGCAAACACTTCTTCGTTTGAAAGGTGTTGTAGCTCAAACCGAGCGATCAAATCATGAATTTTTTTTCGATTCATTCTTCCGGTGTGATGTTCAAAGATTCCGAGGATCCGGTCGCCGCAGACAAAGGCCCCGAAGGTGTGCTGGTTTCCCAGGTTGAGGGCGATGAAACCTTCTTTCTTCATTTTCCCGCCATGGCGGTCACAGAGAATTCCCCAAACCGCGGCCGCGCAGGTGTCCATGAGCGCCGCTTGCGGAGCATCTTTTTGGACAGCCAGCATCCGGGTCATATAAGGAGGGGGAGTCAAATAGATCAAATCGCGAAGCCGCCCTCCGGAGTCAAGGAATTTTTCCCAGTATTGGAATCGCAGGCGGCGATTGCTCCCTGCCGGATTGAATCCATGGTCCTGGACCGCAATGGCGAGCGTTTCCGGAAGGGGGATATCGAAAGGCGCCAGGGATTTCGAAAGAAGACCCAATTGGATGTCTCCCAGGCGAATGGGAAGCGCTCCTTGGGGACGGCGGCCGACCACCAGCACCCCTTTTTCCCTTACTTCTTGGGGGTTGTCATGAAAGGTTAGAGCCGCAGACTCGGTGGCAAAAACCTTCAGCCCGGCCCCAAGGTGCTTCTCCATGGCCCAGGAGCAGGGGCCTCCTCCCATGGTGTTGCCAAAAAGATAAATATCCTTTCCGGCGGCGGTGGCTTTTTGAATCCGGGCGGAAACGAGCCGGGTGGGGGAGGGGAGAATCAATTGAACGCAGTTTTCCATCGGTTTCCCATCCTCATAGAGAAGGATGTCCTGCGTTCCGCTGCCGATGTCGATCGCTAAAATCCTCTGAGGAGATGGATTCATATCTCTGAAGATTCCGTCTTCTGGATTCTGTTTATGAGAAAAAAGTAACATGATCGGGGAAAATGATCAAGGGCATTAGGGGGTGGAGGATTCCTACGCGAGCAAAGGATTCTGTCTCAAGGCGATAAGAGATTACCCAAAATTGAAGAGCATAATTCCAGGGGCGGTCTTTGATGGGGCTTGACTCGATTTTTGCCAGTTTGATGGATTTTTCCGAGAAGGGCTATAGGGCTTCCTACCGCGCTTCCGGGGAATCGGCGATGGAAAAAAGAATGGATATTTTGCACTTTCCGTAGGGTTTTGCGAACTCGAAAGTGGGAGAAATCTTGACCGGCCCGGCCGAAAAGGATATCATGCCTCTGTTTTCTATTATTACTTTCATCCGAGGCGGCAATGGCAAATGCCACGAATCCTTTTTCCCCGCTTTTTCATCCCCGCTCCGTGGCCGTCATCGGGGCTTCGGGAAATCCCTTGAAGATGGTCTACCCGTGCGTCCTGAGCCTCAAACAAGGCTCTTTTCCCGGCCCCATATATCCGGTTCATCCGCAAGAAAAGGAAATTCGGAAGAAAGCTCATTCAATTTGCGATGATGTTTAGCCGATTCTTCAAACGGCTAAACTGTTATGGAGGTTGCCATGAGAGCTTTGGAAGGGATCAAAATCCTGGATCTTTCCCGCCTCTTTCCGGGTCCGTATTGCTCCATGATCCTGGCGGATCTGGGGGCCGATGTCCTGCGGATTGAAGACCGGCGTTTTGCCGGCGAAGGACCCGGCATGCCCACGGTTATGCGGAACAAACGGCATATGACTTTGAACCTCAAGCATCCGCAGGGCAAAGATATCTTTTATCGTCTGGCCCGGGAAGGAGACGTGATTCTTGAGGGGTTCCGCCCCGGGGTCACCGCACGTCTGGGCATCGATTATGAGAGCATAAAAAAAATCAACGAGAAGATGATCTACTGTTCTGTTACCGGCTACGGGCAGGACGGGCCCTATCGGAACATGGTGGGCCACGATGTTAACTACTTGAGCTTTGGAGGGGTGCTTGGGTTAAACGGGGAGGCGGGGGGCGATCCGGTTATTCCGCCCATTCAGGTGGCGGACATGGCCGCCGGCGGAATGAATGCGGCTCTGGGAATCATGGCCGCCTTGATCGCCCGGCAGCGGACCGGACGAGGACAATATATCGATATTTCCATGCTGGATGGAATCGTGGCCATGCTGCCATTCCCGGCCAGCCTGCTGTGGGGCCTCGGCCGGAGCCCGCGGCGGGGGGACACCTTGTTGAGCGGCCGGTATCCCTGTTACAGCGTGTATGGAACCAGGGAAGGGGGGTTCATTTCTATCGGCGCCTTGGAACCCCGCTTCTGGGAAGCGCTGTGTAGAGAACTGGGACGGGAGGATTTCATTCCCATTCAGTATGATGAAGGGGAAAAAAGGGAGGGGATGTTTTCGTTCCTGCGGGCTACTTTTAAGACCAAAACCCGGGAAGAGTGGATGGAAGAATTGAAGGACGTAGATGTCTGCTTCGGAAAGGTTTTGACCTTGGAAGAAACCCTCCGGGACCCTCAGGTGGTTTCCCGCGGGATGGTCACGGATTTCGAAGACGGCCAAAAAGGCAATATGAGAATTCTCTCGTCCCCCCTCAAACTTTCCGACACCCCGCCGGATATTCGGACCGCTCCGGCGGATTTCGGAGAGCACACGGAAGAAGTTCTTGGAGAACTTGGGTTCAATGACGATCAAATCGAGGAGCTGAAAAAATCAGGGGCCGTGTGATAAGATCTCAACCGGGTCTTCTAACATTGATGGTTTCGTAAAAAGTCGTCACTCCGGTGGAAACCGGAGTCCAGGGAAGTTGTAACGAGTCGAAAGAACTAGATTCCGGCTTCCGCCGGAATGACAAAAATGGGCAGTTTCAGACTTTTTTTTGAGATCATCAACCGTTGACCGTAGCGATGAATTTTCTTACCGAACGGTCATACGTTCGCTCGGCCTCGGGGGTAAAGAAACAGCCTGGAATTTCGCCGTTCCGGCGATGATAGGCCACGCACTCGCAGCATTTGCCCCGGCGCGAACAGCCTTCGTATGAACAGGCGCATTTTTCCAGATTTTTTTTGAAATCGCATTCCATAATCCACCCTACGAAAACCATAAAAGCTTTTGCCACAGAGGGCACAGAGATCACAGAGACAAAGAATAGAATCATCCTTTATCCCTCTCCACCGTCTAGGGGGGAGAGGGCAGGGTGAGGGGGCATTTTCATTGGCGACAGGCTGGAAATCCGCCGCCGATTTCCAGGTAAAAAAAAGGAAGGCGTTTAGGCCTTCCTTTTTTTCTTTTCAGAGGGATTAACGTTTGGAGTATTGGAATCTCCGGCGAGCCCCTTTCTGGCCGTATTTTTTACGCTCTTTAGAGCGGGGATCGCGCGTAATCAATCCGGCTTTTTTGAGCGCCCCCCGAAATTCGGCCTTGAAGGTGAGGAGGGCGCGGGTGATGCCGTGGCGAATGGCGCCTGCCTGGCCTTTGATTCCGCCTCCCTCCACGGTCGTCGCAATGTCGAATTGCCCCAGGGTACCGGTCAGTTCCAGGGGTTGAAAGACCATCATCCGAGCCGTATCCACGCGGAAATAATTTTCCAATTGACGATCGTTGACGATTACCTTGCCTGCCCCCGGCCGCATCCACACCCGGGCCGTAGAGGATTTTCTTCTTCCGGTTCCGTAGTAAGCTTTTTCCGCCATTTTTCCTTCCTTATGGTGCCAAGACTGCCGGCTGCTGAGCCTGATGGGGATGGGCTTCTCCCGCATATACTTTCAACTTCTTAATCATTTTTTTCCCCAGCTTGTTTTTGGGGAGCATCCCCTGAACGGCCATGGTTATCAACCGTTCGGGCTTCTTGTTCCTCACCTTTTCGGCATTGGTGGATTTGAGTCCCCCCGGGTAGCCGGTGTGGTAAATGTAAAGCTTTTCCTCCCATTTCTTGCCGGTTAGGTTCACTTTTTCGGCATTTACCACGACCACAAAATCACCCGTATCCACATGCGGCGTAAAAATGGGCTTGTGCTTGCCCCGAAGGAGAATGGCGATTCGCGAAGCAAGGCGGCCGAGGGTCTTGCCCTTGGCATCAACCAAAAGCCATTTCTGCTCTATCGCTCCTTTTTTTGCCATAGGAGTGTACATGGAGAACCTCTTGAAATAATTTTGATGGTTTCGGAAAAAGTCCATCTGCGGCTTTGCGCTTAAACTTCGTCGTTGCAGAGGGTAGGGGCGGCTCGCCGAGCCGCCCGATATCGGGTTTGCACGCCTTGCATCTGGAGCTTTTTACGAAACCATCGCTTTGGCGACTTCTTAAAAAGAATTAAGTTTAATTACATATATTATTTAAGATATAATGAATTGTCAACAAAATATTGAAAGCCCGAAATATTTTCCGCGATGGGACTCAAGGGCCTTTGGGCGCTTTGCAGGTCCGAAAAGAGGCAAAAATGCTGAATTTTAAAAGGGAAATGAATCAAAAAACCTCTTTCTCCCATCTAAAATAGCATGAAACCTTCAAAAACGCAACCACTTAATAAAACACATTATTCCATTTCCGGGATGACCTGCGCTTCCTGTGCCGCCCGCATTGAAAGGAGGCTAAAAGCTGTCGCTGGGGTCGAGGAGGCCCATGTCAATTTAGCCACCGAAAAGGCGGAGATCGTCTTTAATCCGGTGAAAGTGGACGATAAAGCCCTGGTTCAAACCATCCAGGACCTTGGATATCAGGTGGTTCCCCCCCGCGAAGACAAGCTGACGATATCCGTCGGGGGGATGACTTGCGCGGCTTGCGTGAATCGCGTGGAAAAGACCCTCAGGGTTCTGCCCGGGGTGGCGAAGGCGAATGTAAATTTTGCCACGGAAAGGGCGACGGTGATTTTTGACGGGGATCGGGCCGATCGCGGGGATTTCCGGAAAGCGATCGAGGATTTGGGCTACGAGGTCCGGGGATTCGAGGGCGAAAGTCCGGTGGACCGGGAAGCCGAAGCCCGCCGACAAGAGATTCATCGTCTGAAGCAAAAATTCCTGTTCAGCGCCATCATGACCGGCATCATCATGCTGGGGAGCATGCCTGATTGGTTCCCCTGGGTTCCCCGGCTCCTCCAGGAATATCGAGTGCTCTTCATTTTGGCAACTCCGGTTCAGTTCTGGGCCGGGTGGCAATTCTACCGGGGATTTTGGGCCGCGACCAAACACCGCACGTCGGATATGAACACCTTGATTGCGGTCGGAACGACGGCGGCGTATGCCTACAGCACGGTAATCGCCTTTTTCCCGGGAACCTTTCATGCCGCCGGAGACCATTTGGGGGTTTATTTTGACACCTCCGCCATGATCATCGCCCTGATCCTTTTAGGAAAATTTCTGGAAGCGGTTGCCAAGGGACACACTTCGGAGGCGATTAAGCGTCTCATGGGTCTGCGGCCCAAAACCGCCCGCGTCGTTCGCGAGGGACGGGAAGCGGACATCCCGGTCGAAGAGGTCCGCCACGGCGACCTCGTACTTGTCCGGCCCGGAGAAAAAATTCCAGTTGATGGGATCGTCCGGGAAGGGCATTCGGCCGTGGACGAGTCCATGCTCACCGGCGAGAGCCTCCCGGTGGAAAAAAATCCGGACAGCGAAGTCATGGGCGCAACCCTCAACAAAACCGGCTCTTTCGTATTCGAAGCCACAAAGGTCGGTCGGGAAACGGCCTTGGCGCAGATCATCCGCCTCGTGGAAGAGGCGCAGGGATCCAAGGCGCCTATTCAGAGGCTGGCGGATAAGGTGGCGGGCATTTTCGTTCCCGTCGTTATCGTGATTGCCGCGGCAACTTTCACGATCTGGTTTTTCTTCGGCCCGAAGCCGACCTTCACCCTCGCTCTTTTGAATTTCGTGGCGGTTCTGATCATCGCCTGCCCCTGTGCCATGGGATTGGCTACGCCAACCGCCATCATGGTGGGAACCGGCAGAGGGGCGGAAAACGGGATCCTCATCAAAAGCGGGGAAAGCTTGGAGTTGATCCACCGGATCAGCGCCATTGTTTTTGACAAAACCGGGACGCTCACGCAAGGGAAGCCCGTGGTGACGGATATCGTCGCGCACAACGGTTTTAGGAACGATCAAATTCTGCGCTGGTCCGCCTCAATCGAAAAATCCTCCGAACACCCCCTGGGTGAGGCGATCGTCAATGCGGCGAAAGAAAAAGGCATCCCGTTCGTACCCCTCGAGAATTTTGAAGCCCTTCCCGGACACGGAGTCCGCGCGAAAATCGAAGGGAAGGATTTTCTTTTAGGAAACCTGCGATGGATCGAAGAAAATGGGATTGCCCTGAGTGGCCTGCGGCAGGAGGCGGAACGGCTCGCCGGAGAAGGGAAGACTCCCATGATTCTCTCCCGCGAAGGAATGGCTGCGGGGGTCTTGGCGGTTGCCGACACCTTGAAACCCCATTCCCAGGAAACCGTTAAGGCCCTCCACCGTATGGGATTAGAGGTCCTCATGATCACGGGGGACAACGAGGCCGCCGCCAGGGCGATTGCGTCCGAGATTGGGATCGACCGAGTTCTGGCCGAAGTTCTTCCCTGGCAAAAGAGCGAGCAGGTCAAGAAACTCCAAAATGAAGGGAAAGTCGTGGCTATGGTGGGAGACGGAATCAATGACGCTCCGGCCTTGGCCCAGGCGGACATCGGCATCGCCATCGGCACGGGAACCGACGTGGCCATGGAATCCGCCGACATCACTTTGATCACCGGCGATTTGCGGGCCGTGATCACGGCGATCCAGCTCAGCCGCCGGACGATCCGCACGATCAAGCAAAATCTCTTTTGGGCGTTCTTCTATAATGTTCTCGGAATCCCGGTTGCGGCGGGGATCCTCTATCCCTTCTGGGGAATCCTTCTCAATCCCATGTTTGCCTCGGCGGCCATGGCCTTCAGCTCGGTATCGGTCGTAACCAATTCCCTTCGTCTCAGGCGATTTAAAGCAAAAATATAAAAAGGATTCGAGGATTCAAGAGGGCGAGGGTTCAAGAAAACCGTTGCGAGTTGCGGGTTTCATGTTAAAAAAAGGTATCAGTTTAGAGTTTTGAAAAAATGGCGGCAATGCCTCTCTTGGGGCCCGGGGGTCAGGCCGGAACGCGCCGGAAGCATCGGTTGGGTTTCCAATTGTCTCCGAGAATAAAAGCTCGTTTCCTCCGGAGGAGGCGGGGGGTATTTTCCCCGCCCCCTCCACGGAGAAATCAGCGCCTTATGATTCCAAGCGGGCCGGCCTGGCCCCCGGGCCCTGGAATCCCTTGGCCCAGGTGAAAACCTGTCTTCAAAGAACTAAAGTGTTACAAAAAAAGAAGTTTCATTGAAATTTCCTCCCCCCCTTGCGAGGGAGGATTGAGTGGGGGGGAATCTGCAGGGGGTGGTCACCGAACATTCCTTCAGAGATAGCCTCTCGCTTTTAAGTGAGTTCTAATCTGTCCGGATAAATCATTGGCGTCTGTCCGCAATCCAATAAAATCTTCTTTGGAGAATGTGTAAGCGGGATTGTAGTCAGCTTCCTCCCTGTATTTCATCAATTTGGAAAATAGGTGAGCCGCTTTGGTCGGGAAGATTTCCTCTTTTACGAAATGAAGGCTAAAAAGCCTCAGGGCCCCTTCGTGGCTCTTGGGTTCAAGCCCTTTGGTCAGCAAAAGAGCCCGGATATAATAAAGAAGAGAGTAATAGAGTCGGGAAACCGCGCCCTTAAAAAAACCATTCTTAAAGAGCAGCTCGGACTCCAAGAGGATTTTTCCCGCCGCTTCCAGTTCTTCCTTTATATTTGCGCTTATATTCTCTTCCGTCATAAAGGAATTCCTTCCTTCTCGATATCCAGGGCGATTCTCCTCTCCCTCTTCTTCAGAAAATTGAAATCCTCTTCGGAAATCACCAGCGTAGATAGAGGGTTTAAGTATTTGAGTTCTATATCGGCGATCGCCTCCAGAATCAGATCCTTCGATTCACGAGTAAGGTCCCGAACAATAACCGCCACATCAATATCGGACTCCTTATCATAATCCCCTCTGGCCCTCGAACCGAAAAGAACTAATCTCACCCGGTCCCCAGCTAACGCCTGAAGGTTTTCCTTGAGTTCTTTGAATAGTGGATCTTGGGCCAACGAGGAACCGGGAACCATGGTCAATTCACCCTTTTATGCCAATACTGCCTATTCTCAGAAACCTTTGCCCAAAAGCGGATAAGCATGGAAGGAATTTGAAATTAATACTATCCCAAGCCATTAGATAATGAAATAAAATAATCATTTGAGGTTCCTGCAAAAGTCACTTAACCCGTCATTTCGGCGAACCCTGGATCGGGTCCAGGACAGGCGCCGGAATCCAGACCTGCTTAAGAATCCTGGATTCCGGGTCGCGCTTCGCTTTCACGGGATGATCGGTTTTTGAGGACTTGCAAGAACGGGATTCCGGCTTCTGCCGGAATGACGGAATTTGGTAGTCCCAGACTTTTTACGAGATGATTACTTGCCCCCCTTCACTTTGAACCATTGTTTTGGGAAGAACGCTTGGATTGGGCGCGCCGCTGTCCCCGCGCCCCTCCCGGGGCTCCGAAGTATCTGATCCCCTTAGTTTCTCGCAAAAGTGAAGGGGGGCAAGGAGATGATCAATCTTGACCGCTCCCCCATTTTTCTGCTATTTTGTTTGCGAGGAAGGAAGGTCTGAGTAAAAGCAGGTCCCTTTAAACGTTCAGGAATGGGAGGGAATGTGGATCTCATCTTCAAAAACGGCAACATCCTCACGATGAATACGTCCTCACCTAAGGGCCAGGCCCTGAGGGTGAAGTTCGGCCGGATCTCGGGGGTGGGGCGAAACCAGGAGATAGAACGGCCGGCCGATTTCAAACCCCGGGTCGTGGATTTAAAAGGGCAAACCCTGATTCCCGGATTTATTGACATCCATAATCATTTTTGTCTTTATGCTCTTCTCTCCGATCAGGCAGATTGCCGCCCCGCAGCCGGGTGTGTAAATGGCGATGATGTGATCGCCGCCCTACGCGCAAAGGCGGCAAAAACTCCTCCCGGGAAGTGGATCATGGGGTGGGGATACGCTTCCTACCTGCTCGATGATAAGAAGGAGTTGACCCGCCTCGATCTCGACCGGGCCTCGAAGAAACACCCGATTTGCTTGGTTCACGTTTCGGTGCATGGATGCGTGGTGAACGGTCTGGCGCTGAAAAATTTGGGGTTCACCAAAAATACTCCCAATCCTCCGGGGGGAATCCTCGGCCGAGATG
>Ga0105097_10001516_pt1 | contig 11166 bp, 12 predicted proteins | sample PPLLak12cMay2015_FD_87035 | JGI IMG/M metagenome (GOLD analysis project Ga0105097, IMG submission 87035) | Freshwater sediment microbial communities from Prairie Pothole Lake near Jamestown, North Dakota, USA - PPLs Lake P7 Core (1) Depth... | ecosystem: Environmental > Aquatic > Freshwater >... | reverse complement strand
TCGACTGCCTTGCACCCTTGTCGGTATCCTCGAAATGGCACTTGGCGCGCATCACCACCTTGCCGCGGCCGGTGCGGTAGCCCTCTCGCACGCCGCTCAGGCCATAGATGATGCCGGCGGTGGGGAAGTCGGGCGCCGGAATGATCTCCATCAACTCTTCGAGCGTGGCCTGCTCGTTCTTCAGCAGGTGCAGGCAGGCATCGACCACCTCGTTCAGGTTGTGCGGCGGGATGTTGGTGGCCATGCCGACGGCGATGCCGGCGCTGCCGTTGACCAGCAGGTTCGGTACCCGTGCCGGCAGCACCAGCGGTTCCTTCTCCGAGCCGTCGTAGTTGGGCCCGAAGTCGACCGTGTCCTTGTCGATGTCGGCCAGCATCTCGTGCGCGATTTTCGCCAGCCGAATCTCGGTATAGCGCATCGCCGCGGCGTTGTCGCCGTCGACCGAGCCGAAGTTGCCCTGGCCGTCGACCAGCATGTGGCGCAAGGAGAAGTCCTGCGCCATGCGCACGATGGTGTCGTACACCGCGGTGTCGCCGTGCGGGTGGTACTTGCCGATCACGTCGCCGACGATGCGCGCGCTCTTCTTGTAGGGGCGGTTCCAGTCGTTGTTAAGTTCGTGCATCGCGAACAGCACGCGGCGATGCACCGGCTTCAGGCCGTCGCGCGCGTCGGGCAGGGCGCGGCCCACGATCACGCTCATCGCATAGTCGAGGTACGACCGCCGCATCTCCTCTTCGAGGCTGATGGGCAAGGTTTCTTTCGCGAACTGGGTCATGCGATGTCGAGAATGAGGGGGTCCGGCTCGACGGAGACGGCCGCGCGCGAGCACGCTGGAGGGCGGATTCTAAGTGCGCGGCTCTGTAGCACCTGCGCAACATCGGTGGCTGCAAGTGCCGGCTCAGGCGCCAAAATGCAGACCAGCCGGCACCGTATGGCACAATGAGTTTGTCGGTGGCGGGGTGCCCGCCCGAGTGGGGTTTGAAACCATTCATCACGATTTTGAGTGTGGACATATCGCAGGAAACTGCGGCTTTCCTTGAGAGGACAACCATGAAGAAACTGAATAAGGTGGCGGTGCTTTTGGCTTCGCTTGCACTCGCGGCACCGCTGGCCCTGCGGGCTCAGACGACGCCCGCAGGTGTGACGTACCAAGGCGTTCCGGCGCAGCCGAAGGCCGCACCGACTGCTGAGGAACTGCGTTACGCCAACGGCAGCGACCAGTGGCGCAGCGCCGATGGCCTGCCCTGGATGAACGGCACGAACGAGTTGTGCTGGCGTGATTCCAATTGGACGCCCGCGACGGCCTACCCGGGTTGTGACGGCGCTGCCAAGCCGCCGCCGCCGCCCCCGCCGCCGGCCCCGGCTCCCGCTGCTGCGCCGCCGGCCCCGCCGCCGGCTCCGGCTCCGGCTCCGGCTCCGGCTCCGAAGCCTGCCGCGCAGAAGGTGACCTATGCGGCCGACACCTTCTTCGATTTCGACAAGTACGTGATCAAGCCGGAAGGCAAGGCCAAGCTGGATGACCTGGTCGCCAAGACCAAGGGCATTGCGCTGGAGGTGATCATCGCCGTCGGCCATACCGACAGCATCGGTACCCCCGAGTACAACCAGGGTCTGTCCGAGCGCCGTGCCAATGCGGTCAAGGAATACCTGGTGAGCAAGGGCATCGAGAAGAACCGTGTCTACACCGAAGGCAAGGGCGAGAAGCAGCCGATCGCCAGCAACAGCACGGCCGAAGGCCGCGCCAAGAACCGCCGCACCGAGATCGAGGTGGTGGGTACGCGCGCCGCGCCCTGATCGATAACCCGCAAGGGTTTCTCAAGGCAAACCCCGCTTCGGCGGGGTTTTTCTTTGTGAGCTTGCGCAGCGCATCACAATCTGCATGGGCCAGCGCCGTTGCTGGCTGGGGCAGGCGTCATCAGGGGTTCAGCATGGGCAATGTGGATCCGCAGGAACTGGCCAAATTCAGCGAGTTGGCCCACCGCTGGTGGGACGAAGGCAGCGAATTCAGACCGCTGCACGAGATGAACCCGCTGCGCCTGGAATGGATCGATTCGCTGGCCAGCTTGCCGGGCAAGGCGGTGCTCGACATCGGTTGCGGCGGCGGCATCCTGGCCGAGGCCATGGCGCGCCGGGCGGCTCAGGTGACCGGCATCGACCTGGCCAGCAAGCCGCTGGGCGTCGCCCGGTTGCACGCGCTGGAAACCGGAGTCGAGAACATCGAGTACGTGGAGGTGTCGGCCGAAGCCCTGGCCGAGGCACGGCCGGCGGCCTTCGACGTGGTGACCTGCATGGAGATGCTCGAGCATGTGCCCGAACCGGAGTCGGTGGTGCAGGCCTGCGCCACGCTGGTCCGCCCGGGCGGCTGGGTCTTCTTCTCCACGCTGAACCGAAACCCGAAGAGTTTCCTGTTCGGCATCGTCGGTGCGGAGTACGTACTGCAGTTGCTGCCCCGTGGCACGCACGAGTACGCACGCTTCATCAAGCCCAGCGAACTGGCACGCTGGTGTCGCGCTGCCGGCCTGGACCTGGAGGCGAGCCGCGGCATGGAATACAACCCGTTGACGCGGCGTTTCCGGCTGACCGACGACACCAGCGTGAACTACATGTTTGCCTGCCGCAGGCGAGCGTGACCATGGCGCAGCAAGGCGGCGGGCCGCGCGCTACGGTGCAGGCGGTGCTGTTCGACCTGGACGGCACGCTGGTCGACAGCGCGCCGGACCTGGCCGGCGCAGCCAACGAGTTGCGCCAGGCCCACGGCCTGCAGGCCATGGCCTTCGAGCAGCTGCGTCCCATGGTGGGCACGGGCGCGCGCGGCATGCTCAATGCCGCCTTTGGCATCGGCCCGGACCACCCGCAGTTCGACTCGCTGCGCACGGACTTCCTGGCCCGCTACGAAGCACGCATCCTGCGTGAAACGCGCGTCTTCATCCACATGGAACCCGTGCTGGCCGCTCTGGAGCGCTGCGGTCTGCCCTGGGGCATCGTCACCAACAAGATCGCCCGCTTCTCGGTGCCTCTGGTCGCAGGCTTGGGGCTGATGTCGCGATGTGCGGTGCTCATCAGTGGCGACAGTACCCCGCATGCCAAGCCGCATCCGCAACCGCTGCTGGAAGCAGCAGGTCGGCTGGGGCTGGCGCCGCAGCGCTGCATCTACGTCGGCGACGACCGGCGTGATGTCGAGGCCGGCCGCAGCGCCCGCATGTCGACCCTGGCCGCCGGCTGGGGTTACCTGGGCCGTGATGAGTCGGCGCATGATTGGGCTGCCGACGCGGTGCTGGCGCATCCCGATGAGCTCTTGAATTGGCTGGGAATGACCTAAACTCACTCACTTGGGGCCGACCTGGTTTCGACGCGGGTTCGGAATCGACGTAGGGCATGCCGAGCACCAGTTCGCTCGTAAATCCACTGGAAACGAAGTAACTGCGAACGACGAACGTTTCGCCCTCGCCGCTTAAAACCGGTGAGCCTCGCAACAGTTGGCCCATGGGCTGGGCCTGAAGTCGCAAGACGGAAGGCTGCGAGGTCATACACATGGGCTGCGTCCTGAGCCGGGTCACTCGGCACAGGGCAAGATCAAGTGACTGGCGTCTGGGGTAGCGTGCTGCTGCGCGACCCGGGGCGTGAGATTCAAACCAGCCAGCTACGCATGTAGAACTGCCCGGTGATGGCTTGCGGACGCGGGTTCGATTCCCGCCGGCTCCACCAGTCCCGAAGCCCCAACCACTCTCGGTTGGGGCTTTTTTTCGTCCGATTGCGCCAGAAGCCGCGAGTTGTCGCGGGTTCGTGCGGAGGGCTGCGGACTTCGTCTGTTGCCGCCACCGCGTTTTCCGCGACCGGTTTCGCTCTCTCCAGGGCCTTTATCGATCGTGCCCCAGGGCGTGGTGTAAGTCCGTGAGCCCGGAAGGGCTGAGATGCACGGTACTCAGCGCTGAATTGCAGACACCCGAGTCGGCGCAGTATCGCTGAGGCTTTGCAGGCCTTCAAGCTGCATGTAGCGCCGGTTCAAACTCCATTCGTCGTTCTGTTCCAAGAGCATGGCGCCGACCAGCCGGGTGATGGCCGCGTCGTTGGGGAAGATGCCTACGACGTTGGTTCTGCGCTTGATCTCGGCATTCAATCGCTCCAGCGGGTTGGTGCTGTGGATCTGCAGCCAGTGCGCGCGGGGGAAGTCCATGTACGCCAGCACCTCGTTCTCGGCGTCGTCCATCAGCTTGGCAAGCTTGGGCAAGGTCTTGCGGAACTGGTCGGCCACGGTACGCCACTGCTCGCGTGCGGCCTTCGCCCAGGAGACGGCCAGGAGTCCATGAAGGCGCTGTTCCGCCAGCAAGCCAAGGCAATTCCCGAAGGTCGGCCTACCCTGGTGAGTCGTTCAGCTCGTAGCTGGTGCTGCGGCCACCCGCGTCCGATTTGCCCAGGACGCCACGGGCCAGCAAATCCGTGATGTCGCGCAGCGCGGTGTCCGGCGAGCACTTGGCGATCGCCGCCCACTTGCTGCTGGTGAGCTTGCCCTCGAAGCCGTCGAGCAGCCTGTTGAGCAGCTTCACCTGCCGCTCGTTCAGCGGTTCAGAACCGGGTGCCGCCCAGCGTTGCCAGAACCGCGTCTTGACCAGCACGGCATCCAGCGTGTGTTGTGCCTGGTCGACGGCGCGATGTAGCGTGGCGAGGAACCACGCGAGCCAGTCGGTGACATCTAGCGATGTTTTTTGGGTTCGCTCCAGGACGTCGTAGTAGGCCTTGCGCTCGCGCTGGATCTGCGCCGACAGGCTGTAGAAGCGCTGTGGGCTGCCATCCGCACGGGCTAGGAACAGATCGCCAACCGCACGTGCGATGCGGCCGTTGCCATCGTCGAACGGATGCAGCGTGACGAACCACAGGTGCGCGAGCCCGGCCTTGATCAGTGGCGGCTCGCTTGACGCGCTGTTGGCCCAGGCCAGAAACCGAGCAGCTTCCGACTCCAGCCGATCGGCTGGCGGCGCCTCGAAGTGCACGCGTTGACGCCCCAGCGGCCCGGAGACCACCTGCATCGGACCGGTCGCATCGTCGCGCCAGCCACCCACGTTGATCCGGACCAATCCCGAATAGCCCGTGGGGAACAAGGCGGCGTGCCATCCGAACAAGCGATCCCGGGTGACCGGGGCGTTGCAGTTGGCGGTGGCGTCGATCACCATTTCGACCACCCCCTCGACGTGACGGTCCACCGGGGCCAGGGCACCGATGTCGACCCCGAGGCGGCGGGCGATGGAGGAGCGCACAGATTCGACGTTGAGCTGTTCGCCTTCGATCTCGCTGGTCTTGATGACGTCCTCGGTCAGCGCCGACAGGCTGGCCTGGTCGCGCAGAGCCATTCCGACATCGGCCAGTCGTCCCATCAACAGACCCTGGGCGCGGCTGACGTCGGCCAGCGACTGGGCCAAGGCAGCGAGGTCGTAGTGCCAACTTGGCCAGTCGTCGGCCTGCCAGATGTAAGTGTAATCGCCGCTGAGCATGCGGAGATTATGGGTCGCATTCTCCGCGCGTTCAAGTTATTCGCCGCACATCTTGCGGCGATAGGGTGGCCTTTTCGCCGCATAGCTGTCGCTGCGGACGCGGGTTCGATTCCGCCAATGACATTCGCGGCGCCTGCTTCATCGAGTTCGCCTTGCACGGCTTGCTCCATCGTTGAGCTTCAAGCGCCCATGCGCCACTTCGCCCGTGTGCAAGTCACATCACGCGGCCAGGTCGTGCAGTAACTTGTGCAGTAACTCCGCTGGAACGATGAGCATCTTCATAGGTGAATACGATTGACGCCGGCCCGCCAGTCTCGAAGCCCCAACCACTCTCGGTTGGGGTTTTTTCCCATCTGATCGCGCTAGAAGCCGCGTGTTGTCGCGGGTTCGTGCGGAAGGTTGCGGACTTCGCCTGCCGCCCCTGCTGCAGCTTCTAGGGCCGGTTTCGCTCTCTCCAGGCCGTTTCTCTCTCCGGCGTCGCTCGCCTGCGCAGCGGTGAAGTCCGCAAGGTCCGCGAACGTTTTCCATATAAATCAACAACTTACGATCGGACTGATCAAGCAAGTTTTTTCGCAGCATTGGGTAGCGAAGGGCAGCCGAACCGATCGGGCGGCCCCATTGCTGCCCTGAACCCGGCGTTTGGCGATGCGCGACGATCGGCGGATGCGTGCCGCAATACAAATACGCCGTGCTCACCCAAACTGAATCTGCCAGTCATGCGCTACACACCGGGGGAGCCTGGCTGACGCACAAGTGCCAGACTCCTTTCATCGCGCAAGATCAGATTCTCGTGTTTCATGGCCGCCAGCGTGCGGTACAGCGCCTCATGGGTCAGGCCGAGATCGACTGCGAGGTCCTTGACCGAACCGTGCAGCGTGTAGCGGTGCGCGGCACCGGTTCCCTCGGTGAGCAACAGGTGCCGCACTCGCTCGCGTGCCCCCTTCAGGCAAAGGCGTTCGACCCGGGTGCGCGCCTGGCGCAGCTGGCGTGAGACGATGGCCAGCCACTGCATGGCGAACTCGGCATCTCGGCGCAGTAGCGCTCGCAGTTCGTCGGAGGGGATCGACGCCACCAAGGCGGGTTGCGACACCACCGCCGTGCAGTGGTACCGCTCGCTGTGCAAGGACGCTTCCGCGAAGAACTCACCCGCGCGCGCCGCATGGATGGCGACCTCTTCGCCCTGCGACCCGAACCGACTCAAGGTCACCCGCCCCTCGGCCAGGAAGTGAACATGCCGTGCCGCCGCGCCCATGCGGAAGACGGCTTCGCCCGCTTCGAAGGTCCGCTCCACCGCGAGGTGAGCCAATGCCGCAGGCAACTCCGGTCGCGGGGAGGTCATCGGGTGGCAGACTTCATGCCTATATGATTCAGATCATATGCTGTAGGTCGACCATTCCGACACCATCGCCTGCTTTCATGGAGAGTGGCGCGATGTTGATGTTCCGAGTTCTGAGCGCCTGCGTGATGCTGGCCCTACCCGCTGTGGGCTCCTCCCAGGCCCAGCAGCCGAGTGGCCATCAACATGCGATGACCGATCACGCCAAGCACATGGCGGCCTCGCAGGCCGACGCGCGCCAACTGGTCAAGTTCCCCGAGCCCCTGCGCTCGCACACGCTGGCCAACATGCGCGACCACCTGCTCGCGCTCGGCGAGATCCAGGAAGCCCTGTCCCGGAGCCAGTTCGACCAGGCCTCGGACATCGCCGAACAGCGTCTGGGCATGTCATCGCTGAAGCTGCACGGCGCGCACGAGGTCGCGAAGTTCATGCCCAAGGGCATGCAGGACGCGGGCACCGCCATGCACCGGTCGGCAAGCCAGTTCGCCACCGTCGCCAAGGACGCCTCGGTCACCGGTGACCTCAAGCCAGCACTCGCCGCGCTGGCCAAGGTCAACCAGACCTGCGTCGCCTGCCACGCGGGCTACCGGCTGCACTGATCGCCGCGCTTCAACTCGGCGCCGGGTGACGCTCCGGTGCCGGCCGCAAGGCCATGCCGAGCAGCGTCAGCGCCGCAAAGCCCGCCCCGGCGTAGAACGTGAACGCCGAACCCATCGCGTCCCACAGTACGCCCGCGATGACGCTCGATGCCAGCAGCGCGAGGCCGCTGAGCAGGTTGAAGAAGCCGTAGGCTGTGCCGCGCAAGTCCGCCGGTGCGGTGTCGGCGACCATGGCCGCAAGCAGACCCTGGGTCATGCCCATGTGCACGCCCCACAAGGCCACGCCCAGACCCAGCCCGACCCAGGAACTGGCCGAGGCCAGCACCAGGTCCGAGGCGATGAGCACGACCAGGCCCGCGGCCAGCAGCTTGCCGTGGCTCACCGTGTCGGACAGCTTGCCGAAGGGGTAGGCGGACGCCGCGTAGACGAGGTTCATCGCCACCATCACCAGCGGCACCCAGGCCACCTGGACGCCGAGCTGCGAGGCGCGCAGCACCAGGAAGGCCTCGCTGAAGCGCGCCAGCGTGAACACGGCGCCCACCCCGACCACCCACCAGTAGCGGCGACCGAGCCGCGCGAGTGCTTCACGGCGGATCGGGTTCACCGCGCCTCTCGGCCGGTCGTGTTCCGGTTCGCGGATGCCCACCAGCAGCAACAGCACGGCCAGCACACCGGGGATGACAGCGACCCAGAACACGGCACGGAAGTCGTTGGCCCAAGCCAGCATCAAGCCGGTGGCCAGCAGCGGGCCGGCGAAGGCGCCCACGGTGTCGAGCGATTGCCGCAGGCCGAAGGCCGCCCCGCGGATGCTGGGGTGGGTGATGTCGGCCAGCAGCGCGTCACGCGGCGCGCCGCGAATGCCCTTGCCCACACGGTCGATGAAGCGCGCGGCGACGACTGCGCCGGCCCCGCTGGCCATCGCGAACACCGGCTTCGTCAAGGCGCCCATCGCGTAACCCAGCACCGCCAGGCCCTTGCGCTTGCCAAGGTAGTCGCTGAGCGCGCCGGAGAACACCTTCGAGATCAGCGCGGTCGATTCGGCCAGGCCCTCGATGATGCCGACCGCCAGCACGCTGACGCCCAGCGTGCCGACCAGGAAAAGCGGCAGCAGGCTGTGGATCATCTCGGACGAGATGTCCATCAACATGCTCACGAAACCCAGCACCCACACGCCCGCCGGCATGGCGGCCGGGCCGATCAACTTGGGCGGTTTCGGGGCGCGAGGGTCACTCATCCGCAGGTCGGCCCAGCACACCGAACTCCACCGGCGTCTTGGTGTAGAAGATGTTCGCCTTCTCGGCTTCGAGCTGCGCGAACAGCGTGTCGCACTGCTGCGGGCTCAGTGCCATCGTCACCTCGACAGGCTGGTCCGAGAGTTCGATGAAGTGCGCCGAATGCAGCCGCCCGTCGCGGCCGATGCCCTGCACGCCGACTGCCGTGGTGATGCCGGTGATGCCCAGCGACCTGGCCACCTCCATCAGCCAGACATGCACCTGCTTGCGGCCGTGATGCCGGCCCTCTTCGGTGAAGAACGTGACCTGGAATCCTTGCATGGCTCATCCTCCTGCGAGTTGGGACTGGCGAAGCAGCGCCACCGTGCCGATGCCGAGCAGCGTCATCCCGATGCTGCCCGCCGCATGCACAGCGATGCCGGGAAGCGCCCACATCATCCGCCCAGCCATCAGCTGCGCGACGACTTCGGCGGAAAAGGTGGAGAAGGTGGTGAGACCGCCCAGGAAGCCGGTGACGATCAGCAGCCGCCATTCGGGCGGCAGCGACGGGTGGCTGCTGAAGTAGGCCACCGCCACGCCGATGAGGTAGCCGCCGACCAGGTTGGCCGTCAGCGTGCCGGGCGGGATCGAGGGGAACAGCGCGTTGAGTTTCGTGCCCAGGAACCAGCGCAACAGGGCCCCGAGCGAGGCGCCGACGCTGATGGCAACGATGGAGAGGGTCACCGGTCTGTCGTTTCAGGTGGGGCCTGAAACAGACGCGATGCAACCTACGCGTCCGCTCCAGGGACTGTCCGTAGGCATCATCAGCTCCGCGTCGGAGTAGTTCGCTCCGAGGCTCGGCGGCTCAAGGAGGCATGCCATCTCCTTGCCTCTACTTTAGCAGCCGGCCTACGCCTTCAGCCAGACCCCGGCGGCCAGCGACAGCAGCATGAACACGCCGAAGGCGAAGGCGCCGGCCGTCAACGCGCCTTTCCAGAGATGCCAGCCGGACATCTGGTGCTTGCGGTACTCGTGGAAGGTGATCAGGAAGGCCATCGCACCCGCGAGCAGCCCGAAGACGGCGCCGAGGATCAGCGCCAGCTCGAACGTCATGGCCTCGTATAGCCGATCCGACCGCGTCAAACGGACTTCGGACCCGGGTTCGATTGAGAAACACGGAATCGAACTGGCGACGGTTCGGCGGTCGAGTCGCGTCGTCGTGATGATGCCGGGCTGGTACGATTCACCCCGCTCAGGTGGCTTAATCCGCACCGTTCCGCAGTGGTTTGCACCGGCTGTAAGGCGCTGAGTTATCTAGGTTTGGCGCGGGGTACAGGCTCACCACCTAATTCCAAGGGCTCGGATAGTCTCCGGGCCCTTCTTCTTGCCCGAAATCCGAACGTCAACAACGGCGGGCATTGCCTAAGGCTGCCCGAGCTTTCGCGGTTGGTCAGCGCGAAGATCAAGACAGCGCGGACACCGGCGACATGATTCGCCGACTCAGGACCTGCCGCACCTTCATCTTGCGACGCGGTTGAGGCCCCAGAAGCGACAAACCCCGCCAGAGGCGGGGTTCGCTGAACGCGTGCGGTGCCTTTCAGCCCTTACCGCGTTTCAGCGCAAAGCCCACAACGGCCAAGCCGGCCAACATCATGGCGTATGCGCTGGGTTCGGGCACGGGGGTGACGGCCCCGAAGTATCCTGCATGCGAAAGGCCGTACCCTTGACCCGTTGTCGCTTTCACACCCTTTGTGTCGTAGGCGAGAGAAGAAATGCCAGCCTCGCCCCCATCAAACAAGTACAAGGAGAACCCATTACCCTGCTTTAGGCCTAACGCAAACAAGCCAGTCTGTGGCGCATCAAAGTTGATCGTTCCATCATCGCGCGCGCCCTCGTTCTGCGAAAACGGGTTCATCGTCGCCGCGAAACTGTTGCTAGACACGTAAGTCTGAGTCTGAGCTACCGATGACCAACCTTCCTTCCCACTCATCTCGTTCCAGATGAAGGTGAGTTGGTTGTCCATGTTTCCGCTGAAGGCACCCAGACAGCCGAGATAGCCAGCGTTGCCGATTGTCCTCGCGGACGCGTCACATGCAGGCAGCGCCGGGGCGACCGCGTGAGCGCCAATAACAGTACCCAAGCCCAGCAAGACAGGCATGCACTTCAATGTTCTATTCACTTTGTTCTCCTGAACCTGTCCCCAGAGCCGCCATTCCATCCTATGGATAGCATGAACCATCAGTTACATCCCGCTTATAGTGTAACGGGCAAGAGGTTGGTATCCCTCGTTCAGGGGGTGGGTGAAGCGTGAGGCGCGACTTGATGACGCCTTTCAGCCCATGCAAGCACCAGACGTCGTTTTCATGAAGATGTAAGTGATTACAAACTTCGGTAGATATTTGGTGCATTGCGGGGGTGCAATTTCTGGTCTGTAAGAAGCCCGACACCACGCTCGACGCCGCGCAGGAAATCTTCTGCTGCTTGATTCAAGCGACCATGCGCCACTTCGCCCGCGTGCAAGTCACCTCACGCGG
>Ga0105097_10001515_pt1 | contig 11166 bp, 13 predicted proteins | sample PPLLak12cMay2015_FD_87035 | JGI IMG/M metagenome (GOLD analysis project Ga0105097, IMG submission 87035) | Freshwater sediment microbial communities from Prairie Pothole Lake near Jamestown, North Dakota, USA - PPLs Lake P7 Core (1) Depth... | ecosystem: Environmental > Aquatic > Freshwater >... | reverse complement strand
GCGACGAGCGATTTAGTCGAGGCGGGAGTAAATGTAAGAGTTACTCTCGCGTAACGACATGTAGCAAAATAAGCAGAAGTGCCTGCGATTGCCGCGCTCCAAGTAGCACCATCATCAGATGCCTCGATTGCACAGGAAACTGAAACGAGGTCCGCATGAAATTGCTGCGCGGCCCACGCTACGTTAATTAAAGCACCGGAAATGATTAACCCGAAATCGAATTCTTCCTGATACTCAGCTGTAGATTCGGAAGGAGTTAACCACGGCCCAAATCCGGCATCAATGAAATCCTGAATCTGGTCAACCGAATTGTTAGTAAAGTGCTCAGCCCAAGTCTCTGCTGTGAATACGGGCGCAATTAACTGACCAGCATCTACGATACACTTAGTGCAAGTGCCAGTAAAAGTGGAGAGCTGAAGCGCGACCAGTTCAAAATCCGGAGGGGCAGATACCGTAACATCAATGAAAGTTTCAGCACTAACGTTTCCAGCCAAATCGTATGCTTTAATGCCATATGTAAACGTCCCTGCCGCGCTCTCAAAGTAAGAGAGGAACGTTCCATAGCTAGTCCCGAGTAGAACAGCAGAACGGGTGATTTCGTATCTATCAATATTGAACGACGACGAGACAGGCTTAGTCCAGTAGAGTAGAACGTTATTGTCAATGACAGTCGTTGTAATACCTACGGCAGAGACGGCGCCGATTGTTACTACAAGTGTCAAATAATTGACGCTGTATCCACCTGAACTGTTAATAGTTTTAAGTAAGTAAGTGTGTGTTCCTGTCGCTAAGTCCGGTGCTAAATTAACCGAGAGCGACGTAGTTCTAACTTCAAGCGAAGCAGTTGTCCAGACAGTTCCTTTACGTAATTCAAAGTTAGATACTGCGCTGAGTAAATCTCCAAACGCATCAACGTCTGACCATGAGATTTTTAACGAGTCGCCGGGTAATGAGTAAGTAATAGAAGCAGGTAAAGGTAAAGTCGGGTCCTCTGCAATAACCGTTTCTGGGGTAAGAGCCTCATTGACGAGAATACGGACCGATTCAATTGTTCCCGCAAGCATCCTAAGAATATCATATAGGCGCGGGTCGCGCTTCTGATACCCTTGAATTAGGGATTCAACTTGATTCTGGTCGCTCATGTCTGTGGCCGTTCCTGCCAGAGTTGAGTTGCGTAAAGAATGAAATCCGAAATCGAGAAATACTCACCCGCGCTACTCACTCGTAACTTGACTGAGCACTTCTCTGCAACGTAGTTAAAGTTACGATGAATTGGGAAACCGGGACTAGCCGCTAAAGTAAGTGCCGGAATGGTCGCAGCATTAGAACTATCATATGAACTAACAGTAATCGTCAAAGAGCCAGCACCTTTTGCACGTAACCTTAATCCTACGAAAGCGTGAACGCTCATATCATCAGACGGAGCGAGCAACGCTCCTTGAATATAAGCATCAATTGCAGTTCCATCATCGTATAACTGACCATCTACGAGCTTATAGATATTACCAGCAACTGAACCATACTTGAATACAGTTACCTGAGTCGTGTTATCTACATCAATGTTAATCGAAGTCGGAGCAACAGGAAACGTCCACTTAAACCATCGGATTGATTCAGCGGACCAGCCATTACCTACATCACCTACATAGAGAGCGTTCGGACTAGTCGCAACTCCAGTAGGTAACGCAACGTAAACACGGGACTTTACGGGGTCATAAACAACTTGAATCGTTTGAAAAACAGCCTGGTTAATGGAATCCCATACGGCTTGAATTTTAGCAGAGAGGTTAACTCTAAACGAACCATCAAAAAGTAAAAGTCCAGAACGGTCCGCAATAAGAAAGTAGTCAAGAGTATTACCACGAACATCAAGTATTGTGCTGATTCCATATACTTCAGTTCCTATTGACCTATCAACGGAATTGTAACCCCAGTAGGCTGCTTCTTCACCTAAGATTCTTTGTGTGACTCCAGTTCTTTTACTCTTACAAATAAATAACTGAGAACGGTATTCAACACACGCTTTAACTCCTGTGGAATCTCCGGGTTCAGCAGTAACGAATCCCAGTTCGGAATTGAAACTTTCTGGAGCTGCTTGTTTTGATACTCGAACTGTATAGGGATAGAGATTTTCTCCATAAGACACCAGCGACCCTTGATAGTCAATTAACCCGAGGCCAGCTGGGATTTCAGAGAGCTGGTCAAAAAGATAGTCAGCAGATGCAAGCAAATCCTGGTCAAAGAAATCAATCGTTAAGGTCGTTGCCGTATTATTCGCAATCTCACCATTAGGAACGAAGTAGTAAGATTGAGCATCCTGATTCCCGTCGTAAGAATCAATCATCTTCGTGGCGATAATGTGTCTCGATATAGTTCCTGCAGGGCCGACTGGGATTGCTGACAAATCAATCTTCTTACCTCCAGCGGAGGTATGTTGAGTAAAGATTGTTGGCCCAGGAACTGTGATAAATCCTGATGCAGTTTCATAAGATACTGCAAAAAGTCTAACTCCTGCTTCGATATAACCGGCACTTGACGAGTCAGCCACTCCGAGAGTAAAGCCAGTTGGTGCCGCTCCAGCGGCGGGTCTTGCGACTCCTGTTCCATCATATACGTAAACTTTTTCTCCAGCTAATCCGGTTACTCTATCGTGCGGTGTAATGTATGCACGGTTATACATCATAAGGAGAGAGAAGTCTACCATTCCAGTTACGGTAAGAATAGGCGAACCGGGATTCTGGTCATCGTATAAATTACCAGACGCACCTAAATAGAGAACGTGCGGAACCTCTCCTAACTTCTTATAGATATGAAACCGTAAAACAGTCGCAGCTGTAACCGATTCCGCACTACCCTCTCTAGATTTAATGTAAGAACCGTCATTGATACAATTCAGCGTATCAATAAAGTGGTCCTTCGGAACGTGGTCATTAGTCCCGGTCGAGTAAAGACCGAGAAAACGCTCGACTCTAATTGGCGTATGTCCTTCAATCATCGACGATACCCTCTACGACGAGCAGGCAATCCCTGCATTGTCTTTACCATCGAATTGATTGTACGCCAAAGAGCTTCCTGAGCATCAGAATCTAAAGCAGCAGCACGTTCGAAATTACCACCTGCTAACGCAGCGCAAATAGCGGCAGTTCTAGCTGATAAAAAGATACGCGCTTCTGGAACTGTTACCGAAGCATTAACAGAAGTAGGCGCATCTAACGTTTTAATATACTGTAACTTAACTTGCCTATCGGTCGTAGCGCCGGGGAATACAATGACGTTCTCTCTCCACGACCAATAGCGTAATTCAGAAGTTAAGTCAATCTCAGGTTCCCACTCAGTTTCCGTCATACTACCGAATAGGTCTGTGCTTCCTGACGCCCGTTCCCATAACTTAAGAGGAACGCGAATATCAGTAATCGTAGTAATCGAAGTTGCAGCAGCTACCACAGTAGTTAAAGCGGAAGTTTCCTTTAGAATCGGAACACTATGATTCTCAAGAACCTCTACTAATTCACGGTGAGCCTTCTGGTAGTATGGCAGAAGAACGGCATCTGTCCAAATAGCCCGAGGCACATCGTTCATAAGAGCTGCGGCATCCGCTACAACTTCACTTACTAACATTTTACGCTCCTGCGAACTTCATCGCTTTGTACTTCGTCTCATCGAAGATGAATCCGCAAGCACAAACGACACGAGCAGCATTAACTTTTTCTTGGCAGTTAGGACAGAGCTTAGGAGCGACCTGCTTTTCTGGAATCTCAATCAGCCAGTCCCGAGTCAATCCTAAATTCCTACAAGCATAACGTTGAACATCTGCAATCACTTTATGCTGCCGATTAGAACCAACGAAAGCATCATCAGCTAACTTAACTAAATGCTCAAACCAACGACGCTGGCGTTCTGTTGCATCTCTAAGAGGAGTCATATGAGACTTCTTAATCTCATCCTTAGTAACATGACCCTCTACCCAGAATATACCAGGATACGCGTCGTTCTCGAAATCGTAACCGAAGATGTTACGAACGAAATCATTAACGATAGATGTTGCAATCTCACTACCGGGTGTAGCAATTTTTAATGCCGGTCTACCGTCATAAAACTGCACCCAATGAACTGACGGGCTAACATGAAGTAACTCAAAATCTCCATCCTTAGCCGGGTTAATCTTAAAATGTCCCGGATAGATACCGGGCTTACGCTCATCAATGGTCATCGGAAAGATGCTAACAACCGTAGCCTTATCACTCATTTCGTTTCTCCCATGTTAGGAACAGTTACCGCTTCACCAGTAGATAAAGGACCGCGTTCAAAATTACTAATGTACTCGTAGAACTCTCGTTCTTCTCTCATCTGAGTAGCAGCATCATCAGCTTCCATATCGCTTAATGAACGGCGAACTGGCGTTTCAGCGCGGGAAATGATGAACTCGATTGCTTGCCATACCGGGTCGAGATATTCACCATTCTTATCGAACACGAATAATGGCTCATACCCGTTATGATTGATTACGGTATCCGTCCCTAATTGGGGTGAAAGAACTTCCAATACCCATCGGTCAGGGTATGCCGGATACTTTGGAACTTCTTTAACTCCAATAATCTGACGAATGAAGATTGGGCCATAGAAGTCATTAAAAGTTCCGTGTCGTTTCTCAAGCTCAGAAGTTGACCAAGAGAGCCGGTAACGTGCCTGATTTCCTACGCGACCGTAGTTATCTTTCAACCTTCGGTTAATTACTAGAATCGGTTCCATCTCATACTCCGCGATAAAAGGAGGGAGAGAGCATTGGAGCCATCCTATACCCTCTCCCCCGTCTCCCTTAATCACACAACATAAAGGAGATAGCTTAAGCGATAATCGACGGATACCACTTACCCGTGCTCTGCACGTAAGTAAAGTGGATTGCACGCTTATCCGTAGCAGTACCGGCTAACGCGATATTACCGGCAGTTGTCCAAGTAAATGCACCGGTCGGAATCAGAACAATCGTGCCCTGAAAACCGGTATAAGGAACCGTTAACGTCACGATAGCAGCCGTGCCGCTGACAATCGTAATGTAAGCTAACGGAGCGGGCTGCGTTCCAGCAACGGAAGCAACAGTCTCGGGATTGGCGTTCGGATTCTGCACGCCGCCAACCGGCATGAACTTCTGATAGTTAATGGACATTTGACTATAAACCCTTCTGGACTTACTTAGTAGCCAGTCGGCACGGTTAAGCCGTAGACATAAGCGCCGGAAGCCGGATTCATATTGAAGATGTTGAACGCGGCAGTAACGTAGAACACCTGCGACGTAGCAACACCACCCGAAGCACCACGAATCTCGAAAATCTTCCGACCCTCAACATCGTAGAACTTCGGTGCGAACTGTTCCGCACGACCCCACGTAGCTAAATCAATGAAATCGATGCGGGTCTTATCCCACATGTAGCTGGTCTTTAACGGCGAACCAGCTAACTGCATCGAATCACCGAAGTAGAGGTTCAGACCTTCGTCACTCTTAGTCTTCTGAATAACGGAGACTAACTGCCCCATCTCCTCGTAAGCCTGCTGCTGACAAGGATGGCAGAAAGCAACTAACTTCGGAATGTTATCCATCCCTAAGCGGTCGCCAATCTTATTCCGCGCGAGACGAGCGTGCGAAAGAGCAAGAGCACCGGCAGCATTAACACCGTTGCAAATGACTTCCGGCGTTGTCAGACGAGTAAAGCCGAGCCAAGTTCCAGCAGTAGCAACCGAGTTGTGATACGGAACGCCAAGTAAAGAAGTCGGTGACGCACCCGAAACGCCAGAGACTACGATTTTATCAGTAGCAGTTGCACCGGTAACGGCACCGCACTTAATCTGCTTGTTGACAACATCGTAAGTAGTAATCTCAACTTCACCACCACCGGTGCGCTGGGTAGCTAAAGTCGTATCATACACGTTAATCTTCTGACCATAACGAAGCAGCTTAGCTCCGAAACCATCAGTACCTAACGTATAGGTATCAACACCAGACGCAGTAGTTGCTGCGGAAATAGTACCGAGAACACCATCTCCACCAGTCATGCACATCGCTTCAACATGACGGCGGAAATCCGGCATAGCCTTAGCAAGTAAGTGCTTAAAGGTATTGACAATCGACTTACGCGAATCGTCAGTTCCCCATTCAGCCTTGCGCGTGAATTCAATCGCGTGCTTGAAATAAACGACACCGACCGTCGCCTCATCAAACGACGTTCCACCGCCGCGACCTAAATCACCACCATCCGGGTCAAAATGACCGAAGTATCCACCGGGACGTAATTCCAGCGGAATACGCATCGACTTATTGGAAACGGTCGTAGCAGGCCGCTTCTCAATCATCGAATAGAACGTGTTTTCCCGGTCGAACATAACCGGGAGCTTCTTCTCAATCGCTTCAATCTGCGTATCAAGAACCGCAGCTGCGTTAGTCTGTGCCATCTTTTCCTCTAATTACGAAGCTTGACATTATCATTAAGAATGTCAAGGTCACTCGTCTTATTCCAATCTACCTTACGAGGATTAAGCTGCCCCGATGAACTCTTAGCAGGAGCGCCAGTCCCCGTTGACCTCTTAATAGTAGTAGTCTTAGGCTTCGTAATTCCCATAGCTTCGGAGCGAACTTTAGCACGAATCCCCGGCAGAACTTCTTTAGCGCGCCCGATGAACGCTTCCATAATACGGGCTTTATGTTCCGCCGATAATCCACTCTGCATCGCTCGCTTCCATAACGAATTCATCTGCGCCATATGTCTCGCATCTTTCTGCAAGACCGCGCCCACCTGCGCGATAGTCTCTTTAATGATGGTTTTGCGCGTGAATTCGTTTAACTTATTCCCTGGGTCTAATCCTGCAAGTGCGAGCTTGGTTAACTCACTCTGAGTAGACTGATGAACACCTGATTCAAATTCCATCATTCGCTGCTGAACGAAACTCTGACGTTCCTGCTCGAATTGCTGACGCTCCGGGTCTGGTGCCCTTTCTTGTCTAATCGGTCGAGTTTCATCAATGTCAACCTTACCGAAAAGATACTGGTTAACATACTGAGCTGCAAGAGCAAGATTCTTATTACCCGATGAAGTAGCATCGTTAAAAGCAGCTCGGAGAGCGTTGGTCAAAATCGGCGTTGACACCTGATAGAACGCATCCTTATTCATCGAGTAGACTGTAGGTAAGAAGTCCTCTACAATCTTCTCAAATGCCTGCGGATTCGCCTGTGCAATCGACTGAAGTAAGTTCGCCTGATTACCCTGTAGTAAGTCCTGCTCTAAGTAAGAGTAATTCTCTGCCTTTTGAGCGGCTTCCTTAGCATCTTCCACCGTCGGAAAGACTCCAGAGTATTCCTGCTCGCGGAAGAACGCATGACGTAACTGTGGGAAGTCCTTGAATAAGTTGGGATACTTGGAAGTAACTTCCTTAAATCTGAGTCTTTCGGATGCTGACTTTTGTTCTTCAGTTTCCTCAGGCTCATCTTCAGGTTTAGCTTCATCCTCAGTTTCCTCAGTTTCCTCGGACTCCCCAGTTTCTTCGGTTTCTTCCGCTACTTCCTCAGTAGTTTCCTCAGTCGTTTCCTCAACAGGCTCATCAGGAGCATCGTCCGAATTAAGAAGTTCCAAGTCTCCGAGCTGCTCATCTGCCATTGTAGAATCTCCTAATTACTGACTGGCGAGGTCAGATTGTTACGCCTTTACCTGAGCAATCGCATCAGCAACGGTATAAAGAACAGTCATCACGGCGCGGCCAGCAACGAAAGTAGACGGAGTGCCTACAGTAATAATACCAGAAATTGTTTCCGCAGCACTATAGTAGTTACCCGAACTGCCAGCAGGAGTGACTAAACCACGACGGCCAGTAGCTGCAACAAGATATGCGCCTTCCTTACCACCCCACATATCAGCGTGCATAATGCTGAGAACTTCGCCAACAAGTAAATCAGTTGCCTTGACGTTGATAGCAGCAAAATAACCATTCGGGTCAGCCACATCACCAACATCCATAACAGCAGTAGCACCTTCCCAAAGAACGGTAACTGCTACCTGAATGTCAAGTAACGTAGCGCCAGCGGGAATCGGAACACTACCAGTATAAGTAGTGCCACCAGACAACTGCTGGAACATAACCTTCTTAGCAATTACAATACCAGTAGAAGTTGCACCGTTCGGTGCAGTAATTACCGGAGAGTTAATCGTAGGAGTTGTAAGAGTCTTATTCGTAAGTGTCTGAGTAGAGGTTCCTAACGTAACAGTTCCGCTCGCGTTAGGCATAACAATCGTCTTGTCATACTCAACAGGAGCGTAAAGCTGTTTTAAGCCCGTCCAGAGATTCTTGTAAACTGCCATTTGTTCTCCAACCTTTCGGTCATCTCATTTCTGAGACAGAGTTTTCTGATTGTGAGCTACAACTATAGATTGAACTACAGCGTAAGTAATCAAGCCAGCGTATCGCTGCTTTGATTTAGGCTTAGTTAACTTATAAATTAGAACGAGAATAGAGGTAGTGGCAGCGGTCTTGAGAAGAATCGTAGCAGGAGTAGATGAAGTGTAGAGTGGATTTAATTCTTTGAATCCATGATTCTTACCATGAATCGTCTGAGCTAAATCCACTCCTGCAAGACTGACGTTGAGAACCGTGAGAGCTTTTTCTTGCGCGCTTGCTACGCTTACGTTTAGGATAATCAGAAGCGCAACGAGCAGTTTCATTTGATTATCAAATTAACCGGAGCGCTTGGGGTTACGACGAACGCGAAATTTAAAGGGGCAGACTTAACGCTCTCCCCCGCTAGATTACTCGTCGTAAGAGTAAGTGAATGATTACCGGGTGTAAACGCAGGGAACGCAACTTCGCATTTAAATGGAGAAGTCGTGCCCGTGCAAACAACGTTAGCGAGGACGATTCCAGCAGTTGCCGCGTCAGGATAATACTTGTAAGTATAACCCTGAGCTTCCGCTAAAGTAAGAGCAGTCTGGTCCCATCCGATTTTATTGGAGCCAGTTGCAGGAGTCTGCGCGCTCGCGTAGCCCGCACTTAATCCGATTAGAACAAGAGCGATAAATAACTTCCTCATTACAATGCTCCCTCAGTTCTAGAACCTAACTGACCAATCTGTCCATGAACATCAGCAGAACTTAAAGCGATACTTCCTGTCGTCGTTGCTTTGCGAGTAATGACCATGATGATACAGTCAGAGATACCAAAGTTATACGTTGCATTTGAAAGTGACCAGCCGATAATACCAGTCTTACCCGCGCCATCAGCAGGCTGTAAAGTAACAGAACCATCACTCATTCCAGACCACGCAAAAGCATCACCGCGCAAAGGAAGAACACGAAAGTTTGCTTCAAATTCTACATTACCTGTATTGTCCGTCGCGTCATTACGAACAACGTGAATATGAGGATGAATGTCAGTTCCAATCATGTACTTATGGGGTAACTGGAAAACTACTGTAGCTGTTTCCCCAATCGCATCGAACTGCAAACATCCTAAGTATCCAGCGGCGTCAGTAATAACCGTCGCGGGAGATAAACCACCAATCGGATTAACACCGGCTGGAGGAATGACACACAAATCATCCCATAAAGAATCCTCTACGATTCCTGGATTTAGGTCAGCCATGACTTAACTCGTCGGTGCGGTCAAGCTAATAAAATGAACAGTAATTCGAACCGCGCCAGCGGTAAAATTACTACCTGCTGCCGTTAAAACGACACTAGTCGCGGCAGCGTAGTAAATGGGAGAAGTAATTGTAATGTTTGCTAACGTAGTAACTGTTCCAGCCGTTACTGCAATACCAGTTCCCCACCTGTCAGCGTCCGTTCCATCACCGATTGCAAAAGAAGTTGCCCCGGTGATTAAAGTCGTAACACGAACTGACACGCCAAGAACTAACGAACCGGCAGGAATTAAGTTAGTAGCTGTTACAGTAGCTCCTGATAAACCTGTAAGTTCTGAGGTAGCCTGATTGATTGTAGTAGCCTGAGCGTTAAGTCCTAAATGAGAAATACCCGCAGATGTGACTGCAAATCTATTAGCTAAGACTTGAGCAGTTGTGCCTGTAGAAAGAACAGTCGGAGTTGCAATATAAACAGCACTTGCAGCACCAGCTCCAGTTCCTCTACCGCCAGCTAAAGTAAAATTAGCTCCTGATAAATCCGTGCCCGTGATGCCGTCGTGGGCTTTAAAGGTCTGCGCGACGGCGGAGCCGTTTACGTCTTTGCCCATCTGTATTGTCGCCGCAGCGTCACGCTTGAAGAACGCATCTACGTCACCCGCATCAACAGCCATGTTATTCTTGAAACCCAAAAACCCATCTGCCATCGACACAGCAAATCCAAAACCTGCACCATTGGCATCTAGAAGGAACGCACCCTTTGATGCTGTGGAATTGTAGCCAGTAAAATGGATTCCAATAGTTGACCCGAATCCGCTTTGCCCCCACATACGCGCCGTATTCGCTGTCCCCCACGAGATTGCCCCAACACCGTTTGTTACGCCATCGGTGTTTGGAACAAGCCCATCTGCAACAGACCGCAGTAGGAATGTCGGCGTCGTCCCAGCCGTGAGCGTTAGTAAATCAACATAAGCAGGACCAGTATCAGTATCATAAGCCTGTAATTTAAGTGTATCTCCTGCTGTAGTCCCAGTCCTAATTACACCAGTAGGAGTAGGCATCGTAAACGTGCCACTACCTAACGCATTAGCCGATACTAAAGTGAATGGAAGGATTGCCATTTTATCCTCCCTTACTGAATTAAGATGCTAACGGAAATAGTTGTCGCACCAGTATCACTCGTATGATACGCGCGAATGAATCTTCCGATAACTGGCGTAACAATACGGTAGCAACCAGCAACGTTCGTATTCGTATCAATCGTTGCCCAATTGCTATTGTCCATGCTTACCTGTAAAGAAGTGCTCGCCGCTGATACTGAGGTTCCAGTAGCGTAAACTACCTGCCAAGCAATCGTATGACCTAAACTTCCCTCAGTCTTAGGCAGACCAAGAGCGACTCCAGCAGTTCCATCGCCAACTGCTGAATTAAGACTGAACTCAACTACGCCTCTAGTTAACGTTGTTGCCATTCTGATTCCCTTCCTGCTCGCTCTGATTAGAAGAATCCTGAGGCATAGGAGGAGGTTGCATTAACTGTAAGTGTTCCATTAG
>Ga0105097_10001514_pt1 | contig 11171 bp, 6 predicted proteins | sample PPLLak12cMay2015_FD_87035 | JGI IMG/M metagenome (GOLD analysis project Ga0105097, IMG submission 87035) | Freshwater sediment microbial communities from Prairie Pothole Lake near Jamestown, North Dakota, USA - PPLs Lake P7 Core (1) Depth... | ecosystem: Environmental > Aquatic > Freshwater >... | reverse complement strand
TGCGGCGGCCAGCGACGACCATGCCCAGGCCGAAAACCAGCAACAGCGGCAGTCCGCCGGTGCATGGCAGACCATCCAACGGCGACAGCCTTTGCTCCTTGGCCGTGGCTGTGGTGCGTTCCAGGCGGGTAGCGCGGCCGCCCAGCTCCACTTCTTCCAGCTCATACCAGTAGGCCACGCCGGCAATGACGTTGGTGTCGGTGAAGACGTAGCTGCCGCCGCGCAGTGGGTCGGGCGAGCCGGGGACCAACCGCTGGTTGATCTTCTCCCACGGCCCATCCTCGTCGAGGGCGCGGTAGACGTTGAAGCCCGCCGTGTTGACCTCAGTCTCCGTCGACCAGCGAATATAGATGGGTTGGCCGGGGCGTCCTGCGGGCTGTTGCGCCACCGGCCCGGCTGCTGGGCTGGCAGCAGTCGGGCTGCTGGCGGCCAATGCCAGCGCCGCTAACAGTCCCAACGCTGCCAGCAAGGCCAGCAATAGTCGTCTTGGCACGTTGCGTTCTCCTCGCATGCGGCTATGGTTGCCGCGCCATGATCACGTCCACATCGCGGCTCAGGTCGAAGACCACCTGCACGCCATCGTTGCTGCGCCGGCCGCCCGGCGCAACGGGCTGCCAGACGCCATCGGGATCGACCAGCAGCACTCTGACCGGCCAGGCGGGAATGCCTGGCTGCTTCTGCACCCGCAGATGGTACGTGTCGTCGCCGATTGTGCCGGCCGGGAGCTGATAGCTCAGCCGCACGCGGGCGGTCTGGCCCGGAGGCAGCACCAAGCTGCCGGCAAACTGGGTCGTGCCGCGCTCTCCGGCTCGGGTGGACACGTCAGGAGGCTCGAAGCCCTCGGCGCTCCTTAACTGCGCGCCGGCCGGCGTCAGGACCCGGAGGTAGTTGAAGTAGCAGCGCCGCGCCATGTCTTCGTAGCTGTCGCCGTAGCGCGCCTCATGGACGCACGCGTCACTGCCGGCCTCGCCCTGATGGCGGTACACCAATTCCAGATCGACCAGCGCGCTGCCGTCGGGTTGCGGGGTGACGGTGTAGTTGGTGTTGCGCTGGACCACACTGTTGACCTTGTTCCAGCCGACGTTGCTGTCCACTACCAGGAGAAAGTCGTCGTCGCCCGGATCGACCGTACCGCTCCAGCCGGCCTCGGCCAGCAGCGCTGCTGTAGCCGGGTCGTTGACCATCACCAACACGTGCTTTTCTTGCAGGCTGCTGTAAAGGGCCTGGGCCAGTTTGCCGAAGTCCACCTGGCCTGTTTCCAGCCTTTCTCGGGCTGCCGAGGCCAGGTCGCCCATGAAATCTTTGCGGTGCAGCCACCAGTCGGTCGCGCCGGCCTCGCGCACGCTGTTTTCAGTGGTCAGCGGCTCTGCCCACACCTCGCGCATAGCCACCAGCACGTTGTCGCCGGTCAGCGGCTGCTGGTAGCCGGGCAGAGGCAGCGGCTGCAAAGCAGCGACGAGCCGGCGTGTAGCCTCCAGGTCAAAGGCGATCACGCCATCGGACGGTGCGCCTATGTCCAGTTGATACAGCGCCTGGGCTACCTGCGCCGAGCTGGGGAAATCGGCCGACCAGTTGGCGTCGCGGAAAAGCAGCATCTGCGCGCCCATGGTCTGCTCCAGGTCGGGCGGCGCCAATGGGTGGTCGATGTTAGGGTTGTAGACGGTGTAGCTGTCTGCGAAGTCGATCTCGCCCAGTTGCCCCTGGTCGATGGGCAGCAGCCCTACGCCGCTGATGAAACCGCCGGTTGGGCGCAGCTCGTCGCTGTTTTGCGCCAGCAGAAGGTAGGTCTTGGCGCCATTCGCGCCCAGCAGGGAGGGCGCCAGGCGGGCCAGGGCGGAGCCTGTCTGCAAGAGGGGCAGGTACCGGTCCAGCCGCTCCAACTGGCCGGCGATGCGCGGGTCGAGCTGGGCCAAATCCAATTTGCTGCGCGCGTCGGCGACCTGGGCCAGGGCTGCGTCGGCCTCCTGCCAACTGGGCTGTGTCTGCTCCAGCGCCGGAACCAGCCGGGCCAGCGCGCTGCCTTGCCCCGGTTGGCCGTTCAGGGCATGGGCTAACACATAGGCGCCGTCCATGCTGGCGCGGCCGGCCGTGGCCGCGCCGCGCGCCAGTTGCAGCAACTCAGGCGCAGCCTGGGCTTCGCCGCCAAAGCGGGGCAGCCAGCCGAGGCCGCGTGTCAAGGGCAGGAAGGGGCCGACCTGAGCGGCGACGGTGTCGAGATCGGCCTCCAGCCGGGCAAAGCGCCCCTGCATGTCGGCCAGGTTGGCGGGATCGAGGCTGGTCAGCGCCTCCAGGTCGACGGTCTGAAGGCCCTGCAGCTCGGTCAGCGCCGATCGAGCGGCAGTGGCAGTCTGCACCACCCGCAGTGCCAGCAGCGCCACAAGGAGCACGACCACCACCAACGCCACGGCCAGCACCCGCTTCCAGAGCCGGCGGCCAGGTGGTTTTTGCTTCGATGGAACGGTCTCAGGAGTCACGCTCATAGTCTTGTAACCTACCACAGGGAGGTCGATCTGACAAGTGTCGCAGCCCACAGTCCAGCGGGGTGCATCAACGGTCCAGCCGCCACAGCGCCCAGCCGTCGCCCTGCAAGACCAGATCCGGCCGGTAGCCGGGGACGGCGGGCGCAGGTTGGTCCCCGTCTGCACGGGGAGGGTCTGCCAGGCCGGCTTGCACCAGGTAGAGCGGGCGCTGCTGTCCGACCGCCTGCAACAAATCGAGCCAGGCGGCCGGCGGCGCAGGGCCGGCCAGATCGGGGTGCTGGCTCCCTATCGTGGCCCGATAGCTGGGCAGCGCCCACAGGTCGCGGCTGACGGGCGTCACGTCTGGCCGCAGCCCCAGACCGTAACGCCCGTACCACAGGGCAAACGTGGCTCGGTCGCCGGCCGTCAGCAGCACAGCATTGGCCGGCGCATGGTGCAGCACCTGGCTGTATAACTGCTCGGCCGCTTGGTCGCCGCGCAGGTTCTGCCCCTGCCAGTACAGGATCAACGGCGCCGCTGCCAGGGCGATGGCCAGCAGCGCTGCGGCCAGCGCCGCGCGTCGATTCCAGCCCGCCAGCCAGTCCAGCGCGGCTGTCACCCCTGCGCCCAGAGCCAGCGCCAAAATGACCCAGCCGGACAGCAGGCTCAGTTGCGAGTCGCTGGTGTTGTAGCCTATGGCCCAGACCAGACCCAGCAGCAGGCTGGCGCAGAAGGCTGCGGCCAGGGGGCGGTTGCGCTGAAAAAGCGTCGCCAGGCCCAGCAGCGCCGCGGCCATGCCCCAGGGCAGGAAGCTGCGCCACAGCTCGGCCGACCAGCCGGCCAGCCGGCCGGGCACGTCACTCCAGGCCACGGCGAAGGCGAATCCCTGGTAAAGCTGCCCCGACACCAGCCACCACAGCCCGGCCAACGTGCGCGGATTGCCCCAGTTGACAGGGGGATCGCCTGCGGCGGCCAGCGGCAGATAGAGGTAGACCAGCAGCCCGGCCGCCAGCGCGGCCGCCAGCGCCGCGCTGGCTCGCCAGCGGCGGCGCTCCCTGGCCGCCCACAGCACAATGCCCGCGGCCGGCAGCAGCCAAACGGTGGTCAGGTGGTTGCCCAGGCCGAGGCCCAGGAACAGACCCGCGGCCGCCGCCCAGCGGTCGGCGCCGCCAGCCTGCCAGCGCACCAACGCCCATAGCGCGGCCGCGGCCAGACAGGCGTGCAGGGCATATACCTCGGCGACGGTGGCCTGACCCCAAAGCAGCGGGGCGAAAGCCAGCGCCAGCCCGGCCAGCAACGCGGGCGTGAGAGACAGCACGAGCACGGCGGGAGAAGATCGACGGGGGTGCGGTTCTCCAGCCGTGCTCGTGCTGTCAGTGGGGCTTGCGGCAGTCCAGGCGCCAGCGCTCGGCGCCAGGGAGGGCACGGTGGCAGCCACCAGCGCTGCAGCCAGGGCGCCGCTGACCATGGAAAGCAGCGTGGCGCGCCACGCTGCCGCGCCCAGCGGCAACTGGTCGAACAGGATCGCCAGCAGCGTCCAGGTTGGGTAGCCGCTGGGGTGGGGCACGCCCAGCACGCGCGCAGCCGCGACGAGGTCCCCGCCGTCAGCGCTGGCGTGGGCCCAGGTCAGGCCGGCCGGCGCGGTCAGCCCGTAGATGGCCAGCGCCAGGCCAAAGACGACGCCGGGCGCCAGCCAGGCTTGCAGTCGCACAGCAGCGTTAGCGACCGGTGGGCGGCAGGTAGGCCGGCGGCAGCGCCCACGTCAGCAGCTCCGTGCTGGCGCGCTGGTCAGCGGCGAACAGCCAGGCTTGGCTCTCGATCACGCCGCCCAGCGGATAATCGGCCGGGATTCGCAGGCTCAGCTCGACCTGCGCAGACTGGCCAGCAGCCAGCTCGCCCAGTTCTACCCGCAGCCCTTCCGGCTCGATGCGGGTTGTCCCCTGGGTAGTTGTAGGTTGGCCAGGCGTCAGATCCGGGTCCAGTGGATTGCAGATCAACACGTCAGACAGGGCGACGGCGCCGATGTTCTCTACCAGCAGCCGCTGTGTGATGGTCTGGCCAGGCACTACCAGGAACTGCTCGCTCTCGATGCGTCCCCTCAGCGACGACGCGCGTTCCGGGACGAAGCCGGGCGTTGGCATGGTCCAACAGAGGCTGGGGTCTGGCTGACCAGGCGCGGCGGGCGCAGCGGCTGTGCGCGTGCTCGTTGCAGTGGGCGTGGCGCTAGGCCCCGGCGTGGGCGTACTGGTCGCTGTCGAACCAGGCAGCGGCGTGCTGGTGGCTGTGGCGCCAGGCGGCGGCGTGTCGGTCGGCGGTGCGCCAGGCGGCGTGTTGGTGGCTGTGGCGCCTCCGCTGGGGCGCGTGGGGGTGGGCGTCAACGTGGGCACAGTCTGGGAATCAGGCATCTGGTCGGGCAGGGCCCAGGCGCCGGGCATGACGGCCAGGACGCCCAGGACGAACAGACCGACGATGACCCAGGCCAGGGTTCGGGGCAAGCGCAAGCGCTTATCGGTTGTGAGTTTACGTGGGGTTGGCATAGACTATTGTCCGATGTTGGGCAGATGATCAGCCGTGCGCACGGGCTGCCACAGGGGAGGGTCGGCGGCCAGCTCGTCAGCGCTGCGCGGATTTCGCGAACGATACATCACCAGGGGGAAGCGGATCTTGCTGGCAGACAACGACACGGTCAGGTGTTGCGTGTTGTTCTGCACGTTGCTTTCTTCCGGCACCGGTTCGACGCGGGCGTAGACTTCATACTGGCCGATGCCGCGGTTGGGCCATTGGAGGCTGACCGTGGCGGGCGGCGTGACGTTGCCGGGCGTGAGGGTTTGGAGGCCAATCAGCGCGCCGCCGGCGCTGGGGTCGCCGTCCCAGAACTTGACCTGCACCTGCGAGGCTGACGTGCCCACGCTGCCCAGGTTGAGCAGGTCTACCTGGAGGGTGAGGGTCATGGTGGCGCCGGGGCGGATGGTCGGCAGCGTGGCCGGATCCGTGCGCAGATTACTCAGCGCCAGGTCGGTGGAGGGCGGCGGCGTCACCTGCATGAAGACTTCATTGTTGGGCTGGCAGGGCTCAGTCACCTGGTTGTTTTCGTTGGCGATGACTTTCACGCCGCGCGGCGTCGAAATGACCACGCGCCAGTCGTGTGCGACGGTGGTCCAGAAGCCCGGGTCATGGCGCTTAGCCAGGCCGGCTACCGGCTGCGTGCCGAGCAGGTCGCCGTTACCGGCTCTGAACGTGACGTCGAAGGGGCCGCTGGCCAGGTTGCCGCGGTTACGGACCAGCGACTGGATGCGCAACAGCGCGGCGTCGCCGGCGAAGACCGGCCAGTAAGGCGTTACGGAAGCCCCATAGGTCTCCAGGTCCACGTAGTTCTGGCTCAGTGGGCGCACATAGTTGGCGAAGTCGGTGCCCAGCGGCTTGATCAGGCGCGTAACGCCGTTGAACAGGCCCGACTGAGAGACGCGCCCCTCGAACTGATCCACAGCCAGGTCAAACCAATACCACTCCTGCAACAGCCGGTTGCCATCGGCGGGATAGCCCAGGTTCGCGTCTACCATGTCGTTGAGGAAGGTATTGAAGCTGTTGATCATGAAAGTGCGCACGCGCGGGTAGTCGAAGCCGAGATCCTCGGTCATCAGGATGCCGTATTCGGTGTTAATCAGCGGTTTGTTGCGCTGGCCTTTATTGGCCATCCACTGTCTGAAGTTGCGCGTCTGCTGCTTGATCAGGTCGATATTGTCGTGGTCATCTATCGAGGAGATGAGGGTGGCTCGCAATGGGCTGTTGTCCTCGAAGCGGCCGCCTGGCAGACTGGCTGTCGAGGGAGCCTGCATGGCATCCACCCGAATCCAGGTGTCGCTGGATGCCGGGTTGCGCCTGTCCGTCACCTGCACCCGGATGTTGTGGCGATCTTCCTGGAGGCCGCCGATCGGCGGCAGGTTGCTAAAGCTGCGGCTGATCGAACCGGGCGTGGGGGCATACAGATCGACCTCAGCGACGGGGGCCGCCGACTGATCCACATAGATGGCGGCAATGCCGGCGTCAGGGCCTGTGCCCAGATGAATGGTCACCTGGTTGCCGCGAAAGGCGAAGTAGGCCCTGGCGCCGAGGGTGCGGCTGCGATGAACCGTGCCGCCGCTGGCGCTGGGCCGGCTCTCCAGCGCCCAGTCGGTGCCCAGCCGTTCGCTGTAGCCGGCAGCGTTGTCGAAACCAGGTGGAATTCCGGCGCCCCATTCCTGATGCATCTCGTTGGCCACGTAGGTATGGATGTTCCAGACATCGACCGGAATCGTCGTGCCGTAGGTCGCTCTATAGCTGTCCCACACCTGGTCCAGCCAGGCCAGACGCAGCGGTGACACCTGGGCAACCCCGTTGATCACGAAACGTGCATTGGGGTCCACCGATTTGATGGCTGTATAGGCGCTGTGATAGGCGCGGGCGTAGGCGGCCGGCGTGGTGTTGTCCTGCCAGATCACGTCGCCTTCGTTGCCGATGATCCAGGTTGACCCCGGGTTGTTCAACGCGATGGTCTGCAATTCACTCGCTGACGGCGAATGGCCCCCCTCGCTCACGCGCACCATGAAATGGTAGCTCATGGCGTTGGGGTGCGATGGCGTCTGGTCGGCCCGCCAGTTGAGGTAGCTGCGGGCCATCAAGGGCGTGACGTTGAAGTCGCCGATTTCATGATATGCATGGACGGTGAGGCCGAAGCGATCGGCCTGGGATGGATAGAGGCAGTTGGTGGTTTCCGGGTCCGCAAAGGTGCTGCCAGGCGATACCAAAAACAGTGACAGTGCTACAATCGCCAGAGTAATCAGGTTCAACAGTTTACGTAACATTAATAGACTCCTTCTTGACATCATTCCCCACTTCTGATCACATCACATCAGGTTCGTGACGCGTCACGGTGACTCCGCGAGACGCGCGGCATAGTTGGCAAAAGTTTCGCCCAGCAAAGTGAACTCGCCCGTCGCAGGATCGACCAGGTTGCCTGTGGGATAGACTGTATCGCTCAGGCTGTACCAGGTCAATCGCTGCACCAGACGGTTGCCGTCAGCGGGATAGCCGAGTTCAGGATCGGCGGCGGTGAGCAGGTAGTCGAAGGTTGCGGTCATAAACTCGGCCACACGCTCCGGTGGAAAGCCGTACTCAGTCGGCATCAGGATGCCAAACTCGCTGATGATCAGCGGTTTGTCACGTTCGCCATTCCTGGCCATCCAGCGTCGAAAGTCGACGATCTGCTGGCGAAACAGGTCCAAATCGTCGTGGTCTTCGATCTCCCACAACATGCCCTGGTCTACGTCGAAGCCCGGCGGGATCGAGACGCCCCACGAAGCGCGATCCTCACGCAGGATGAAGGCATGCACGTTCCAGACATCCACCGGCATCTTCTGTCCGTAGAGGCGTTCGTAGACCGCCATCACCTCTTCCAGGTAGTTCAGCCGCAGCGGCGTCACCTGGGCAACACCGGCGATGGCCACCTGGGCGCTGGGATCCAGGGTCTTGACGAAGGTGTAGAACTGGTGATAGAGTTGGGCGTACTCCTCAGGCGTCTTGTTGTCCTGCCAGATCACATCGGGCTCGTTGCCAGCCAGCCACAGCGCGCCTGGATTGGCCGCCAGCACCTCGGCGATGTCCGCCCGGCGTAAAGGAATGTTCCTGTCGCGCATGGCATAGAGCTGGGCATATTCCAACTCGCCTGCTTCGACGGGGCTGGGATCGATGTGCCAATCGAGGTACCAGCCCATACCAAGCTGCTGCGCCATCTTGGCGTCGAACTCGAAGTCGGCCACCCCCGGCGGCGCGCCTACTCCCAGACGGCTGCGCAGATTGCCCGGTTCCAGCAACGCCTCGTTGGCAGCCGGTACAGGCGTCAGCGCATCCACTGTGGAAGTCGCGGCGACAGTTGGAGCGAGCGCTGGCTGATCCGCTGGCGGTGAAGCCGGCGCGGGCAGTGGTGTATTGGCTGGCACGGTCGGCACCAGCGGGTCCAGTGTGCGCAGCGCGACCACTGTGGGCGTTGGCGGCGCCTCAGGCGGCGTAGGCCAGGGCGCTACGGTGGGCGCGCCATCGCTAAACCAGGCCGGCCCCTGCCCAGAGCGGCATGCAGGCAACAGCAGCGCTACAACCAGTAGCGCGCCGCATGCGACCAGAAGCGTACGACGTCGTTGCCACGTCCTGGCCGCGCTCATTTCGTGCAGGGTGTTCGGATCAGATGATTGGTTCACGGGAGTGTTCTGTGCGGCTGCCTGGCTGGGTCAATAGGCGCCGTTCCCTTTCAACACCACAGGAATCGTCTTGAGCAAGATGGCGATGTCACGGCGTAAAGAGTAGTGTTCAATGTAATCCAGTTCCAGTTCCAGGCGCTGGGCGAAGCTCAAATCAGCGCGGCCGTTGACCTGCATCGGGCCGGTCATGCCAGGCTTGACAGCCAGGCGGCGGCGCTGCCGGTCGTTGTACAGCTTGACCAGCCATGCCTCCTCGGGCCGCGGCCCAACCAGGCTCATCTCGCCGCGCAGGACGTTGAGCAACTGCGGCAGTTCATCCAGACTGGTGCGGCGTAAAAAGCCACCAACGCGCGTCACCCGAGGGTCGTCTTTTAGTTTGAACACCGGCTCTTCCAGACTGGCCAGGTCGATCAACTCGCCCAGCCGTTTGTCGGCGCCCTGCACCATGGTGCGGAACTTGAGCAGGCGAAACAAGTGACCGTTGGTGCCAACGCGATCCTGAGCATACAGCACCGGGCCTGGCGAGTCCAGTTTGATCGCCACGGCGACAGCCAGGCCGATCGGCGCGAGCACGATCAAGCTGACGGCGGCGCCGATCAAATCAACCAGCCGTTTCAGCAAGCGCTGGCGGGCACGCAGCACGGGCCGCTCTTGCGGCTCCAGATGCAGAAAGCGCAGCAAACCGACTGCGTATCCGCCGCCCAGGGCCAGCGCGCGCACCGCCAACATCGCGGGCGCAACCAGCGCCACAGTGCGATCCTTGCGCCAGGCCTTCAGCACAAAGGGCAGGACGCTGGCGACGAAGGCCAGAATGCTCGCCGCGCCCAGGCCGGCGATGGCCTGCCACCAGACCATCCCAAGCTGTTGCAACGCCAAGCCGGTCAGCAGCAGCGGCAGGGATATGAACAACAACAGGATCTGCAGCTTCAGCACAGGCGGTGTGTGCGTATCGTTGGCCAGACGCTCTGGGTGGCGCTGCATCACGCGCGCTTTCCAAACACCGATGTTGAACTTGCGTTCCACGTACTCGAAGACGTCCTGGTCGTGCAGATGCGAGACCCTGGCCTCAGGGACAAAGACGAGTTTGTAGCCCTTCTCTGCCAGGCGAAAACTGAACTCCTGGTCTTCGACGAAGCGCACCGCTACGTTGAAGCCGCCGTTTTGCTGAAAGATGTCGCGGCGATAACCGGCTGAATAGGTGTCGACAAAGTCAATGCGCTCCTGATTGCGCATGCGGTCGTAGCGGTCCTCATACTCGATCTGGACGAAACGAGCAACCAGCCGGCGCTGGCCGGTCAGATACGTACCCTTGGCGCCGACCGTTTCGGGATCGGCGAATGCCGCAACCATGCGCTCAATCCAGTCAGGCTGTGGAACGCAGTCAGAATCTGTGAAAAGCAGCAAGTCGCCGGCCGCGTGGGCGACGCCCATGTTGCGCGCACTGGCCGCGCCTTGGTTCGGCTGCCGAACCAACTGCACACCCTCATTGCAATAGCGTGCGGCGACATCGGCAGTGGTATCCAGCGAACCGTCATCGACGACGATGATTTCGTAGCTGCTGCGCGCCACGGATTGATCGAGTAGCGCAGCGAGGCAATCATCCAGGGTTCCGGCCGCGTTGAAGGCCGGAACGATTACCGAGACGGTTTTCATCGACATGCAGCGTTTCTTGAGAAGTACAGCAGACTCACTCTATCTCAGGACGGCCAGGTAGTTGCTCACGCCCCGAAAATGCTCCAGGTCTTCGTAGTACTCGTCGACCGGCAACAAGACGCCGCCTGGACAGATGCGCTGCAAGTGAAATCCGTATGGGAGCAGCTCGTCCCAGATGTCATGAAAAAAGGTGCGGGCGTTGAGGTTGCCCGAACCAAACTCGAAGGCCAATGCCTTGATCCGGCCTGCCTGCATGGACTGGCGCGCGCCCCGCAGCACAGCCAACTCGTGGCCTTCCACATCGATCTTGACAAAGTCGACCACGTCCAGGCCAAAGGTCGCGATTACTTGGTCCAGAGTGACCACCTGAACGAGCTGCGGCTGGAATTGCTCCGCCTGAAAGTAGCTGTCGCGCCGCACATGCACAGAGGCTATGGCCGAATCCCAACGCGGGACATGGAGCACAGCGCTGCCTGGCTGGTCGCCCGCAGCCACTGGGATCACTGTCGTCTGCGCCAGGCAGTGCGCGCGCAAGTGGTCCAGCGCTGGCGCCGACGGCTCCAACAGCAGTACACGAGCCAAGGGCAAGGCCTGAAGCAGCGCGGCGGTCCAATCGCCGCGGCCGCCGCCTACGTCGATAACGACTGCGTCGGGACGGTGGATTGCGGCCAACGCCGCCTGCACCTCGGCGTCCAGGTCCCAACCGGTGCCGCTGCCCTTGCCCTGGATGACGCCCAGATAGGTCTCCAGGTGACGGACAGCCTGCGCCAGGTTCGGGTGGGTCAGCAAGGGCGTCAAACGCGGTGCAGCTCGCTTGCCCAGGATGTTG
>Ga0105097_10001513_pt1 | contig 11173 bp, 9 predicted proteins | sample PPLLak12cMay2015_FD_87035 | JGI IMG/M metagenome (GOLD analysis project Ga0105097, IMG submission 87035) | Freshwater sediment microbial communities from Prairie Pothole Lake near Jamestown, North Dakota, USA - PPLs Lake P7 Core (1) Depth... | ecosystem: Environmental > Aquatic > Freshwater >... | reverse complement strand
CATTTCGCTTTTAATTTTAAAAGAGCCAAAGTAATTCCTGACAAAAAAATAATTACCGGACCAGCCAATCTGGTTATTGAAGATGTTCCAACTCCTTTATTTATTCCTTTTGGAATGTTCCCCAATAAAAAGGGGCAACGTTCAGGCATTGTGATTCCCACCTATGGCGAGTCGGCGCAAAGAGGATTTTATTTCGAAAATGGCGGTTACTACTTTGCCATTAATGACTATCTTGATTTCAAAATTCTTGGAGATATATTTACACTTGGCAGCTGGGCAGTTAAACCGAGCACAAATTACAGGAAATTGTATAAATACACTGGTTTTCTCAATGCCAATTATGCAATAAATATTCTTGGCGAGGAAGGAACAGCTGATTATTCAAGGAACAGAGATTTTTCCGTCAGGTGGATTCATAACCAGGATCCCAAAGCAAGGCCCAATAGCAAGTTCGGAGCAAACGTTAATGTCGTTAGCAACCAATACAATAAATTCAATCCGGTGAGCAGCAATAATTATTTATCCAATACCTTTCAATCAAGCATCAACTATTCAACAAGTTTTTCAGGCAAGTATAATTTAAATCTCAGTTTAAATCATTCTCAAAATACCATTACAAAGGAATTGAACATGACCCTTCCAAGCCTTTCGTTTAATGTTGATCGATTCTATCCATTTCGAAAAAAAGTCACAACCGGTAAGTTGAAATGGTATGATAATGTGAGTGTGAATTATAACATGGTTGGAGATAACAGGATCAATACTTACGATTCGTTGCTGTTTGATGAAGGCTTCACTGAAAAATTAAAAAATGGAATAAAACATTCTGTTCAGATTTCAAGTGGATCTATCAAGTTATTGAGGAATATTGTATGGTCCAATAACTTTAACTATACTGAACGATGGTATTCACAGAAACACATTAATAGCTGGAGAAGTGATACCCTGTATCTAAATGAAGGCCCTATTTATGGATATGTCGGTACAGATACAATCTACGGGTTCAATGCAGTTCGGGATTTTAATTTCAGCACCTCCATGAGTACAACCCTTTATGGGATGTATTCTTATAAGGCCGGACCGATAAAGGCTATCAGACATGTGATGAAGCCATCAGTTTCTTTTAATATCAGACCTGACTTCGGCACACAGAGTTGGGGATACTACAAGTACTACATAAATGAGAGTGGTGAAAAAGAAAAATATTCAATTTATGATGGATTTATTTATGGTACCCCCGAAGATGGAAGATCCGGAGCCATTGGTTTCCGGTTGAGCAATAATCTTGAAATGAAAGTCCGGTCGGAAAAAGATACGATAACCGGAACCAAAAAGATAGTGCTCATCGAAGATTTTTCAATTTCTACTTCTTATGACATTGCCAGGGATTCCTTAAATCTTAGCCGCCTGACTTTATCCGGAAGGACCACATTATTTAAAAACCTCATGATCAATTATAACAGTTCATTCGATCCGTATGCATTGGATTCCCTCGGACGACGGATAAATAAATTTGAATGGGATGTAAACCACCGGCTGTTTCGCACAGAAAGTCAAAGCTGGCGAATGGGGCTTTCACTCAAATTACCTTTCGATAAACCTGCCCAGGAGAAAAAATCAACGGCGGGTACACAACAGGAATTGCAGGATGTAAACGATAACCCTGAGGGATATGTTGACTGGACAATTCCATGGACTATTAATATCTCCTACGACCTGAACTACAATATTGCATATAGTTATAAAAACGGGTATTGGGATTACGATGTATCGAAAACCAAAAAACTTATACAAACCTTAGGGGTCAATGGGAACATTAAAATAACACCCAAATGGGATTTTGGAATTCGATCAGGATGGGACTTCGAAAATAATGAACTTACTTACACTTCCATAGATATTACGCGTGACCTTCACTGCTGGGAAATGCGTTTTTCGTGGATTCCTATTGGGTTCAGGCAAAGCTGGAACTTCACCATCAACATCAAGAGCAGCCTGCTGCAGGACCTGAAACTGGATAAGAAAAAGGATTACAGGGATTATTAGGATTTTAGATTTACGATTTAAGATTTCGTGAGTGAATGCTTGTGCATGGCCTCCAATTTCAGAATTTCAATTATCTAATTTCAAATCTCTCACTTCAAACTTTTCCCTATTTTTACATTTTAATTTAAAACATACAATCAAATGAAGAAAGTGATCCACACACCGCAGGCGCCCAAAGCCGTTGGCCCTTACAGTCAGGCTATAGATATAAACGGAATATTGTTTATTTCAGGACAAATACCCATCGACCCGGCTACCGGAAAAATTGTTGACGGAGAAATAAAAGAACAAACCACCCAGGTGATGAAAAACATTGAAGTCATTCTTAAAGAAGCCGGATATACATTCAAGGATGTGGTTAAATCAACCTGCTTGCTGAGCGACATGAATAATTTCGCTGCAATGAACGAGGTTTATGGAAGCTATTATACCGAGAATCCGCCAGCAAGAGCGGCGTATGGCGTGGTTAAACTTCCCCTTGGAGCTTTAATTGAAATAGAAACAATAGCAGCAAAATAGTATGAAAAAATTATTCATCATCCCGTTACTAATCCTCTTTCATTTTACAGGGCAAAGTCAATACCTTGCAGCCTTTAACGATTACCTCAAACATTTCTGGGTTTTTGAAGCAGGCATGTTCACACAGGTGGAATACCTGCCCATACAGGAATACCAGGTTGGAGGCATTTTGGTAGCTTACATTGATGGTGGTAGTAAATTAAAGGTTTACCGCAATGGTGAAGTGAAAACCCTTATGGATGGAAATCCGATTAAATTCACAGCCACTGATTACCTGCTTGGTTACTCGCTTTACGAGCAGTTAAATGTGTATGATAATGGAAAAATTAAGGTTCTAAGCACCGAGTGCGATGGTTATGTGATAAAAGATAGTATTATTGGCTGGCATAACAGGATTCAGCAAAATTTAAAGGTATATTATAAAGGCAGGATAGTGACGGTGATGGATGGTTTAGTTTATAATCCGCTTGAATCGTTCAGAATGGGTGATAATACCATTGCATTTGTTCATTCATCCACACAGGAGTTTTATATTTATTACCTTGGGAAATTGCAGGTACTCGATCCCTTTGTTGAAGATATGGTTTATGAGGCTGGCCGCGATATTGTTGCCTATATTGATATTCCCGATCAAACATTCAATGTATTTTACCGCGGAGAAGTTACACAGCTTGAAACATTCCAGCCAAAATCTTTCCAGGTTGGCGATGAAATTCTGGCTTATGTGGATAACCTGGGTAAGCTTAAATACTTTGAGAATGGTGAAGTTAAAACCATTAGCTCGTATGAACCATCGTTTTATACAGTCGAAGACAAAGTGCTGATCTTCGAAGAACAGGGATTCTTTAAAACGGTTTGTAACGGGCAGATTTATGTTGTTGAGAGGTATATTCCGCAGCCAAGCAGGATCGACTTTAATACCATCGCCTACCTCGATCAAAGTAGTTTTGTGAAAGTATTTCAGAATTGCGAGTCCTTTACCATCAGTTACGAAAAGGTGACGGAGATCAGCCTGATTCGTGATTTGGTTATTTATGTTTTAGGAAACAGCAAAACCAAGATTTATTTCAACGGACAGGTTTATGAGTATTAACGAATTTCGGCAGGATTATTTGAACTTCCGGGCCAATTGATGATACAATAGAGAGAAATAATGATCACTCTGCTTTTTATATTTGCATTGGCCTTTATTGGTTTTGGGCTTTATTCCTTTTTGAAAAAGAAAAAGTTTATCGGCATTTTATTCACCCTGCTGGGAACCATGTTATTTGCAGTCGCCGTTGTAACGGTTATTTATTACCCCCAAACGCTTCCCTTTAAGTTTTGATCACTGTTTTCTGGCTTGAGTTGCCTTTTTTTGAAGTCCTCTGCCTGGTGAAAGAAACAAGAAACAAGGAAAAAGTTAAAACTGCCTGCCGGCGTGAGCAGGCTGTCTTATTTTTATGGCTTTCTTTTAATTCAAACTTCTTTCCCTATCTTTGAACCGTTGGTTTGGGGAGAATGGGGATAAGATGGCTTAACTTTTTATTGTATAAAGAAAAAACCATGAAAACATTATTGACATTTATTATTTCATTGATGATTATGTCTGTTAATGGACAATCTCTTTGCGACACAGCCCAGGAGGTCACAATATATACGGTTTGTGATATTATGCCAAGCTCAAACATTACATTTGAACAATTAGCTGATATATTAAATCAATTAATTGACCTAAACAAACATACAATTCCCTATGGTGAAACCATTTTTCTTACATTTTTAATTAATTGCAGGGGAGAGGCGTTTGATTATCGTTTCAGGAATTTGGAGGACGAAGAATTGAAAAATTCCATCATAAATATTTTTAAAAGCAATTTAGTTTGGACTCCCGGAATGATTAAAATTGGAGATAAAACAAAAGTAATTGAATTTGATAAGTATGTTTATATTGTAATTGAAAACAACCAATTTAAATTATATTCTGATAATCCGAAAGCAAATACGAAGAAAGGAAAAAAGAAAAAATGATCGGAATTTTAATCCTCCAATTTCCACTTTCACTTTTCCAAAAACTTTCCCCCTAAAAACTTGACTTCGCCTTCCCGTTGTTGTATCAGCAGGCAAGTGTTCAAACACAGCCATGAGGGTAAGCAGTACTTTTGCCCTTATAAACCAGCAACTAGAGACAAGAAACAAGCATCCAGCAACAATTCACCCCCGCACGTTGTTTATAACATCAGGTTGCATTTAATACTTGCTTCTATTCGATAAAATATTACTTTTGCACCCACTTTTTTAATTACAACGAACGAAAATATGATCAATATTACCTTTCCGGACAACAGCATTCGTCAATTCAATGCTGGTGTAACTTCCCTCGAAATTGCAGCGAGCATCAGCGAGGGACTTGCCCGGAATGTCCTTTCAGCAAAGGTGAACGGACAGGTCATTGACGCTACACGACCTATTTATTCAGATGCCACATTACAATTATTGACATGGAACGACAATGAAGGGAAATCCACCATGTGGCACTCTTCGGCTCATTTGATGGCTGAAACGGTTGAGTTCTTTTATCCCGGAGCTAAATTCGGAATCGGCCCCGACATTGAAAATGGCTTTTACTACGATATCGATCTTGGCGATCAGCCAATCTCAGAAAACGACCTGAAAAAGCTGGAAGACAAAATGCTTGAGCTTGCAAGGGAAAAGCATAAATACATTCGCAAAGAAGTTACCAAGTCAGATGCAATAAAATATTTTACTTCGAAGGGCGATGAATATAAGCTTGAACTTATCAACGATTTGGAAGATGGTGAGATCACGTTTTACGAATCAGGAAACTTTGTTGATCTGTGCCGGGGACCTCATTTGCCCGACACCGGCCCCATCAAGGCTGTCAAGCTCCTCAATATTGCCGGGGCTTACTGGCGTGGCGACGAAAAACGGAAACAGTTAACGAGAATTTACGGCATCACCTTTCCGAAGAAAAGCGAGCTTGATGAATATTTAGTTAAACTGGAAGAAGCCCGCAAACGTGATCACCGCAAAATCGGTAAGGAACTTGAGTTATTTACTTTTTCGCAAAAGGTGGGTCAGGGATTACCGCTGTGGTTACCCAAAGGCGCCCATTTGCGCGAAAAGCTTGAGCAGTTTCTGAAGAAAGTACAAAAGGAAGCTGGTTATGAACCGGTGATCACTCCTCATATTGGTAATGTAGAGTTGTATAAAACATCAGGTCATTTCGACAAATATGGCAAAGATTCATTTCAGCCCATCTCCACTCCTATCGAGGGTGAGCAGTTTTTCCTGAAACCGATGAATTGTCCGCATCATTGCGAAATATATAAGAGCAAACCGCATTCATATAAAGAATTACCTATCAGATATGCCGAGTTTGGAACGGTTTATCGCTACGAGCAGAGCGGCGAGCTTCATGGCCTGACAAGAGTAAGAGGCTTTACCCAGGATGATGCACACATCTTTTGCACACCCGACCAGGTTAAAAGTGAATTCAAAGGAGTAATGGCTATTGTGATGAAAATCTTCAAAGCCCTTGCGTTCAATGATTTTACTGTACAGATTTCTTTGAGGGATCCAAACGATCACGAAAAATATATTGGCACTGACGAGAATTGGAACAAAGCTGAAAAAGCCATCCTTGAAGTAGCGGAAGAAAGCGGAATGGATACAGTGGTTGTGCATGGAGAAGCGGCTTTCTATGGTCCCAAGATGGACTTTATGGTAAAGGATGCCATTGGTAGAAAATGGCAATTGGGAACCATCCAGGTGGATTACAATTTACCTGAGCGCTTTGATTTGGAATACAAAGGAAGCGACAACGAAAAACATCGTCCGGTAATGATCCACAGGGCGCCTTTTGGATCAATGGAAAGATTTGTAGCTGTTTTGATCGAGCACACGGCTGGAAAATTTCCCATCTGGCTCACTCCCGACCAGGTTATTATATTGCCAATCAGTGAAAAATATCAGAATTATGCAGAAAAAGTTTTAAGTTTCCTGAATAATTACGAAATTCGCGCCCAAATTGATGACAGAAGCGAGAAGACCGGCCGAAAAATCCGTGATGCTGAACTTAAGAAGATTCCGTATATGCTGATTGTGGGTGAGCAGGAAGAACAGGAAGGAACCGTTGCTGTCAGAAAACAAAGTGAGGGTGATAAAGGTAAAGTTACCCTCGAAGAGTTTGTAAAAATGGTAAACAAAGAAATAGAAGACGCATTAAATATTAATTAACGAATAGGAGGATTAATAATAGCTAAGCAATTTTTCAGACAAGGCAGAGGTTTTCCAAAAAAAGCTGAGGAGCCATTTAAAGTCAATGAAAGGATTACCTCCCCCATGGTTCGGTTGGTAGGTGAAAATGTTGAAAACGGAATTTTTACGGTAAGAGAAGCCATTAACATGGCAATAGAGCAGGATTTGGACCTGGTAGAAATTTCACCAACTGCAAATCCGCCTGTTTGTAAAGTCATTGATTATAAAAAGTTTCTTTTCGACAGGAAGAAAAAGCAAAAAGAGATTAAAGCCAAAACGGTTAAAGTTGTGATAAAAGAGATCAGGCTTGGCCCTCATACTGATGACCATGACTTTAATTTCAAGTTAAGGCACGCTATGAAATTTCTGCAGGAAGGAGCGAAAGTAAAGGTAGATGTGTTTTTTAAAGGACGAACAATCATATATAAAGATAAAGGAGAGATCATTCTGTTACGATTTGCCCAGGAAGCTGAAGAATTTGGCAAAGTTGAACAGTTTCCAAGGCTTGAAGGCAAAAGGATGATCATGATCCTTGCACCAAAGAAGTAAACTATTTCACTTAATATAAAAACTGAATGTAATGCCAAAAATGAAGTCGAAATCCAGTGCGAAAAAAAGATTTTCATTCACTGGAACAGGTAAATTAAAAAGGAAGCATGCTTACAAAAGCCACATTCTGACAAAAAAGTCAAAAAAGAGAAAACGTAACCTGGGTTACTTTTCAATTGTTGACAAGGCAGATGATGGAAACATACGCAGTTTGCTTCAGAGTAATTAAATAAATGTTTAACTTGCCTTTAGCTCACCAAGTTTTCGTTATGATGACGAAACGCTAAAGCAAAAAAATCAGAAATTATGCCAAGGTCAGTAAATGCTGTCGCTTCGCGGCAGAGAAGAAAAAAGATCCTGCAAAAAGTCAAAGGACAATTTGGTAGGCGTAAAAATGTTTGGACGGTGGCCAAAAATGCATACGAAAAAGGCCAGCAGTATGCATTCCGTGACAGACGAACAAAGAAAAGGAACTTCAGAGGTCTTTGGATTCAAAGGATCAATGCAGCTGTTCGCGAATATGATATGTCGTATTCGGAATTCATGGGAAAGCTGCATAAAAAGAATATCGAATTAAACCGCAAGGCATTAGCAGAGCTTGCGATGAACAATCCCGATGCCTTTAAGGCAATAGTGGATGCCATCAAATAAAAAAATCCGCCGAATGGCGGATTTTTTTTTACTTTTATCCCGGTAAAAATATATTTAACAAAATTCCGTTTCTGTAATCTGTTAAATCATCTATTTTCAAAAAACTTACATTGTGAAATACAGGCCGTTTATCTACCTCGTCATTTTTATTGCTTTTCTTAACCCTCATGCTATGGCGCAAATCGGGGGTGATAACACATATGAGTTTTTGAATCTAACCCCTTCAGCCAGAATTGCCGCAATGGGTGGTGATTTTTTAACTATCAACGATAACGATATTAACGTTATTCAGGCGAATCCTTCGCTTTTAAACCCTGAAATGCACAACCATCTGGGAGTTGCGTATGTTGATTTTTATACTGATGTTAACTATGGAACAGCATCATATTCGCGGACCTTTGATAAACTGGGTAGTTTTGCTGCATCAGTAAAATACGTTGACTATGGTAAATTTGATTATGCTGACGCCACAGGAGAGCGAACCGGTACTTTTTATGCAGGTGAAACAGCTCTCGATATTGGCTGGGGCAGACGACTCGATTCATTATTTGCGATAGGAGCAAATTTAAAGTTCATCTATTCTTCTCTCGAAAGTTACAATTCATTTGGAATGGGTGTGGATGTTGCAGGAAGCTATATTAGCCGCGATAAAAGTTTTGTCATGTCACTTATTGCAAAAAATATTGGCAGACAATTAACAGCTTATGATGGGGGTAATATTGAGCCACTGCCTTTTGAGCTTCAGTTTGGTCTTTCCAAACGATTGGCGCATCTTCCTTTCAGGTATTCAATTTTATATAACCATCTTGAGAAATGGGACCTAAGATACGATGACCCTGCAACCAGACAAACAGATCCTATAACCGGCGAGGTTCAACAAGACACCGGTGTGGAAGAATTTTTCGATAATCTCGCCAGGCATTTTATAGTTGGAGGAGAAATATATATTGCTAAGATTCTTAGCCTTCAGGGCGGATATAATTATAAGAGAAGGCAGGAAATGAAGGTTGAAACGAAGACTGCAACTGTTGGTTTTTCGTGGGGTATTGGTATCAGGATTTCGAAGTTTCATTTTAACTATGCCAGGTCAGCTTACCATTTGGCTGGTTCTCCAAATTATATTACAATTACTACGAACCTTTCCGATTTTTTCTCAAAGAAGAATTAAAAGGTATCTTTGTAACGTTCCCATCAGGAATAATTCATAAGTTTTTAATTTCTGAATGAAAGTTAGCATTGATCCATTTGCAGGTTTTTGTTTTGGAGTAAAGCGAGCCATCGAAATTGCTGAAAATGAACTTCAACAAAGTGAAAAGCTTTGTTGTTTAGGTGAAATAGTCCACAATGAAGAGGAGACTCAAAGGCTTGAAGATTCAGGATTAGTAAGCATTGATTACAAAAAATTAACAGAATCAGCTGGAGCCAAAGTTATGCTGAGGGCTCATGGTGAGCCGCCTTCAACTTATAACCAGGCGCAAATAAATAATATAGAAATTATTGATGCAACCTGTCCCATTGTGCTGAAATTTCAAAAAAAAGTAAGGAATGCCTGGGAGGAAATGAAAAAGATAAATGGTCAGGTTTTGATTTATGGAAAAAAAAATCACCCTGAAGTCATTGGGCTGGTTGGCCAAACTGAGAATAATGCCATTGTTATTGAAGATTCGAATGGCATGGATAAAATAGATCCGCATCGACCCATCAGGTTGTTTGTTCAGACAACCAAGAATAAAGAGGATTATAACAAATTCATAGACCTAATTACACACAAATTAGAAAATGCGAACCCAGAAATTCCCGACTTCAAATATTTTAACACCATCTGCGGCCAGGTTTCACAAAGAATTCCGAAGTTAAAAAGGTTTTGCAATGATCATGACGTAATTATATTTGTGAGTGGAAAAAATAGTTCTAATGGCAGGCAATTATTCAGTATTAGTAAAGAAGTAAATGAAAAAAGCCACTTTGTTTCGACCGAAGATGAGATAGATAATGATTGGTTTATAAAGGCTGAAACTATTGGTATCACAGGAGCTACGTCAACTCCATTCTGGCTGATGGAAAGAATGGCCAGCCATATTTCGAAAATTTGATTTATGTTTTTAGAGCATCTCAAAATAATCAATTTTAAAAACTATTCTGAAGCTGAATTTGATTTTTCGAATAAAATAAATTGCTTTATTGGTAACAATGGAGCCGGCAAGACCAATATCCTTGACGCCATTCATTACCTGTCTTTTTGCAAAAGCTACTTTAATTCGGTTGATCAACAGAACATTTTGCATGAAGCACCCTTTTTTGCCATTCATGGCACTTATCAAAAAAATGGAAATGGAGGTGACCAGGTGTCCTGCATCCAAAAGAGAAATTCGAAGAAGCAGTTTAAACTCAACGACAAGGAATACGAACGTCTTTCGGACCATATTGGATTGTATCCTCTTGTAATGATATCGCCTAACGACAGAGATTTGATAAACGAAGGAAGTGAAGTGAGAAGAAAGTATATTGATACTGTCATTTCACAATTTGACAAAATATATCTTGATGACCTGATCAATTATAATAAAGCATTGCTTCAAAGAAACATTTTGCTGAAAAGATTTGCTGAATCTCACTTTTTTGACCCTTCAGCAATTGAAATCTGGGATGAACAACTAATAAAACATGGCGAAAAGATCCACTCAAAGAGGAAAGATTTTTTGGATGATTTTATGTCACTTTTTCAATACTACTTTGAATACATTACAAACGGGAAAGAAAAAGTTGATATTCAGTACCTTTCTCAGATGAACGATCGGCCATTGGAAGAATTGCTCGCGGCATCAATAGAAAATGATCGCTTTAGCAGGTTCACCAATTCAGGCATTCATAAAGATGACTTGTATTTTAACATTGATAATTATCCGGTGAAAAGATTTGGTTCCCAGGGTCAGCAAAAATCATTCGTGGTTGCCATTAAGCTGGCCCAGTTCGATTATACAAGGAACATTAACGGATTCAAACCCATACTTTTATTGGACGATATTTTCGATAAACTCGACGATAACCGGGTAAAGCAGATTATTCAGCTGGTTAGCCATGACAGTTTCGGACAAGCATTTATTACCGACACCAAGCAGGAAAGAGTGGAAAATATCTTCAACGAAGT
>Ga0105097_10001510_pt1 | contig 11179 bp, 9 predicted proteins | sample PPLLak12cMay2015_FD_87035 | JGI IMG/M metagenome (GOLD analysis project Ga0105097, IMG submission 87035) | Freshwater sediment microbial communities from Prairie Pothole Lake near Jamestown, North Dakota, USA - PPLs Lake P7 Core (1) Depth... | ecosystem: Environmental > Aquatic > Freshwater >... | reverse complement strand
GGAAATATCGCTCGTCTTTTACGCCAAAAAGACCTTCCCGCCAAAAGCTTTGCAGCAGCGGCTGGTAAGAGCGCAGCATATCCAGGTTGGAAGCGATATTCTCCCAGGTGACTACAAAATTCCCCTGCTCTTGTGTTCCATAGATCACCCCTTTCAGTACCTGCTCCAGGTACGCAACCAGGTAGCGAGCGTACCCCCCAAACAGCTCATCACCGCCCTGTCCACCCAGCACAACCTTGACATGCTCTTGAGCCAGTTTGGAGACAAAGTATTGTGGAAATAAACCCGGTCCTGCTGCTGGTTCGTCCATCATATAGATCAGGCGCGGCATGATATCCATAAAATCCTGCGCGGTGGGACGGATTTCATGGTGGATTGTCCGCGCAAATTCCGATACTAGCCGGGCAAAGCGGGTCTCATCATATTCCGGCCCGTCATCGAAAGCACCGGTGAAGGAGTGAAAGCCATTGCCAGTCAGCTCTGACGCCAGGCAAACTACTGCCGAGCTATCGATGCCTCCCGATAAATGCGCTCCAACTGGGACATCAGCCCGCAGCTGAAGTCGCACGGAGTCAGTCAGCAGATATCTAAGCCGCTCGGTAAATTCTGCTTCCGGTCTAGTAGTATCAATCTCGTACTGAAGGTCCCAATAGCGGTGGATTTGTGGCTTCTCGCCTCGATAAGCATTCAAGACCAGGAAGCATCCAGGCTCCAACCGGAAGACATCCCGGAACATGGTGCGCTCCCCCAGGCAGAACTGAAATATTATGTTTTCCTGCAAACCACCTAAGTCAAGTTCCGGTTGATGCAAGCCAGCCGCAAAGAGCGCTTTGATTTCACTGGCAAAGATGAAGCTCTCATCATTATAATGCCAGTAAAACGGCTTGATGCCTAAACGGTCACGCGCCGCAAAAAGCCGTCTCTCACGTCGATCCCAGATTACAAAAGCAAACATACCGTTCAGTCGTTCCAGGCAGGCAGCACCTTGTTCTTCGTACAGGTGTAGGATCACCTCCGTATCGCTGTTGGTGGCGAACACATGACGGTTTTCCAACTCTGTTCTCAGCTCACGGTAGTTATAAATTTCCCCGTTATACGTGATCCAAAGAGTCTGGTCTTCATTGCTCATCGGTTGCTGGCCGGTTTCAAGATCGATGATCGCCAGACGGCGATGCCCGAGCCCAACCGCTCCTTCCAGGTATGTCCCTTCTCCATCTGGACCGCGATGCCGCAGTGTATACATCATCGCCAGTAAAGCCTGCTGGTCAACTGGATGATCGTTATGGTGATGGACTATTCCGCAAATTCCGCACATGGTTACAATATCTCAAAATTGTGACAAGCCAGCCCTTATGTTGGAGCCCACCAGCGTTCCACCCAAGAACGAACTTCGCCTTCTCGGATGATCAGCAAAGTGCCAAAATACACCATGAGTCCCAATGCCGCCTGGATTGGCCAGAATAGATTTCTTGCAAAATAAAGAGATAGGATCATCACAATTCCGGCGATAACTGGTTTCGTCAAATGTTTTCCAAAGCCAATGAAGGTTACCCTGTGAACAAAGTAATACCTCGAAACAAACATCCAGGCAACCTCGGACCCCAAAGTTGCCAGCGCTGCTCCCAGCATCCCATAACGTGGGATCAAGAAGATATTCAAGGCAATATTTACTCCCACAGCAATGGCAGCACTCAAGAAATCCAGCTGCTGGTGACCCGCTGCAGCCAGCCCATTCCGAAAGGTACCTCTTAGCAGAGTAACCCCCAGGGCCAATGACAGGAGTTGCATGACCGGCACTGCCTGTGCATAGGCTGAGCCAAACAGAAGCAGGATGATCGGTGCAGCAAAAAATGCGCCTCCTATCGCAAAAGGCAGTGCGAAGATCGAGGATAAATTTTGGGCGCGATCTGCAATTTTACGAAAATCATCCGGATCAGATAGGTGGGTTCGCGAAAGAGCCGGGAATAATCCGGAGAAAAAAGTCAATGGCAAGGCAAGTGCAGCAGTGATTGGCTTATAAGCCGCACGATACAACCCGACCGGGTTCGTACCGAACAAGAATCCCATGAGAAGAACATCAAAGTTGTAGCTGAGTAAACCCATTGCTTGTGTGGCCCCGAAAGTCAATATGGGTTTCATATCGTTGCGGATACCGCGCAAGGAAAATGGCGCGGCGACAAATTGGTAATGCTTCCAGTAAGCCCAACCAAAATACATCGCTGTCGCCAGCTCACCCAATAACCACAGGATGGCAACCCAAACCACGTCTTCTGCATCATTTACCCGCCAGAAAACCAGGGCCGCAAACACGACTTGCCCCAGGATCATACCAAGGGCAACCGTCCCCATGCGTTCTTTCCCAAGGAAGACCCATTTCAAGTTGATAGCCGAGATGAACAGAGTGATGCCCAGGATCAACAAGACCGGTTGTAAACCGGTGAAATCAGGGAACAAAGGATAAATGATCAGCAGGATGATAAAAGAAATTACCGAAAACACGATCCTCAACGGAATTGTCTTCCCTACAAGTTCAGGGATTTGTTTTCCCCAGGCTGCTTCTCGCGTCGCCCACATTTCGACCCCAAAACTGCCCAATAGCAGAAAATAAGCCAGGGCGGAAAGGGCAAATTCGATCAGGCCATAATTGGTGACCCCCAGGACCCGTGCCAGGTAAACAAAAACCAGGAAGTTCAGCGCCTTGGCGACCAAATCCCCGGCAAATAATTTTAATATATTGCGAAAAGGACTCATTTATCCAGTCGCCAAATTGGTACTCTTTTGTGCAGGATGTTTCCGGGCAACTACAGACAGCAACGGACCTATGGCTAACAGCAGCCAACGGCCGAGCTTATTCGTTCGGAAGTGGTTATACATCGCGATGATACGTCGCATCACACCTGAGAATTGTTCCTGTTGGGTAGGAGGTATTTCTGGAAGTGTAATGGATGGATCCCTCATGCCTGCATCGACGAGCATTGCCTTCAATTTCCGCCGGGATAATAAATTCCTTTTTGGAGGAATTCCGCCCTGCCTTTCGACCAGGTAGGCAGTCAATTGTTTAGGAAAGTATGTACCCGCGATGATCCCGGTTTGTGGATCGGGGCCTAGAGTGAAGCGGTTCGGCGTTGTAGCAAAGAAATACCCCGGTTCACCAAGCACACGGTGGGCTTCTCGAAGCGCGCGTGGCTGGTCCGCCAGGTGTTCCAGGGTAGATTCGGAGGCTACACAATGGAAAGAAGAGTCTGGAAAGGGCAGGGCTTCAGCACAGGCGCACAGAATTGGCAGATCTAACCCGCTTTCGTCCAACCGCTTCCTGGCCAGAATCAGCCAGCGGAGAGCAATATCAATCCCAACCACCCGGTCATACCGCCCGGCAGCAGCGATAAGGAGAGGTGCAGTTCCGCAACCGATCTCCAGAAAAGAGCCACCCGGATTTGCAGGTAGGCTGGTCTCATTCAGCCAACCGTCCAGGGTGGACACAGCGCGCGCGCCGGCAGAGAGCAGGCCCCGGCTGTAGAGATAGGCGTGCTGCGGGGGGACAACCTGGGTATTTTCATAGTAGTACTGCACCATTCCCTTGAAATCCAAAACTTCCCACATGCTGGCAAGTTTTATCGCCTTTTCTCGATCTGCATCAAAACCGATATAGGGGTCTGGAAATACTCTCAGGTCCGGTATACCTGAAATGATCGGAAATACCTTGCCGCAAACGGCGCAGTTCAAAGAGCTCCCACAATCAGTCAGCTCGCTTTTGCAACTGGGGCAGGCTAAAGCAACCCCCTTGAAGATCATGCTGGATTTGCCTGCATATTATGCCGGTTGGCTCGTCGATGTTGTATAGGATGATTTAGCGGGACGACCAGTCAGATAGCCTAACAGCTCTCCCCAACCCCATGCCAGGCTGATCATCACCAGGGCCGGGAAAGAAAACACGAATTGGTCAATGAATCGTCGTTTGCGGTATATATGCATTGCGACTCTTAAAACCAGGATCACGGGGATGAAGAGCGCCATCACTGCCATTGCCAGCCGACGGAGTATATTAACACCTGCGACACGCGTGCTTCCGAACAGGCGCCCAAAATCATACCGTTCCCTTAGCGCAGATTTCCAGGTAAAGGTCCTTCTTTGGCCGACGACGATGTTTGGTGATATCCACAGCGGCCTATCGGCGTTGCTAAGCGCGCCGTGGATTTCCGGTTCGTGAAACTCATTGTTCCACAAATCCTGGATCTCGTCTAAATCCGAGCGCTTATAAGACACGTTCAAATCGGTCAGGGTCGGGTATGAGCCTTCACCAAATGGCAGAGCATAACGCAAGTAATCTGCGAAATACACAGCCCAATTCAAGGCCGAATCGACACCAGACTTTTCGACTGCGCCTCCCACTGCCGGGTGGTCATCATTGTGTGCAATAATGATATTCTGGCACCAGCCGCGCTCTGGTTGGCAATGGTCTTCTGTGATTGCCACCAACCGTCCGCTGGAAGCCTGGACACCTCGAGCTCGTAATTCAGCATAAGTCAGCCGGCCTGGGAAACTGAGGAACCGCACCGTAGGAAAGCTCCGTTGCAGCTCTGAAATGTCCCCCAGCCCTTCATCGTGCGGCACCAGGATTTCAACTGTTTCCTGGATTTCCTGACGTAGCAAAGCTGAAAGGCACCAAAATAAACTTTTTGCATTTCCAAGTGGGACAACCGATACCGATAAGGATGGTTGTGTCAGTTGAGTCATGGGCCGAGTTCCTCTTCCGTATTTTTCGCTGAAGCAAGTTTACTGTTTCTTTGCCGTCGTCGCATCATTGGGAGGATTGCAAGGTAATATCCAGTTAATGCCACCAGGATGCTCAGGAACGCTGTAACGATCAGCGATAGCTGGCGAATTTTATCATTATCAGAAATCAACCGCAGAGGCTCAAAGGTATGCAAGCTGGTGATTCCGAACCGCAGGCGAGTCAGCCAGGTGCTCTGGGATACCCTGCCGTCCTGGACAGTTACATAATAAACCTCACCTGGATGATCATAAAAAAGTATCCGAAAAACAGGCAATTGGCCGAACGGATAAGAGGTGGAGTGTTCCTTAATTCGAAGGTTCGATTGTACTTCTGCCTGGGTCTGGACGGCTTCCCGGGCAATTTGTTCGGCAATTTCCGGGGTAATTTTAACCACATCGCCTTCAATGGCATCGACTAATTTGGAACCAACGTTGGCAGCCAAAATATCATACACCGGGCGATTGTTGATCGTCTTCAATTCGAACGCAACCACATCTACTGGCGATTTCAAGTCGGCTTCCAACAACTTTACCGCTTCAGCCGGCGAAATCAGCGCCTGGCTGTAGTCCGGAGTCCCAGCCGATTGCAACGGAGTCGGTTCGTACCAATCTAAAGGCGTCATCATTACGATCCCGCTGATTGTCCAAACCAGGAAGAAGATCCCGGCAACGATTGCCAGGTATTTATGGATTTGGTGCCACGATTTTGCTTTCACTTTCCACCTTGAAAAATAAAGATCTAACCTATATCGTCCGTACAGCCGGCAAAAACTATGCCGGTTCCTACGGAAAATTGCTGGTTTTCTATTTGGTAGCCGTTTCGCTGAAGCAGCTTGAGACAAGCATTGTGCCGTTCAATTCCGTGGGTTTCAATTACAACCTGCCCCTTATTCCCCAACAAGCTGGACGCTCCCTGAAGTATTTCGACTTCCATGCCTTCGGCATCAATTTTCAACAGGCTAAATTGAGAAATACCTTTATCCTGGGCAACCTGGTTCAGCGTGACCACCGGAAAAATTTTGGTGAGCGATGCATGCGGATTAGGCACCTTGGACGCCATAACCCCGTCTGTATCCGTAGTTAGGGACATACTCCCAACTTCATAACCTACAGCTGCATTCACAATCTCAGCCTGGGGGCAATTTTTAGCAATCATGGCTGCATTCTCATGCAGCGGCTCAAAACAGATTACCCGATGTTCTGGATTAAAGTGTGTGAACCAGACAGCTGCCATGCCTATGTTGGCGCCTACATCCAATATCGGGCCGGAATGACTTAACTGCTTCCAACGGTACACCTTGCGATAGAGCAGGTTTGTCAGGTTCGTAATATCGCCAAAGTTATCCCTGAAAGTCAATCTCCCAAAATTTGTGTTCAATGTGTAAGTATCTTGCGGGTTATAATTTGCCAGCTTAAGACGAACGCGCAAATTTTTCGTCTGCCGCCAGAATATTTGCCATTTATCCACAGGGCTTACCCCCAGCGCCAGGGCGCAACCGATAAATTCTAATAACTTCTTCATGCTCTATTGATGAATAATCCTTACAACCGTGAGTTTACTTCAGCCGCCTGGGCAGCTTCGATTGCCCGTAGCCCATCCAATCCAGTCGCAATCTCAAAAGGCATACCCTGAGTAGCTTTAGTGAATTCCTTAAACTCTTCAATAAAGCTTTGAACCACTACCCATCGATAGGATTTCCAGTGCTCCATCACAAAAGTCATCCAGAAACGATCTGCCTTTTTTTGAAACTTTGTTTCTCCGGGCTCCTTCCAGGTTACTTCTACACCCATCGGAAAACAAGTCGCTCGAATGACGCCCCGTTCGCCATAGAACTCCAGGCCAAATCGGTAACCCAGCCATTCAGTCCAGCTGGCCTGAAGCGTTGCGATGATCCCTTCTGGATTGCGGATCAGCAGGAAACCATTATCCTCACAGCCTGGGAATTCCCACACGTTATTGCTGGCATATCCGGTGAATTCTTGTGCTCCGCCAAGGAAATATAGCGTCAAGTCTATCAGGTGGGTGCCGTTATCCCTTAAGCATCCACCGCCCATAACCTGCTCATCATGCAGCCATGCAGAGTGATGATCATTTGCCGTGTATCCGGTATAACTGCGGATGTGATCTAACGCCCCGATCCGTCCTTCGGCCAGTAATCGCCTGGCCATGATGAATGAAGGGTAAAAGCGGTAATTATATCCGGTTGCTAAGAACCGGTGGTTAGCTTCCGCTGCCGCCACCAGGAGTCGGGCTTCTTCGGCGGTGCGAGTCAACGGTTTCTCGCAGAGGACATGTTTGCCAGCCTCCAGGGCGGCGATCGAGATTTCAGTGTGTGATGAAGGTGGTGTCGACACAATCACTGCATCAATATCCGGCCGGTTCACTAAATCAAGCCAGCTCACCTGGACGGCTGCTCCGCTTTGCTTGGCCAGGCGATCAGCTCTCTCTGTGTCCTGGTCTTGCACTGCAACTAATTGATGCCCACCGGCTTGAGGAATAGCCTGAGCCCTGAGCTCACCGATCCCCCCGCAACCAACCAATCCAAACTTCATATTAAACTCCTTCTCTTAATGCAAGACGCAGCCATTGATAATCTGCGAAGTCATCCAATCTTTTCCCGCCTGGATTCCGGTAACAGTATGATTTGCTCCTGGGATAATCGTTGAGGTATAGTAAGGTGTCCCAGATAAAGCCAACCAGTTACTATACTCTTGCCCGTGGTTTCGGGTGGTCGTGGTGTCCAGGCTGCCAAATACGAATGCTGCCTGAGTGTGGGGATAAATGTTCAAACTCTGCAGCGATGCGATGCTGGCTGCCTGCCAGGTCGGTTTCCATGTCTGTTTGCGGGTAGGATTTACCCCCGGGGCTTCTTCACAAGGCCCACCCGTGAAGATCCCATAAGATCTATCCACAAACTGCCGATCTACAGTAGATAGATATAACTGGCTGTAGAGAGGACTAAAAATGCATCCGTGTTCGAGAAGAGTATAGTTAGGCCCACTCTCAAATATTGTTTCATCAAGAATATCATCCATTCCATAATGCGTGAGCATGTAGGCCACCTGTGTTGCGCCATTGGAATGCCCAACTGCGCAATAAGGCAATGTTTGGCTTGCCTGGTGAAAGGTATCATATACCCAGCGCGCCACGGTCGCCGGCCGGCAAGCTACGCCGTCCATGCCTGCCTGGTTTCCAGGAGTTAAAAACCAACCAGACGCCCAGTCAACTTGAATTGTTTGAAAACCGGCAACCCGGACATCGCTTATGATCAGGGTGTTGGTAAAAGTATTAGCCCAATAGTATGTACCATCAAAACCGCTAAAAAACATCACACTGCCGACTGTTTGCGAAATCAATGGATCTCCAATTTTAATCATGGCATTGATGGGATTTGTGATATTTGGACAACTAACAGTAATCGAATAACAATCTTCACCGGTTGCGCCGATGCAGGGTGATGGACCCGATAGCAAGGAAACACTTCCTAGGGATTTTTGGATATATGGCTTCGCGATCATCGGGAGGAATACCATTTCAGTTTGTGATATAACTTGATCTTCCTGGAAAACATTTTCCAGAGTAGTACCCGGTGCTTGAGCGATATTTGTAGATGCAGCCAGGCCTTTTCCAATGAATAGCAGAAGCAATAAGGTGGATGCCAGCGCAGAAGACAATACCATGAATATCTTGAAGATCCGCCTTGGAAACATAATCTGACTCCTTGGTACAACCAATAAATCTATTTTCACAAATACTTTGGGCATTAATCTTCGACGACGTGTGATTCAAATTCTCTGCGAGCTTCTTGCCAGCAGGACTGATTAAATCCTCCGGCTTGATCCAGGCAGTCCACCGCCCGGTATGCCATATAAAGAGCGTGATGGGTGTTATCGTGAGCAAATAGCCCCTGGCGGCCAAAGGTTAGCAGATGTTCGACCTGCCCAAGCCAATCATCCAGCTTATGAAGATGATTTTCATACCCGGAAAGGTAAATTGGGTACGCATGTCGCAACCGGCGAGTCGTTACTTGAATTAGCGGCACCTGGATCGGTAGCTTTACCCTGGACAGAGACTCTATTACCAGGTTGCCCAGCTGCTCGTCACTCATCTCCCAATAGGAATCGCCAGGACTGCATGGCAGTTCTGCACACAGCACGGTAATGTCCTTCGGGTCCTGCCTGCCGCTGTAATTTTTCGGTTCAGACAGCCGGGTAATGGGAATATCTTCACCGGGAAAGTAGTGCGCATCAAATTCGGTAAATTGCGCCTGCCCCAACACCAGGTAAACCAGGATCATCGACCGGTAATCGATCTGGCTCGCAGCCTGTAGAATGCCTTCTGGAGGTCCCGGATCCATCAGCCTGCTCAACACATTAATCGGTATCGTCGACCACACATAATCCGCATTGATCGACTTCGTCTCCCCATCTATGGAATAATCCACTTTAAATTGTGATTGGTTTGATCCCTGGATGTGTTGCACCCTCGCCCCCAGGATGATCTCTGCGCCATTCTCCCTGGATAATTGCTCGTAGGCTTTCGATATCTGGCCAAATCCCTGCCTGGGGTAAAAAAACCTTCCGCTGCCAGGTTTCTTGAATCCAGGGACCGCGCCAAGAATCTTACGTGCCATCTTCAGAGGCGAGTTCGCAGAGACCCGTTTACGAGCCTGTATTCCAGATAACTGTTCTGCCGGTACTCCCCAAATTTTCAATGCATACGGCGAATAAAAGTTGCGATATACCGTTTTCCCCAGGCTGGCTTCCAGCTCCGAGGCGAATGACCCGTTTTCTGACTCCGGCCGGCTTTTCTGGAAAACTCTAACTGCCATATCTGCCACAGCGTTGATAGCAAATCCCGGGGTGGTATGCAACAGCAAATCCTGTGGTTTAAGTGGGAAATGGATCCACTTTTCCTGCAGGTATATGCGGCCATGACGCGGCCTGTCCAGCAAGTCATCCCCCAACATACTCCGGATATCTTGCAATATTTCTGGATCAGACGCTGGGTGCAACCGATGGCTACCATAATCTACCGGCACACCAAAAATCTCGAAACTGGCTGCATTCCCCCCTACCCAGCGGTTTTGCTCGAGGACGGTAACCCGACCGAGATTGCGGCGTGCCAGTTGGCTGGCAGCCCCCAGACCGGCAGGGCCGGCGCCTAAGATGACGAAATTTGGTTTCATAATTGGCTAAGCGATATGACCCAGTTGAGCAACATCCTCAAACGATATATGGAATGAACATTTTGCTGGATTTCCGATATTTTGCATATTCCGGAAACGATTTCTGGAGGACTTTCTCCTCTTCAAGCGTTTGTCGCACCACCACTACGATCAGCGGAATGACCAGCAATACCAACCAGGAGTTCAAGGCCAGCTCCAATCCCAGGATCAATAGGACATCACCGGTATAAATCGGATGCCGGATATATCGGTAAATTCCGTTCTGAACCAGGTGCTGACCAGACAATACCTGGTAATCCTCCAGGTTCGCCCAGTTTTTCCCCAACTGCATCCGCCCTGTAATCGCAATGGCTAATCCAGCGAGGTATATGATCCCTCCTACCAATAAAAGCATTTGGGGGTTTTCGGAAATTGGAAATATCTCCAGAAACAACGTCTGGATGACCAGGAAAATCAGAAACAGGCTTTTTCCGGCTTTAACCCCGCGCTTGAAAATGCCAGCCGGTTTAGCCGTGCTGTTTTGAGAAGGCGTGTCCGTCCTTTTTAGCACCTCCCAAACCAACTTATGCAAGACCAACCCGCCAAACAAGAGCAGGCGGTATATGTCAGGAGTCAGGTCAATTTGGATCACGATCCTCCTCAATTTCTTGGGAAATCGGCGTAGATCCTGCCGAGTCAAATACCACATCGCCAAAGGATGGCGATTCCGGGCGATTATGCTGCGCTATGCGCCGAATGACACCATCAGCAACCATACCGATCATGAGAAACTGCAACCCGGTGAAAATTAACAAGACTGCCGAAGTTGATAAGACGGGCTGTAATAACAAAGACCAGCCATCCTGGGAGGAGCGTAAAAACAATGCCAGGATATCATAAATTGACTTCATGATCCCCAAACCGCCAAAGAGTATTGCCAGTGGCAGGTAAATTCTAAGCGGGTTGAAAATCATCGAGATGCGTAGAATTAGAACCAAAAAATCCACGAAATGCCAGGGAACGATCTTCGAACGTCCGATCCTGGCATAATAATTGATCGGGTGGTATACCACCCGGTAATCATCGGCCAGATATGCCAGCGTTATCGTGGTTGTGAACGAAAACTGGTTGGATAAAATCGGGAAATACTGCATAGCGCATTCACGCCTGAACAGGCGCATACCGGAGTTCAGATCGGGTATTTTTTGCCCGGCGATCTGGGTTGCCAAAACTTGCAG
>Ga0105097_10001508_pt1 | contig 11185 bp, 11 predicted proteins | sample PPLLak12cMay2015_FD_87035 | JGI IMG/M metagenome (GOLD analysis project Ga0105097, IMG submission 87035) | Freshwater sediment microbial communities from Prairie Pothole Lake near Jamestown, North Dakota, USA - PPLs Lake P7 Core (1) Depth... | ecosystem: Environmental > Aquatic > Freshwater >... | reverse complement strand
TGCCGCCTCGTCCGCAGTGGTAATGCGTTGGGTGGATGCGGCCAGGGAGATCTCGGTTTCCAGGTTGCGCAGCGCGCGCTCGTAGTTTTCCTGCTGCGCCGCACGCACGCTCTCGCGCGTGAAGTCGGTGCCGAAGACGAAGGCAGCCTGAGTCAGCCCGCCCGCGGCCGCCAGCGCGTCGGCAACGGTGCTTTGCGCCGGCAACAGGTAGTCGCCCGGCCGCAGCACCTCGCCCTCGACCCGCACGCGCTTGTTCTGGCGCTGCTGCGACGTGGCCAAGGTCACGGCATTGAAGGCCAGCAGCACGTCGCCGCTGCCCAGCTCGGTCTTGTCGGCCTTGTCCATGTCGACCTGTACGGCGCGCAGCGTCGAGCGCTCGTCGACGCGTTCCAGCACCATGCGGGTGGTGTCGGCCACCGCGGCAAAGCCGCCTGCCATGCGCAGCGCATCGGACATGGTCTCGCCGGGCTTGAGCTCGAAGATGGCAGCACGGTTGACGCTGCCGATGACGCCGACTTGTGGTCCGATGGGCCCGACGTGGATCACGTCGTCGGCCTGCACCAGCTGGTCGGCGTTGCGGTTGCCATTGAGCAGCAGATCGTAGAAGTCCAGCTTCGACACCACCTTGGCGCCGCGGCGCAACTGGATGTCGCGAAAGCTGCCCGATGCCGACGGGCCGCCGGCCCGCACCAGCGCATGGGCCATGCCCGACAGCGCCGGTACGGTGTACGCGCCCGGGCGGGCCACGAAGCCGGTCACGAAGACGCGCATGCCGCGCAGCTGGCCGAGCGACACGCTGAGCTGGAAGTTCCTGAAGGTCTGCGCCACGCGCAGCCGGATGGTCTCGGGCAGATCGGCATAGCGCACGCCGGAAACCATGATGGTGCCGACGCGCGGCACCGTGATGCGGCCCGAGCGGTCGACGAACAGGCGCAGTTCCGCGTCCACCGAACCCCAGACCGAGAGCACGATCTCGTCGCCGGGCGAGATCAGATAGTCCGGCGGCACCAGCGGGCTGAAGTCGACGATGTCGCGGTCTTGCCCGGTCTCGACCATCATCTCGGTGCCCAGGCGGCGAATGGGCAGCACATCGCCCTTGCGGAACTCGATGGCCGGGAAGGCCAGCTTGTTCACATGGATCTCGAACTCGCTGGGTTGGGGCAATGGACGGTCCATGCGCTCGATATCGCGCCTGGTATCGCCGTCGGCGCCCCGCGAGGGCCGCTTCGTGCGGGCGTCCTGCTTCTGCGTTGCCGTGTCGTTCGGCTGGCGCAGCTGTCGCGGGTCGGCAGGATCCGTGCTGGTGCTGGTACTGCTGCTGCCGAGCGAGCTGTCGCTGGACGAGCTGATGCGGTTGCTGTCGCTTTGGCCATTCGCCATGCCGGCGGTGGCGAGCGTCAAGGCCAGCAGTCCGGCGCGAAGCCAGGAGCGCAAGCTGGAATTCGACAGGTCGAAGTGGGGCAATTGAGCGAGCTTGAAATGCATTCGAGGCGGCCTGTGGGCGAGGCCCGATGGGTGCACGGTGGCATGAAGGCGAGGCAAGCCGGCCACCCGTCTACCGACCGCGGTCGCGCATTCTAGCGGGCGGCCATCGCCCGACCCGGACCGATAGAATTCAACAGATGCTGACCCTGATCGTGGCATTCGCGGTGTCGCTCGTCATGACACTGATCGCAGTGCGCTCGGGCAAGACGCATGCTCACCTGTCGCACGATCACGATCTGTCCGGCCCGCAGAAGTTCCACGTCCTGCCGGTGCCGCGCATCGGCGGCATCGGCATCCTGGCCGGTGCCATGGCCGGCGCACTGGTGCTGTGGTGGCGCGATGCGCCCTCCGGCGAACAGGCCTTCCTGCTGTTGGCCTGCGGCATGCCGGCCTTGGCGGCGGGCCTGGCCGAAGACTTGACCAAGAACGTCAGCCCCTCGCGTCGCCTGCTGGCCACGGCGCTGTCGGCGCTGCTGGCAGTGTGGTTGGTCGACGCAGCGATCCGCCGCACCGCGATCCCGGGCCTGGACTGGATCGTTTCGTTCCCTTTGGGGGCCGCGGCAGTATCGGTTTTTGCCGTAGCCGGTGTGGCCAATTCGATCAACATCATCGACGGCTTCAATGGGCTGGCATCGATGTGCTGCGTGCTGATCCTGCTGTGCCTGGCCTATGTGGGCTTCCAGGTCGATGACCAGCTGGTGGCTTGGTTGGCGCTGGCCGGCGTGGGTGCGCTGCTCGGTTTCTTCGTCTGGAACTTTCCCGCCGGGTTGATCTTCCTGGGTGACGGCGGCGCCTATTTCATGGGCTTCTACCTGGCTGAGGTAGCGATCCTGCTGCTGCACCGCAACCCGACGGTGTCGCCGATGTTCCCGCTGCTGTTGTGCATCTACCCGGTGTTCGAGACGCTGTTCTCCATCTACAGGCGCCGCTTCCTGCGCGCCATGCCGCCGAGCATGCCCGACGGCATCCACCTGCATTCGCTCATTTACCGGCGAGTCATGCGCTGGGCGGTCGGCAACCGCAGTGCCAAGGCAATGACGCGACGCAATTCGATGACCTCACCTTACCTCTGGCTGCTGTGCATGTTCGCGGCCATCCCCGCAGTGCTGTTCTGGGACAACACGGCGGTGCTGGCGGCGCTGATCGTGCTCTTTGGCGTCAGCTACGTGGCGCTGTATTGGCGCATCGTGCGCTTCAAGTCGCCGCGCTGGATGGTGTTCAGGCGCTGAATAGGTGGGGCTGCGGGCATGAGGGATAATCCCGGTTGCATGAATCAAACCACCCCAGTCGATACCGCCGCCAGTCCCGAGGTCCCCGCCTCACCGCTGTTCAGTACTCTCCCGCTCGATGCCAAGCTGCTGCGCGCCGTCGCAGACCAGGGCTACGCATCGATGACGCCGATCCAGGCCAAGGCCATCCCGGTCGTGCTGGCCGGCCGCGACATCATGGGCGCGGCCCAGACCGGCACCGGCAAGACGGCCGCGTTCTCGATCCCGCTGCTGCAGAAGATGCTGCGCCACGAAAACGCCAGCATGTCGCCGGCCCGGCATCCCGTACGCGCCCTGGTGCTGGCGCCGACGCGCGAACTGGCCGACCAGGTGGCGGCCAACATCCTGGCCTATGCCCGGCACACCAAGCTGCGCACCGCGGTGGTCTTCGGCGGCATCGACATGAAGCCGCAGACCCTGCAGCTGAAGGCCGGCGTCGAGGTGCTGGTGGCCACGCCGGGACGGCTGCTCGACCACATCGAGGCCAAGAACTGCGTGCTCAACCAGGTGGAGTACGTGGTGCTGGACGAGGCCGACCGCATGCTCGACATCGGCTTCCTGCCCGACCTGCAGCGCATCCTGTCCTACCTGCCCAAGCAGCGGCAGACGCTTCTGTTTTCGGCCACCTTCTCGCCCGAGATCCGCCGACTGTCGCAAAGCTATCTGCAGGACCCGATCACGGTGGAAGTGGCGCGCCCCAATGCCACGGCCACCAACGTCGAGCAACATTTCTACAGCGTGGCCGACGACGACAAGCGCCAGGTGGTGCGGCAGATCCTGCGCCAGAGAGAACTGGCCCAGGCGCTGGTGTTTGTCAACTCCAAGCTCGGCGCGGCTCGGCTGGCGCGCTCCTTCGAGCGCGACGGCCTGAAGACCACCGCGTTGCATGGCGACAAGTCGCAGGACGAGCGCCTCAAGGCGCTCGATGCCTTCAAGCGCGGGGAAGTCGACGTGCTGGTGGCCACCGACGTGGCGGCGCGCGGGCTGGACATTGCCGACCTGCCGGCGGTGTTCAACTTCGACGTGCCCTTCAATGCCGAGGATTATGTGCACCGCATCGGCCGCACCGGCCGCGCCGGCGCCTCCGGCCTGGCGGTGACGCTGGTCGCCCGTGACGACCTGCGGCTGGTCGGCGACATCGAGAAGCTGATCAAGAGAAAGATCGAGATCGAGCCCTTCGAGATGGAGGACGAGCGGCCGCGCCGGCCGCCGCGCCGCATGCAGGACGACGAGGCGCCACGGCTCGCGGCCGATCGCAGCGCCGAGCGCCCAACCTGGCGGCCGCCGGCGCCGCGCGCGGTCGACCCGTTCTTCGACCAGCCCTACGAGCCCGCGGCCACCGGCACGCCCGCGTGGGAAGCGGCGAAGAGCGCCGCGGCACCGGTGGTACGGCAGCTGTCGCCCAACATCCGCAGCAAGAAGAAGACGGCTTCGCTGCTGGGCGGCGGCCCGGGCTGACGGCATTCAGTCGGCCAGGAACGCGAACACGGCCGGCACGCGGTCGGGCATCTGGGTCGGCTGTCGGCGCCAGTCGGCGACGCGGTCGGTGCGCGTCCAGGCCGAGGGCAGGCTCAGGCCGCAGCTGATCGACAGGCGCGTCTCGTCGCCCAAGTGCTCGACCAGCGCCTTCAGCAGCGTGGCATTGCGGTACGGGGTCTCGATCAGCAGTTGCGTCTGCGCATGTCGCCGGGAGACGGCTTGCAGTTCCTTCAATCGTGCGCTGCGCTGGCCGGCTTCCTGCGGCAGGTAGCCGACGAAGGCAAAGCTCTGGCCGTTCAATCCGCTGGCGGCCAGCGCCAGCAGCAGCGAGCTGGCACCGGGCAGCGGCACGACGACGATGCCCAGCGCATGCGCCGCGCCCACCACTGCCGCGCCGGGGTCGGCCACGGCTGGCAGCCCGGCCTCGGAGATCAGGCCGACATCCTCGCCGGCCAGCGCTGGCGCCAGCAACTCGCGCCACAGCCGGTCACCTGGTGCCGCATGGCCGGCACCGCCGCCCTTGGATGGACGCGGCAGCTCGCGGATGTCGATGGCCTGCAGCGGCTGCAGCAACGGCACGACGGCATGCACCCGCTTGAGAAAGGCACGGGCGCTGCGGGCGTCCTCGGCCAGCCAATGCCTCAGGCGCGCCGCAGTCTGTAGGACGCCGAGCGGCAGCACCTGTTGTATGTCCACCGGCTCGGCGCCGAGGTCCAGCGCGTTCGGCACCAGCAACAGCCGCCCGCGGCCGGGTGCGCTCATCTGCTGGTGGCGCGCAGCGGGTCGATGCCGGCGCGGCGCAGCAGTTCGCTGGTGCGGATCAGCGGCAGGCCGATCAGCGCCGTCGGGTCGTCGGAGTCGATGGCGCTGAGCAGCGCGATGCCCAGGGTCTCGCACTTGGCGCTGCCGGCACAGTCATAGGGCTGCTCGGTGCGCAGGTAGTGTTCGATCTCTTCGTCACCCAGGTCGCGGAAGCTGACGGCCACGCTGCACAGCGCCACCTGCTCGAAGCCGCTGGCATGGCAAACGACGGCCACCGCGGTGTGGAACAGCACCTTGTGGCCGCGCATGCGACGCAGTTGCTCTACCGCACGCTCGTGCGTGTGAGGCTTGCCGAGTGCCTGGCCGTCGAGGTCAGCCACCTGGTCGGAGCCGATGACGACGGCTTCGGGCCGCGCCGCGGCCACGGCATGCGCCTTGGCCAGAGCCAGCCGCTGCGCCAGCGCCGCCGGCGTTTCGCCGCTTTGGGCCGATTCGTCAACCTCGGGCGACTGGACCTCGAAGGGCAGGCGCAGCCTGTCCAGCAATTCGCGCCGGTAGCGCGAGGTCGACGCCAGGATCAGCGGTGGGCGGGCGCTCATGACTGAATTGTCCCACCGTGGCCTGCCGCTACACTGATCGCGGATCCCGGATCCACTTGCAGCTATGAGCTCCCCCCGCGCCTTCGACCCGCACCGGCTGGACACGGCCGCATTTGCGCGCGCTGCCGGCCAGCTGGACGGGGAATGGCCGCTGCGGCGGATGCCCAGGCTGCTGCAGGATGCGCTGCCGCTGTCTGGCGACAGCCCCGCGCAGACGGTGGCCTGGTCGGCCAGCGGCGAGCGCAAGGCGGTGAGCGGCGGCGAGGCCGAGATCCGCCTGCAGCTGCGGGCTCGCACCGCGCTGCAGCTGACCTGCCAGCGCTGCCTGCAGCCGATGACCGTGGTGCTCGACGTGCGGCCCAGCTTGCGATTCGTGCACGGCGAGGCGCAGGCCGAGGCGTTGGACGAGGACAGCGACGAGGACGTGCTGGCATTGACGCCGTCGCTCGATCTGCTGCCGCTTGTCGAAGACGAGTTGATCCTGGCGCTGCCGCTGGTGCCGCGCCACGAGGCCTGCCCGCAGCCGCTGCCGATGTCGGCCGGTGAGGACGAACTGGACGCGGCCGACGACGGCGAGCATGCCTTTGCCGGGCTGGCGTCGCTGCTGCGCGACGGCGGCGGCAAACCCAGTTGAGTGGGCCTGCGGATATTGAGCACCGGGCGCGGTGCTATACTCACAGGCTTTTTCCGGCACGGCCTTTCGCACGGTGCCGAACGCGGGTCTGCCCCGCAGGAGTTCCACCCATGGCTGTCCAGCAGAACAAGAAGTCGCCGTCCAAGCGCGGCATGCACCGCTCGCACAACGCGTTGACGCAACCCGGCACGGCCATCGAGCCGACCACGGGCGAGGTGCACCTGCGCCACCACATCAGCCCGACCGGCTTCTACCGCGGCCGCAAGGTCCTGAAGTCCAAGGCTGACGCCTGAACCCGCGGCGCCGCCGTGGCGCCGCTTGCCTCGTGCCGGCGATGACACGGCCGTACCCGGCTGCCGCTGCCCACCGGCGGGCCACCGGACTTGCACGAAGGCGCATCTTCACCTACCGTTCGCGCGCGGCGCACGGATCGATGCCTCGCCCCATGATCGGGCCCCGCGTCGCCATGTCGGTTCACCCGTGACACACCCCATCGCTCCCGAACCCCTCGGCGCGGTCTGCATTGCCGTGGACTGCATGGGCGGGGACCATGGCCCGAGCGTGACGCTGCCCGCGTGCCAGGCCTTTCTCGACAGTCATCCGCAAGCTCAGTTGCTGCTGGTCGGCACGGCTGCGGGCCTGGCTGCGGCGCGCGACTGGCCGCGCTGCCGGCTGGTCGAGGCCAGCGAGGTGGTGACGATGGACGACCCGATCGAGATCGCGCTGCGCCGCAAGAAGGACTCGTCGATGCGGGTGGCCATCAGCCAGCTGGTCGGCGCCGACGGTGCCGCCCCGGCGGCGCAGGCCTGCGTCTCGGCTGGAAACACCGGTGCGCTGATGGCAGTGGCCCGCTACATCCTGAAGACTTTGGACGGCATCGACCGGCCGGCCATCGCCACGGTCATGCCCAACCGCGTGGACGGCTACACCACGGTGCTGGACCTGGGCGCCAATGTCGATTGCACGGCCGAGCACCTGATGCAGTTTGCCGTGCTCGGCAGCGCACTGGTGGCGGCGGTGGAGGGCAAGGAAGAGCCGAGCGTGGGCCTGCTCAACATCGGCGAGGAAGCCATCAAGGGCAGCGAGACCATCAAGCGCGCGGCCGAGCTGCTGCGCGCCGCCGCGGCCGACGGGCAGATCAACTTCCACGGCAACGTCGAAGGCAACGACGTCTTCAAGGGCACCACCGACATCGTGGTCTGCGACGGCTTCGTCGGCAACGTGCTGCTGAAGTCGGCCGAGGGCCTGGCGACGATGCTCACCGACTTCATCAAGCAGGAGTTCACCCGAGGTGCCTTCAGCAAGCTGGCAGCGCTGGTGGCGCTGCCGGTGCTCAAACGCTTCAAGCACCGCGTCGACCCGCGCCGCTACAACGGCGCCGCCTTGCTGGGCCTGCGTGGGCTGGTCTTCAAGAGCCACGGTTCGGCCGATGCCTTCGCCTTCGAGCAGGCGCTGGGCCGGGCTTATGATGCGGCCCGCAACCGCCTGACCGACCGCGTGCGCGACCGCATTTCGCTGAGCCAGGCCACCCGCGTGGCTACGGGTGCGCCGGCGGTCGATGCCACCGGCACAGCCCAAGCCGCATGACGCCCAACTCCCGCCATACCCGCATCGCCGGCACTGGCAGCTACCTGCCGCCGCGCCGCCTGAGCAACGCCGACCTGGTGCGCCAGTTGGCCGCACAAGGCGTCGAGACCAGCGACGAATGGATCGTCGAGCGCACCGGTATCCGTGCGCGGCACTTCGTCGACGACGGCGTCAATGCCAGCGACCTGGCGGTGCATGCCGCGCGCCATGCGCTGGAGGCGGCCGGCGTCCGCGCCGACGAGGTCGACCTGATCATCGTCGCCACCTCGACGCCGGACATGGTGTTTCCGTCCACCGCTGCGATCGTGCAGCGCAAGCTTGGCGTGCACGGCTGCCCGGCCTTCGACGTGCAGGCGGTGTGCTCCGGCTTCGTCTATGCGCTGACCGTGGCCGACGCGATGATCCGCACTGGCGCGGCCAACACGGCGCTGGTGATCGGCGCGGAAGTGTTCTCGCGCATCCTCGATTTCAACGACCGCGGCACCTGCGTGCTCTTTGGCGATGGCGCCGGCGCAGTGCTGCTGCGCGCGAGCGACACGCCGGGCATCCTGGCCACCGATTTGCATGCCGATGGCCGCCATGTCGACATCCTGTGCGTGCCGGGCACCGTGTCCGGCGGCCAGGTGCTGGGCGACCCGCTGCTCAAGATGGACGGTCAGGCGGTCTTCAAGCTGGCCGTCGGCGTACTCGAAAGCACGGCGCGCACCGTGCTCGAGAAGGCCGGCCGCAGCACCGAACAGGTGGACTGGCTGATTCCGCATCAGGCCAACATCCGCATCATGCAAGCCACCGCGCGCAAGCTGAAGTTGCCGCTGGACAAGGTGATCGTCACTGTCGACGCCCACGGCAACACCTCGGCTGCGTCAATCCCGCTGGCGCTGGACGTGGCCGTTCGCGACGGCCGCATTCGCCCAGGCCACACCGTGCTGCTGCAAGGCGTGGGTGGCGGCTTCACCTGGGGCTCGGTGCTGCTCGATTTCTAGAACAACAATCCGCGGGGACACGTTGAGCATGGCTACCTTTGCATTCGTCTTTCCCGGGCAGGGCTCGCAGTCGGTGGGCATGCTCAACGGCTGGGGCGACCACCCGGCGGTGCGCGACACGCTGGCCGAGGCGGCGGCCGCGCTGGGCCAGGATCTCGGCGCGCTGATGCGCGACGGCCCACAGGATGACCTCGACCTGACCACCAACACCCAGCCGGTGATGCTGTGTGCCGGCATTGCGTGCTACCGGGCCTGGCGCGCCGAAGGAGGCGCGGAGCCGGCGGCGGTGGCCGGGCATTCGCTGGGCGAGTACAGCGCGCTGGTGGCGTCAGGCGTGCTGAGCCTGAGCGATGCCTTGAAGCTGGTGCGCTTTCGCGCCCAGGCCATGCAGCAGGCCGTGCCTGTGGGCACGGGTGCGATGGCGGCGGTGCTGGCGCTGGAGCCGGCGCAGGTGGCCCAAGGCTGCGCCCAGGCCGCGGCGGAAAGCGGTGAGGTCGTCGAGGCTGCCAACTTCAACGACCCCCGCCAGACCGTCATCTCCGGCTCGGTGGCCGGAGTCGAGAAGGCGCGCGAGGTGCTGAAGGCAATGGGCGCCAAGCGCGTGGTCAACTTGCCGGTGTCGGCGCCATTCCACTGCTCGCTGATGCGGCCGGCCGCTGAAGCCTTGCGCCAGCGCCTGGCCGACGTGGTCTTTGCCGCGCCACGCATCGCGCTGATCAACAACGTCGACGTGGCCGTGCAGACCGATGCCGCGGCGATCCGCGACGCGCTGTACCGCCAGGCCTTCGGGCCGGTGCGCTGGGTCGAGGTGGTGCGCTCGCTGCGTGCGCGCGGGCTCAGCCATGTGGTCGAGTGCGGCCCGGGCAAGGTGCTGGCCGGCATGGTCAAGCGCATCGATGCCGAGGCCGAGGTGCTGACGCTGTCCGACCCGACCTCGCTGGCGGAATGCAAGGAGGCTCTGGCATGAGTGCTGGCCAGGTCGCGCTGGTCACCGGCGCATCGCGTGGCATCGGCCGGGCCATCGCCCACACGCTGGCGGCGCAGGGTTTCAAGGTCGTCGGCACGGCCACCACCGATGCCGGCGCGCAGGCCATCACTGAGGCGCTGGCGGGCTTTGCCGGCTGCCGCGGTGTGCGCCTGGACGTGAACGACAAGGCCGGCGCCGAAGCCTTGGTCGAGGCCATCGTCAAGGAGCACGGTGGCCTGCAGGTTCTGGTCAACAACGCCGGCATCACCCGCGACCAACTGGCCATGCGCATGAAGGACGAGGACTGGGCCGCGGTGCTGGACACCAACCTGGGCGCGGTCTTCCGCATGTGCCGCGCGGTGATGCGCAGCATGATGAAGCAGCGCTACGGCCGCATCATCAACATCACCTCGGTGGTCGGCGCCAGCGGCAATGCGGGACAGGCCAACTATGCGGCCGCCAAGGCCGGCGTGGCCGGCATGACGCGCGCGCTGGCGCGCGAGCTGGGTAGCCGCAACATCACCGTCAACTGCGTCGCACCCGGCTTCATCGCCACCGACATGACCGACGCATTGCCCGAGGCCCAGAAGGCCACGCTGCAGCAGCAGATTCCGCTGGGCCGCCTGGGCACGCCGGAGGAGATCGCCCATGCGGTGGCCTTCCTGGCGTCGCCGCAGGCGGGCTACATCACCGGGGCCGAACTGCACGTCAATGGCGGCATGTTCATGAACTGACCGGCCCGGTGCGGGGCTGAATTGGAGGGCCCCTATGGGCCGTCGGCGCCGGGCGGGCGCACCGGTAGAATCGCCCGGTTTATCAGAAATCCACTCCTGGAGGAGTCATGAGCGATATTGAAGCGCGTGTCAAGAAGATCATTGCCGAGCAACTCGGCGTGCCCGAGTCCGACGTCACCAATGCCAAGGCCTTCGTGGCCGACCTGGGAGCCGACTCGCTCGACACCGTGGAACTGGTGATGGCGCTGGAGGACGAGTTCGGCATCGAGATTCCGGACGAAGAAGCCGAGAAGATCACCACGGTGCAGCTGGCGATCGACTACGCCACCAGCCACCAGAAGGCCTGACGCCGGAAGCCCGCCGATGAGCCGCCGCCGCGTCGTCGTCACCGGACTCGGGCTGGTCTGCCCGGTGGGCAACACCGTGGCCGAAGGCTGGGCCAACCTGGTGGCCGGGCGCAGCGGCATCGACCCGATCACGCGTTTCGATGCCTCGGCCTTTGCCTGCAGGTTTGCCGGCGAGGTCAAGGGCTTCAATGTCGAGGACTACCTCCCCGGCAAGGAAGCGCGCCACATGGACACCTTCATTCACTACGGCCTGGCCGCGTCGATGCAGGCCGTGCACGACGCGGGGTTGCCAGTAGGTGAGGCGCTGAGCGAAGAGACGGCCGAACGCATCGGCTGCCTG